>Ga0315321_10001382_pt1 | contig 18617 bp, 19 predicted proteins | sample M180m21515metaG_FD_203464 | JGI IMG/M metagenome (GOLD analysis project Ga0315321, IMG submission 203464) | Ammonia-oxidizing marine archaeal communities from Monterey Bay, California, United States - M1 80m 21515 | ecosystem: Environmental > Aquatic > Marine > Intertidal zone | place: USA... | reverse complement strand
GGGCCTCCTTCGCCGGTCGTTAAAAAAGGTGATTGAAGGGGCTCAAGAGCAACTAGGTCTGTCTGATGTTCTGCTTGTTTTAATCCTTTAGCTGTACCTGTAAAGGCTGCGCTAGTTCCTACTCCAGCGCAGAAAACATCTACATGCGTATCAATCTGATCCGCTATTTCTTTCCCCATTGGAACGTAAGCTTCTACGACATCAGGGGAGCCAAATTGATCAACATAATGCGTATCTGGTTCTTCCGCTATTTCGTATGCTTTGTCACGCATAGTGGCAATAAGTTCTGGTGTAATTTTTCCTTCTTCACTAGGGATAAGAATAACTTCAGCTCCATAGGCACGGATTGCGTCAAGTTTTGACTGTGCGAAAGCATCTGAAGATACGGCAATGAATTTGATCCCAATTCTGGCTGCTACATGCGCCAAAGCAGTTCCAGTACTCCCCCCAGTGTATTCAACCATGCAACCCCCTGAGTTAATATCACCGCGTGCTAACGCGTTCTTAACAACCGCGTATGCCATACGGTCCTTATAACTTCCTGTCGGGTTACCACTTTCAAGCTTCAGCCATACTTTCCCAGATGAAGAAGGAACAATGTTCTGCAACTGTATGAGCGGAGTCCCACCAATCGCCTGTTCAAGATATGAATCAGTGAAAAATTCCACTATTGCTACTTCCGTGATGCAATCCAGGAAGGCTGCATTTCTGGTAAATCGGTTGGCAATTTACCTTCTCCTGGGAATCGTTTTCTATTTTCTTGACAAAGCCCATCCCTTACCAATTCTTCCATTGGCATAAAAAAGAGGAATTTGAGAAGTCGTTCCTTGAAACACCATGAACCATTAGCTTTCTCATATTTATCGTAATAGCGAAGTCCCGTGTAGTAGGTTTTGCCTTCTTGCGATAGTTCCGCGTGTGCAAGCACGATCCCTTCAGCTTCATTTTCATTTTGAAAAGTTATTTTGTGACTATGCGGGTAATGATATGTGGGTCCCATATCTCCTAAACGCCCACTATAGAAATCAACGATTTCTTGCCGACCGTTCATTACCGCTGACCCATCAGCGTGACCGAAAATACCATCTACTGTAAAGAGACTTTCAATGGTTTCTACGTCACGATCATCAACTGCCATGCTGTAGTCCGCTACTAACGTTCGGATTTCTTCACGCGCTTCAAGGCGTTCAATTCTTTCTTCTAAACTCATAATTGCCTCCAATGACTTATGTGCTATTTTTACGTTGATCTTAAATAATGGTCAATTTCGCTATTGAATTAATCGTTTCTATGTAGTGTCGCTAGAATCAATTCTTTACATATAAGATTTAGCGCTCGTGGCTCAATTGGATAGAGCATCTGACTTCGGATCAGACGGTTGGGGGTTCGAGTCCCTCCGAGCGCGCGAAATCTCAACACAAGTTAAAAATGGAATGATTACCCAACAAATGACAAAAAAACGGTGGGCTTTATTGGTCATTTGTTTTCTAGTTCTCTGTTCTTGTGGGTCAAGCGATAATTCCGTAGCTGAGCTAAGCGAACCTGTTGAAAAAACCATTCCATCTCCAACAGTTGAACCTACAAAGACTCCAGTCGAAAAAATAGAAAGTGAACAAAACGATGTTCCTGAGCAAAAAGAGCAGGATTCATCTTCTACTCCCGCAGAAATTGAACCGACACCAATAATTTTACCAGGAGGTAAAAACGTGATTGTCGGGGTACAGGGTGTTCTCGGCTGGAGTGAAAACGGTAAGTGGATTGGAATCGGTGAAGATCCTGTCCCAGCGGAAGCGGGTGACTTGTATCAAGTTATTCGTATTGGAAGCGACACAACATCTGGAGTTTTAGGAGCTGCCCCTCAACCAACCTGTACCCAGAATTCAACTATCAGTAGAAAAGTTGCCATTGACGACCCGTTATTCACATCATTTACTTCGCTTTCTATGCCTTACACGGAACCGGCAACGACCCCGATTGCTATCTCAACTGATTGGGACCTAACCCCGCACAGCATTACATCACTTGGCTTAGATTCCATTGCGTACAAAAATATTGCTCGGGAATTACTTTCGGAATTTGATATTGACGATCCCGATCCTGAATTAACGGTTCTCGTTGAAACTGACCTAGATAATGATGGGAATGTTGAGATTTTTTTCGGCGTAGAAAGAATCGCTGATTCGCTTACGTTCGGCACCGCTAATGACTACTCATTGCTGTATATGCGCAAATTCATTGACGGACGTTTTACCAATCTGCTTATTTACGGGGATATTGAGAATGCTGAATATGGGAATGGGATGCTCGATAGTATTCGTTTATCAGCGGTCGCTGATTTAAATGGGAATGGGCGCATGGAAGTGGTTACTGGGCTTATGAATTACGAGGGAAGTTCAACATTCATTATTGAGTTCAATGATGACAAAGAAAATTTCACACAAGTTCTCTATGTTGGATGCAACAATTAGAAGTTCTTTTAAAGAATCTGTTCTCTAGTCTTCGGTATAGTCCCGAAGCATCTTCGCTAATTCAAGTTGGTGTTGTTCTTCAATAGCGATCTTGGATCGGGCAAACTCTTCAAGGAAAATTGATCCATTTTGAACGGTCATGAGAAGATCTTTGTATAACTGAACAGTTGCTTTTTCATGGCTGAAGCTTTCCCCGAGCACGTCGCGTATTGAATGCTGGTTGGTTTCTTCTATAGCTGCAATATTTGTTGAAGGGTGTCCACCGAATCCAGTTAGAATTTCACCCACTTCTTGAGCATGTACTAACGATTCCGTTGCTTGAGCTTTTAAAAAATCAACTAATGGAATACGGTTTGGTCCGGTCACCATAAGGGAATAATGGGTGTATCGAACTACACCTGAAAGTTCTGCTTCCAAAATCGCGTTCAGGTTTTCTATTACTTGATCTATGTTAAGTTCTGCTTCCATGAATTCTCAAATCTTTACGTTTTGCTGTGTTCCCCTAATTCTACCAGTTTGATTGTCTGTTATGTTGAGAAATATAAGGGGTTGTTCTGGATCTGGAGACTTCTTCGCGGATAAGTTGATGTTGGAGGTAAGACGTGATTGAACAGGTTATGGAAAGATGGTTTGAGGTGGTGCGTGGAGAACGAGAAATGGATGATTTATTGCATGATGATTGCATTTTCTGGTCACCGGTTCTTTTCCATCCACAGATTGGTCGTGAATTAACAAAAATGTATCTTTCTGCAGCCAGTCTGGTTTTTCCTGGCGACAAAGAAAAAGGTCAAGAACAGGGATCTGGGGGGTTCCGATACACCAAGCGTGTTTTAGATGGGAATCATGCTGTACTTGAATTTGAAACAACTATTGAAGGAATTTCAGTCAATGGAGTAGACATTGTTACTTGTAATGATCAAGGGAAGATTACAGAATTCAAGGTAATGCTTCGTCCACAAAAAGCAGTTGAAAAGGCGAGACAACAAATGATGGACGTTCTCGCAAAAATGAATGATGAAAGTTAACGTAGGCACCAGTCAGTTTCAGAGCAGCCAAAGAATTGCCACCTGAGTTGTTTCTCTGCTGAACCAGGGGGGTTGCCCGATGATTCAGTAAAGATAATTTCGTATAAATTAGTCCTAAAGATGAATTGATCGTTTTGCTCGTCGTATAGCATTTCATTTCCGATTTTTTCTTCGAACGCCCATCGTTCTGGCATGAGGAGTGGGCCTCCGGATACGCTGGTTGTTGTGACTAGTGGAGCTAATTCTATGTTATTAGGGTCCCAGTCAACGAGGAGACTTTCTGGAAGTTTTACAAGACCTGGGAACATTTTGTCCCAGCCTCGGATTGCATAGAAAGAATTATCAATTCCCCATCGCTTGAAACATTGGCGGACTGGTGAATAACAATTTCCAAATTCTACGTATAAGGCGCCCCAGTACACAGTGACGAGAGGTTCTAACGTAACTTCATCTCTGCTCCAGTTATTTTCATCAGTAAAATCAACGATTTCATCTGGATCTCCAAGGCCGTCTATGAGAAGTTCCATCGCAGTTTCCGCAGCTTCAAATTCTGTGACGCCACACAATTCAGCTCCAATAATTATTTCGCATCCTGAAGGGACACTTGGAACACCAGTGGTTGGTAATCCAGATTCTTCTAACGCCGCTATGTGCGCTGTTCGTGTTCCTTCTCCATACCATCCGTCGGCTTCAGTTCCTAAAAGTTCTTGCAGTTGCCTTGTATCTTCACTCTGGGTCATCCACTTATAGTTTCGAGTCAAAATTCCCGAAGGTGAATTATCTACAACCTCTTCAACGACCTCTTCTACAATTTCTTCTTCGATAACGTCGTCTTCGGTTACAATAGCCGTGTTTGAGTTTCCATCATCTTTCAAAAAACCAAAGTAGGCAACAAGGATCACTGCTGGTATGCCAACGACAAGAAACGCGTTTCTAATTCGTCGATTACGTCGATGAGTACCAAATAATTGGCTCATGATGGACTCCGCTTAGCCATATAGAAAAGGGTAAGGGGAAAATTGGATTTACACAAAATATGGGGATTTTGAGCTAAACACATTTTTGACATTACTTATGCCCAGATTTTTGTGTAGATGCTGTTTTAGTATCACTGTTTTTTGTTCTATTAGTACGATTTGTTCTATCTTTGACATATGAACAACGAAAATAATTGGATAAATGTAACTTCTCTTGGTGATCTTATGGATATGAGAGCAGATGAGCATGGTGATAAGGACGCTGTGGTTTTCCCGAATGCTCGTTATTCGTATAGGGATATCGCTGATTATGCGCATAATATGGCAAAGGCGCTTTTAGCACTCGGAGTGGAACCAGGTGACCGCGTCGGTTATTTCCTTCAAGAATGCGTTGACACAGTTGGCATTATTATCGGTGCAGCAAAAATTGGCGCTATTACTGCGCCAATTAATTCTCGTTTTAAAACAACTGAACTTCAGCAGGTAATAGTACATGCGGGAATGAAAGTTATTTTCACATCGTCTCCCGAGGTCGGAACTGATTTCAATGCACTTATTAATGAAACATTCCCCCAAATTGCTTCTTCCAAAGAGAAAATGCTTGATTTTGAAGCTGCCCCTGAATTGCGTGCAGTCATTGCGCTTGATGAAATATCTCGACCAGGGACATACAACCTGTTGGACCTAAATGAGCTTGCTAGTTCTGTAGAGGATAGTGATGTCGCTAAACGTCAAATAGGAGTAAGAGTCCGTGATACAGCGATCATTATGTATACATCTGGTACGACAGCTATGCCTAAAGGGGCCATGCTTAGCCATGAATCATTTAGTCGTTACGCCTCTTCGATACAGCAACGAATGTTGTTGAGCGAAGAAGATAAAATCTGGGCTGCTCTTCCTATGTTCCATATTGGTGGAGTGGCATTTGTTCTCGCTTCTATCTTTGTAGGTAGTACTTTTATACATACGGGTAATTACACCCCAGACGTGGCATTGCAACAAATTCGCGATGAGAGGCCCAGTGTTGTACTTCCAGCATTTGAAACAATATGGATTCCTGTCGTGAATCACCCACGCCGAGAAGAGGATGATTTTGATTCAATCCGACTTGTCATGGTCGTAGGAGTTCCAGAACGTTTACGGCAATTTCAGAACGAAACTCCACATGCTCCTATTCTGAATTGTTTTGGGCAAACAGAGGTGTGCGCTTTTCTTTCACTCTCTGAATTGGATGATGAACCAGAGTTACGTTTCACTAAAGGTGGATTTCCAATGCCCGGTATGGAAGTAGAGGTTCATGATCCTGAGACCGGTGAAGCTCTCCCAAATGGGAGTGTGGGCGAAATGTGGTATCGGGGGCCAAATATGTTCGATGGTTATTTCCGAGATCCAGAACTAACGAGTGAAGTTTTTGATGACAGAGGATTTTTTAGAACTGGTGACATTTGTGAACTTGATGTAGATGGTCGGGTGACTTTTGTTTCACGATTGAAAGATATGTTGAAAGTTGGTGGAGAAAACGTTTCTGCTGCGGAAGTAGAAGGGTATTTGATAACACATCCTGCTATTGCTCTCGCTCAGGTTGTTGCCGCACCTGACGAACGTTATGTAGAAGTGCCAGCTGCGTATATCCAGTTAAATCCTGATATGGAAGTGACAGAAAATGAAATTATTGATTTCTGTAAGGGGAAAATAGCTACATATCGGATTCCACGTTATGTCAGGTTTGTCACTGATTGGCCTATGTCTGGAACGAAAATAAAAAAGATAGTTCTCAGGGAAATGATCGCCGAGGAGTTAGCGAGTAAGGGAATCACCTCTGCTGGGAAGATAACTTCCTCATAATGTAAGATTTTACATTCTCTGTTGGTTGGCAGTTAATTTACCATTCGTAAACAAGATCAGATTTGTCGCGTTTTCCTTGAACGAAGGAATCCATTGGTAGGGGAAACGATCCAGCATCTAATGGATTAGAGATAGACCAATCATGGACGATGACACGATCAGATATCTTCCACTCATTATTACGTTTTTCAAATTTATCTATGTAACGGCCGGAGAAAAAATCAAGCCACTCTGTCCCTGTTTCGTCAGTTCTTCGTAGATAGGCGAGACTATAGGCTTCTGACCGAGCATGATTTGGATTATCTGGATTGATTTCAATGCAAACATTCGCAATTGCATGGGTCGTGTGATGGGATCTTTCTCGAAGTGATTCTACGATAAATGCTGCAAAGTCTTGACCTTTCCCTTTCCAGTGTCCATGGTCATCGGTGCTATCTTCGTGGTAGCAGGAACGAATAAGGTCTTCATCTAATCGGTCGACCCCTCTTCCATATCGCATAAGGACGTCTCTGATTTCTTCTTTATCTGCGAGAATAGCAAACTTCTCTTCTTGTATGGATCCCAACTGAACTCCTTTAGAACGTGGTATGAGTCTAAAGAAATAGACTAACGACATCAAAAATTAAACATAGATAACTTTTTTGCAAGGTAAAAGGTGACTCCACTATTATTTTCTTAGTTTCCGTATTGTGTTAGGGGAAGTTATGGGAAGAATTATTTCAACAGATACGCATATTGTTGAGCCTCCAGATATTTATGAAAATGGGATGCCATCTCATCTTGTTGCGAAAGCTCCAAATATGCGTCAGGTAAAGAATGAAGAAGGGAAAATTAGTGATGCTTGGTTTCTCGGCGATCAACAGGTAGTCACTCTTGGTGCAGTGACACAGGCTGGGAGGCGTTTTGAGGATCCTTCTCAATTAGATTTTGTTGAGGTTTGGGAAGATGTCCGCGAAGGCGCTTATAAACCTGACGCTATGCTTGAAGAACTCGCAATGGATGGTGTTTGGGGAGCGGTTGTTCAACCAAGCCAAGGGCTTTTTTGGTACCACCTTGAAGATAGTGAAATCTTGAGTGGTATTTGCCATGCGTATAATAACTGGCTCGTGGATTTTGTATCTTCCCATCCCGACAGGTTGAAAGGTACAGCCATGTTGAATGTTGATGATCCTCGTGAAGCAGCAAAGGAATTGGAACGCTGTGTTGAACTTGGGATTAAATCTGCGTTTATTCCTGTTGCTCCTCTTGCTGACCAACCGTACCGTGATCCAATTTATGATCCCTTGTGGGATGCTGCGAATGAAACTGGCACTGTTTTGTTAATGCACATAGCGACGCAAAGAGCAAACGTTCCCGGATGTGAAATTGGCGTAGATATGAGTACTTATACTCCTGCTGGGTTACGTCCCACTCAGGATTATTGGGTGAGGTATGCAATGACTGACATAATCTTCGCTGGTGTTTGTGAAAGATATCCGAAAATACGTATTGGTTCTACCGAACATGAAGCCTCTTGGGTTCCCCACTGGCTTCGACAAATGGATTTCACGTACACGAATAGACCGGTCTATGCGAAATATAATTCAAATGAAGGATTTTTACCGAGTGATTATTGGCGTAGAAATATGTTTGCGGTTTTTCAAGAAGACCCAGCGGTCTTAAAACTTCGATATGAGATAGGAATTGATAATCTCGTTTGGGGAAATGATTATCCACATTCTGAATCTACATGGCCTCATTCAATGAAATTTTTAGATGAGATGTTCACCGATGTTCCTGATGAAGAACGACATCAGATACTCGATACGAACGCAGTTCGTTTATTCGGATTTCCTGAAGAATAAAAATATTTGATTTTTTTTGTAACAAAACCAATCCAATGGACGATTACCTCTCATGAGTATTCATTGTGATTGGTTACAAATACAGATATAACTCCTTGACAAATGTTCTCTTCCCGTAAGCGCTGAGGAAGTTTCAGTAGCGGCATCTAAATTATCAAATTGTGAAAAACTACTTTTTTAAGTCTGAGCGGTAGGGAGAGCGATAAAAGCAATAACCGCGTAATGAGAAGCAACTGCGAAGACGACAAGTAAGTGAAAGATTTCGTGAAAGCCAAATATGGATGGCCACGGATCAGGACGTTGTCTGCCATACACAACAGCACCTATTGTGTGGAGGACTCCACCTGCTAGGAGGAATGTGAAACCCCACACCCCTAACGTCCTCCAAAGCTCATCTATAACAAGCAGTGCCGACCATCCAACAATAATGAAAAGTGGCACAAGAATGCTCTTAGGAGCGGTGGGCCAAAATGTCATGATAAGAACTCCGCAAAGAGCCCCGATCCAGACAACGAGAAGAACGATGATTGCTTTATTCCGAGGAAGCATCAACCAAGAAATAGGTGTGTAACTTGCTGCGATAGCAATAAAGATCATTGCATGATCACATCGTCGCCAAATATCATGGGCTTTTCGACTCCAGTCATGCCCATGGTAAGAAGAACTAATTCCAAAAAGCCCAATGATAGCAACCGAGTACAAACTGGCTAGGAATCTTGCTTGCTGGGAAAAAATAATCAAAATAGGTGAAAGAACAATCGCTGCACAGAACGCGAAGCGATGCGACCACCCTCGCAACATAGGTTTCGGGGTTAAATGCATTTGGGTAGAGGTCATCTTGATTCTTTTTTAATTAAAGAACAGAGTAGCGCCGTGATAATCCCACAAATAATGATTGCCCATAACGACCATTTATGAGTGCTGACTGTTCCAATCTGTCCTGCTTCAAGAATAGCCGCAACAACTGCTGAGCCTAATGAGCCACCAACCCTGTAAGAAGTCTGTAATATCGCTGTTCCAGTTCCAACTAGCGAAGGTTCGAGTTCTTGTGTCCCAACTGCAGTTGTGTTGGAGAGAATTGTTGCCATACCAATTCCTGCTGCTACGAGTGCGGGAAGCATTGAGAGTATCGATGGTGATTCTCCTGCTGTTAAATTCGTTGTGAGAAAACCTAAAGTGAAGATTATTGCTCCACCTACCATTACACCTCGGAATCCATTTTTATCTGCAAAACGACCTGCTGGTTGTGCGATAAAAACCATGCTTCCCGGCATGACTGTCAGTAAAAGACCTGTTTTCATGGGGCTGTAACCCCATATATCAATTGCATAACTTAATAAAGCTAACCACATTCCAAAGAACATAAGGGATGAGATAAACCCAATAACAGCGCTAAGGACGAACGTATTATTTGTGAACATATGTAAAGGGAGAACAGGTGCGTTATGGGTTTCCGATCTTCTTATTACTAATGTCATGAGTAGGAAACCACCAAGAAAACAACAAACTGTTTCAGGGCTTGCCCAACCCCAATCATTTCCTTCCAAAAGAGCAAGGACAAATAAGGAAATTCCAAACATGGCAGCAAGTGTCCCCAAATAATCTATTTTGGTTTGTTTGCTGGGATGATGGTCACTATTCCAATATGGAATCCCTAGATAAATAACTAATGAACTAATTGGTACGACTGATAAGAATAACACTCTCCATGAGGCATATTCGACAAAAATTGATGAGAGAATGGGGCCTGATATTCCTGCTGTTGCGGTCCAAAATGCCCATCTTCCCATAGCGGTAGCAAGCAATCCATCTTCAGTTTCTCTGACAATGATTGCTATAGAACTCACGCCCAGTCCAGCTAAAGCTGCTGCTTGTAATCCCCTACCTATCACTAGGAAGAGAAGGTTTGGAGAAATAGCGCTCAACAATGAACCAAGTACAGAAGCTCCTGCGGAGGTAATCATGATTCTGTTGTGGCCGTAACGGTCGGCTAGGTGCCCAGCTTGCAGCAATATTGCAGCGCTAACTATCCCCACTATTGTTAAAATCCAAGTCGTAGAAGCTGTATCTCCATTACCGAGAGTTGATCGTATGGCAGGAAAAAGGATAAACGTGCTTGTTGAGTCAAAGCCAGCAATGAAACCGCAAACTAAAGCAGCCCAAAGTAACCGGTTCTGATCGTCTTTAAGCTTTTCCATATAAACTCTGACTCACTATCGTTAGCAAAAAACTCTCTCAACAGGGGTTTGTCAATCGTAAAAATGTCCGCCTGCGTACCATCTTTCAAACCGGGGTTTGTTCGCAGATGTCACAAGTTCAACTATTGTTCCACTGGGCGGGGCGAGATAAGCCATGCTTGCGTATCCTTCTTCAGGGGATCGAGCTGACCCAAGAAGGTCCCATCCTAGAGCTAACAGTCGTTCAGTTTCCCCCTTCACATCATCAACCCAAACGCCTAAATGGTGGACTCCCGAATCTTCGCTTCCATCCCAAAAGGAACCTTTAGCGCCCTCAAGTAGTTCAACGTGTTGAGGGCCTTCACACGAATATACAAACTTAAGAGGAACTTCTTGTTGCCCATGTTCTGGAGTCCAGATTCTTTGTCCCGGTGATTCAACTACTTCCGTCCAAGTAACGTTAAGGGATTCTCCCATCTCTTCCATCGCTTGATAAAGATTTGGTACCCGAATTCCAATATGAAAGATTTCTTGAAGATTAAACATTTCCCCTATTTTCCCCAAAAGCAACAGATAATTTATCTCTTAAAAAATCTAACCTAAATGAACGGTACATGCGCAATTACTATCCGCTTAAGCGTTACCGAACTTGTATAACTTGATAAAAAGAACTGGAATAGATTTAAGGACAGCTGTTTTGATGCTTAGGCACGAATAGGAAAACCGTATGACTGAAACTCAAATTGAAAAACTAGTAGATACGCAGAAAATTATAGATCTCACTATTGCATACACTTGGATTATTGATCGCGGCCCTCGGGAAAATCTGAATAAAATATTTACTGATGATGCTGTGTTCATCATTGATGTCAGACATTTAAATGGCCTTGATGAAATACTAGGAAAAATTGAGAGAACTCTTGGAGGTTTATCTGCGTCTCAACACCTTATTTCAAATCATCAGGTGTTGATTGACGGAGATAACGCTACATGTAGTTGTTACCTTCATGCACAACATACCCTTCGCGGAACCGAAGGTGGTGATAACTACGTTATGGCTGGGCGTTATGTCGATAAGTTAATTCGGGTTGGGACTGAATGGCGTATCGTTGAGAGAGAATTAGTTCTTGATTGGGTTGAGGGAAACCCTAAAGTGCTCGCACGTAAAAAGGAAGTGAGTTAATCATATGACAATCAGAGAAATCGGAGATTTCATCTCTATCGGGGTTGGCATAGTTGTAATAGCGTATGTGAGTTATTGCCTAATTAATCAACGCGTCTGGATTCGAAAAGAATCTGCATGGAAATCAAGAGATGAATATCCACAGATCTTCACGATGAATATCATTCTCGGAGTATTGTTTGGGGTTTGGATAATTGCAGGCTCTTTGTTGCTTTAGGCGAAATTATCTTCATCGTTGGGTTTAAAATATGAATTAATTCCTAATGTGATAATAACTATTGCCATGCCTATTCCTTGAAAACTTGTGACTGATTGGGACAGTATCCAATAAGCAAGGATTGTAGATATTACGGGAACAATAAGTTGGAAAACAGCGATTAGATTCAAGGGAGCTTTCCCGTGCGAATAATTTAAGAGGAGATGGCCACCCATTGGGATGAGTGCGACCATAAAAATTCTTCCCAAGTCGGCATTAGATGGAGCGATAAGGCTCGCCTGGCTTGCAATCACCATGGGGATTAGTACAAGTCCCCCCCATGCAAAAACTCCGGCCTGAAATTCAATGAGCGGGACGGTAAGGAGGGCTTTTTTTGAGAAAACAAAATACCCTGATGAGATAAGGACAGCCACCACAGCAAGTAAATCTCCTTTGAGATCCCCTGTTCCACTGCTACTTCCTGAAGCTACTATCAACATTGCTCCACAGACAGCAATTATGGAAACGATGATATGCCGTAAGGTAATTCTTTCTCGAAAAATAAAGAAGGATGCAATAGTAAGAGGGATGGGAAGAAGAATAGTTATGAGTGTTGCATTTAAAATGCTAGTCATTTTTGCAGCCCAGAAGAAGAGGCCCATACTGGTACCAAAACAAATTCCTGCTGGAGCTGAAGATAAGAAACGTTCAAATGAGAGATCTTTTCGCATCAGGACTAACACAGCAAATGGTGCAAACGCAATCCAGCATCTCCAAAAAGCCATTGCAAGTCCATGGACATTTGAGTCGGCTACTATGACGGGAGAGATCGCTGTCAGCATGTATCCAAATGCACACGCAATAAGCCCTGTTCGGTACATATCTTTGTCAGAAATCTTTAACGACGCCGATGTTTCTGACAAAAATTCCTCTCTGAACAGGGTTTTTGGGTGTGGAGCTGGGGGGAATCGAACCCCCGACCCCCTGCTTGCAAAGCAGGTGCTCTAGCCAACTGAGCTACAGCCCCGAAGCCGATACTCTACCCGACAGTTACAGTAATTCAGACGTCGTAGAGTTGATTGCTGAGTTTCTGAATTGAATGTCTTTAGTAGTTGACGCGTTTGAGGAAACCGCCATCAACGGTGAGGTTGACTCCGTTGATATGTTTCGCTGCGTCTCCCGAGAGGAACGCAACAGCGTTCGCCACGTCTTCAGGTAAACCTAGATCTCCAACCGGATGCGTTTTTTGAGTGGCTTCATAGAATTCAGGCATTCCTTGTTTGATGCCATCCCAGTCTCCGCCTTCAACCATGATTGGGCCTGGGGAAACAACGTTGCATCGTATTCCTTGCGCTCCGAGTACTTGGGCTTGTCCGAGTGTCCAGTTTGTTACTGCTGCTTTGAACGCGCTGTAGCTTCCTGATCCGGATGCGAAATGTTCAGCTGATGCTGTCGTGCCGATACTGATAAGAGATCCTCCTCCATCTGCGAGTGCTTCTTGTGCTGCTCCGACACCTCCGACAAGTGACATAAGGTCTATGTTGAAATTGTTGATCCATCCTTCAAGTTTTCGTTGTGGTTTTCCTGAGGTGTTGTGCACGTAAATATCTATGCCGCCTAGTTCTTCAGCTGATGAGTTAATCCATCCGGTGAGTGAATCCATGTCTCCGGCATCTACTGCAGATCCGCATACCTGGCCTAATTCACTAAGTTCTGTGACCGCTGTTTGCACGCCTTCTGCATCTCTTGCACAGATAGCGACCGAGCATCCTTCTGCTAGTAGCGTTTCTGCGATTGCTCTTCCGAGTCCTTTTGTCGCTCCGGTGACAAGCGCTTTCTTTCCTTTGAGTCCTAGATCCATGTCAATCCTTTTTGTTTGGGGATTGTAGAAATGTAGCGCACCGGTAACTTTATTTCCTATGCAAAAGATGATTTCTATTCACAATTAGGTGTGTGCTTTTTTAGAAATAGGTTTTTATGGTTTTATGCCACTTATTTGCTGGGAGCTCAGGATGGAGAACAGCCAAAGTCGTGCAGTATTTACTGATTCGTGTTGGTCGGTTTCCGTTTTCCCATAACCATTTATCAAAGGGGCTGGGTTGCCCAGATGATTTAGTTTCAACAATACACATAGGAAGTGAAATGCTTTGTTTTTCCCAGTCTGTGCAGGTTAGGTATTCGTCGCAGGTTATACGGGTGCTGGTTTGTGGGTCAACAATTGTGATTCGTTGGTAGTGGGATGTGAGTGTGGCACGTAGGTTATGCGATGCTCCCTGTTCTCCTATAACGGTATCTATGAAAGTCTTTCCGGCAGTGGTTAGTTGGTCAACATCGTTGGCATCGTATGGTGTTCTTTTCTTTACTGTTTTTCCACGGCCATCTTTTGTTTTGACCTCAAGCATGGCTGTATTGGTTTGTTGGTAGAACCTTGTTCTTGTTTTAAATCTGGGTCTTCTTTTGTATGCAGCGTCTTTATAGAGGTCTAAATTCGGCGTATCGAAGTAAATGGATTGATATATGGTGCTTCGTACCCCATCAATCTCGAGAACCCTTCCGTGAACCTGCACCTCTTCTATTAGACGATTGCATATATCCGTATTGATAATGTATTTGCGGTCCACACGTGTTTGTAAAGCGGCGAACTCATTGATTTCTTCCAATGTAATTGGTGAAAGATTTTGAGTCGTGATTGCTGACTCTTTGATGGGGAGAGTTCCCATTTTACGCGTCTGAGGAGGTCTCAGGGTTTCGGGTGAATCGTACATCTACCACTGTGCTGTTATTGACAAGGTCGACTCGCCGGACCTGAAGTCGCCTGATTTTTCCGTTAAGCATGGTTTCTAAATCTGTCCGTAATTGATTTTCGTTTGTGTACGCCTTATCAAGTCGCATGATCTGATTCCCACTTCTCGCGAAGAGTTGTGGGTGATCGCCAATGAAAATCGCTGCAAGTATTGCACCCATCAGGACTGGAGAAATCCATGAATCCACGTTTACTCCGCCTATTAAGCCGAGTGCGAGTGAACAGAAATAATACGCTATTTCCTGTTGCCCGAGTTCGTTGGAGCGAAGGCGGATTATTGAAAGTACACCAAAGAGCCCTAAGCCCAGGCCAGCACTGACTGCTGCATCAGCGAGAGTGAATGAGACGCCGAGAACGCCAATGTTGATTGCAAATAAGGCAATAATCATTTCTTTACGCCCATGCCGAGGGAAATACAGACAAAAAACCATAATCAGGACCGCTATTGCATCAAAAAGTACTAATAACCCGTCCGACATATGTCGTTCCCTTCTTAAATCCTTTTTTTATTGTACTCGGATCGATTAGTAAAGGATGTTTAGGATTAACCGACCGGTACGAACAAATGATTTTTCACAAGTAGGGTTCAACCATGCAATTAGCCAAGTTTTAGAAACTTATGGTTTGTTCAGTGCGTTTAATTTATTTTGCTTCTTACGGTCTCTAAATCATTTTTGAGTCGTTCAACGTTTCGTAACCAATCCTCCATTGAGGGTTGATCGTCGTGGATTTCAGCTGCTTCTTGCACAGCGTCTTTTATTTGCCCTGCCCATGTGTTGATGAGATTATCCACATTTTCTTGAGAGAAAACACCTGTAAGGAACGTGTTTTGTATTTGTTGGTATTCATTTTCGAATGATGCCCATGTGCCAATAATCTTGTCGCATGCTGCCGATAGTTGGGGAAGTCCCCATCCTCCGAAAGCGAATGGTTTGCAATCATTGGTTCTTTCTCCCCATCCATCTTTGATCGGGGTTACCGGATTTGGTCTACTGATGTTCTCAAAAGCATTGTCAAGGTCCCAAGGGATGAGATGCATAGTTCCCGCTGTGGGGTCTTCATACCAGTAGAAATTATGTGCGTTACATGAGAACTGTTCAAGATTTGAACCTTCACCGCCGATCCGTTCGTCATCGCAATACCAGTGAAAAACCCCGTCATCGTTCGCGATTGCTCGATCAACAACCGCGTATGCCAGCACTGGGTCAATGTTCATCCATTCACGCATAACCTGTTGGAGATCATCCTTATTAGCATTTGCGATTGCTTGGGAGAATCCGTGCACGATATCAAATGTTGGGTCTTCGTCTTCGTTTGTCTTCAACGCCCATTCGAAATCCCAATCATTTGTTTTTGCTTCTCCTTCGTTAGTGAGGGGCCATACTTCCTTGTACAGATTTCCAGTTCCGTCATCAAAATTTTCTCTAGTGAACCGTCCATCAATTTGTTCAGTTAATGCGTAAATACCGTTATATTCTCCGTTGATGATGAGACGGGCGTGAACGGATCGTGGAGCGGGAACACCCATTTCCCTAAAGAGGTAATAGCCGAGTCGTTCATGCATTTTTGTTGGGTCCAGATTCTGCGAATGGAACTGCAGTTTCTTAACTTCATAGAACTTATCGTCAGAATCTTCCCAGTTGATTTTGACTTTCATGGAAAGTTTCGTGCAAGTTTTTTCTCCTTCAGCTGAGAAAAAATCGCCGGAAAGACAACCTACCCATGCCCCAACAGAGCCTTTATATCGGATACCAACAGGCAATGATTCCCCTTCGAAAGTCAATGTCCCTGTCACGTATTCTTCAAGGCCTGGTGCGCTATCAAGATACGCAAGATTCTGCTCGGAGAGTGTTAGCTCAAAAGTATGGAGTCGGTTTTGGTCAAAAAGGTAGTCAGAGTCACCATTTTCGTAGTTTGGCCCATCTTGTTTAGGTTCAGATTTTTCTTCGTCTTCTTCTGTTGGCTCGTCTTCAATTACTGAGGTTTCTGTGGGATTTTCTTGCGGGGATGGAGACGTTTGAAGTGTTTCTGTTACAACTGGAACTTCTTCTCCTACAGGCTGTTGTGTTTGTTTTCCGTCTTCTGAAGAGCAGGAAACGCTGCCTGCTAGAAAGAAAAGGCAAAGTGCTGGTACGACTATTTTCTTATGTTTCACATCAAGAGTGTAACCAAATGTATGAACATTCGGAGTCTCCGACTAGGTTGTCTGATGCTTTTCTTGAAGTGCGTGTAGTAGGTTGTTGACGTGATTTTGCGTTCCCGTTGGGCTGATTCAGTATGTTCTGAAAATCCCCTGCCTGAATATCCTCGCCCACAATTAGTTCGTCCACAGTGGGTGAATCTGAATGGGAAATGGGATGCTTCCATACATGCACCTGATACGGAACCGGTTTTCTCTGATTCGATTCTTGTGCCGTTTCCTGCTGGTTCTGCGTTAAGCGGCTTTGATCATGTTCTCCAACCAGATGAAGTTCTAACAGTACGAACATTCTTTGAAAACCCGTTAATTGATGGTTCCGATTGTCTGCGCCTGCATTTTGGCGCTGTTGATTGGGCATGCACTATCTGGGTGAACGGCAATAAGGTCGGAGCCCATGAAGGCGGGTTTGACCCTTTCCATGTTGATATCACCAATGCTTTAACCACCGAACCCATTCAAGAATTGGTTGTTTCAATCACTGATCCAACCGATACGGGAGACCAACCTGTTGGGAAACAAACCCTGAACCCGTTCGCTATTCAATACACGGCTGTAGCGGGCATCTGGCAAACCGTGTGGCTCGAACCCATTCCACAAACATGCATTGAGCACGTGTATACCCAAACACACATTTCAAAAAACGTTGTAGAAGTTTTCTGTTCCACAACAAATGCGACTCCTGATTCTCATCTACGAGTGGTATGCCTTTACGACTCCAAGATCATCTATGAAGTATCTGAATCTATTAACGAGGAAGAAATTTGCCTTTGTTTATCTTTTGAGGAGCTTCGGATGTGGTGTCCCGATGATCCATTCCTCTACGATCTTGTGATTGAAATTATTGATGAGAATGGGGTCGTGGTTGATGCTGTGCAAAGCTATTTTGGTGCGAGAGAAATTTCTTACCAGCCAGATGAAGATGGTTACCTGCGTTTAACCCTTAATGGTTCCCCAGTATTTCATTTGGGGCTCCTTGATCAGGGGTGGTGGCCGGATGGCTTATACACGGCTCCGACTGATGAAGCTTTATCTTTTGATATAGAGGCGACGTTAGCGATGGGGTTTAACACGATACGGAAACATGTCAAGGTTGAACCTGCGCGATGGTACTGGCACGCTGACCGGCTCGGCGTTCTTGTCTGGCAGGATATGCCAAGTACCGCATTCAATATGGTGGCATTCGGAGAGGAACTCAAAGCAGGCGTGCAGCCCGAAGATATGGATTGGGACAAGATAAGCCCAAGTAATAACCCCGACGGTTTTCGAAATGAATTGGATTCGATGATTCATGCGTTACGACCGTTTCCATCCATTGTGGTGTGGGTGCCGTTCAATGAAGCGTGGGGGCAACATGACACTGATGCGACGCTCGCACATGTGATGGAATTGGATCCATCACGACTGGTTGATGGTCCTAGCGGTTGGACCGATACTGGCTCTGGTCACATGCGCGACCATCACCTGTATCAAAACCCGGAGAAACTCCCTGAACATGAAACTGAGCGGGTAACCGTATATGGGGAATTTGGTGGTATCAGCCTCCACGTGGATGGGCATACCATGTTGGAGAAAGGATGGGGGTATACGAAAGCAACCACCGAATCTGACTTACTTGACTCCTATGAAGATTTAATGCGTGTTATCGCTGATTTAGTTCCAAAAGGCCTCGCTGGCGTTATCTATACACAGACAACTGATGTGGAGTCGGAAATAAATGGGTTACTAACGTACGACCGGGTGTATAAGGTCGCCCCTGAAGAATTGCATTCCATCAACAAGCCCATAACCCAGTAAATAATCATGGTTTATCGAATAGGTAGTTGGGGTCTTATCTTTGTGGCGTGAGAACGTCCGGTCTAGGATAAGTGACATGTCTGATAAACAAGTTCGGTCCATGCT
>Ga0315321_10001379_pt1 | contig 18618 bp, 15 predicted proteins | sample M180m21515metaG_FD_203464 | JGI IMG/M metagenome (GOLD analysis project Ga0315321, IMG submission 203464) | Ammonia-oxidizing marine archaeal communities from Monterey Bay, California, United States - M1 80m 21515 | ecosystem: Environmental > Aquatic > Marine > Intertidal zone | place: USA... | reverse complement strand
GCAAGACAATGGTCGAAGCAGAAAATGTCATATTGAATCGCATGCCTCACGCAACCATTCTGCGCATTTCATTACCTATGGGCCCTAGTTTCAGTGGTCATGCCGGAGCGATTGACTGGATTCAGTCGCGTTTCAAGAATAATAAACCAGCTACACTATATTACGACGAAATTCGTACACCCCAATATACCGATTGTCTCAACAAACTCACCCATTGGCTACTGACCCATCCACTAACCGGTATATATCATGCTGGTGGTGTGCGTCAACTTAGCCTGTTCGAAATCGCGCAAATAGTTAATCTTGTCGGCGGCTATGACCCCGCTTGTCTAATTGGTTGTCCGCGCATCGATGCTGGTCCGATGCCCCCTCGAGCCGGAGATGTCAGCTTAGATAGCTCACGACTGCAAACAGCGTTGGGATTCGTCCCGTTTGATCCATGGCCGCTTCAGGACATGTACGTACCCGTCAACCGATCTTGGCATGAAAATCCGACAACAATTGCTCCAGGCGATACCGTTATTAAAGGTTCAGCGGAACTTCTCGATTCTGTGCTCTACAACAACCCTGCTCGCTAAAAACCTACCGAATTTCGCGGCGGAAACATTTCCGGACCGTCCATTTTCGACTTATAATTAAACATTACCAAAATTCGATCCTAGCACGCGCATATAACGGTTTATCGCGACAGCATTAAACTCTCACAAACAGATTTTCGGAAACAAATTAAACTAATGGGAATACGATTTATTTGTCCAAATTGTGACAAAAAACTTAACGTCAAATCGCATCTAGCGGGGAAGCGTGGAATCTGTCCAGATTGCGCTACCCGCATCCGTATTCCGAGCGAACAGGCGGCAGTCAACTCGAATGATGCCTCAACCTCAACAAAGTCCTATCAAATCGCAGAACAAGCGGAAGACAAACCTCGCGTCCCTCTCTCAATTGAACGATGTCTCCGTGAAAAACCAAATTTGAATTGGTATATTCGCCCAGCCGGTGGAGATGAATATGGACCTGCCGATAATAAACTCCTTCTTTCATGGGTTGGTGAAAACCGCATTGGAGCCGACACCGAACTGCGGCGTGACGATTGGCTACAGTGGAAGCCAGCCAGCGATATCTTTATCAATTTCGCGGCAGCACCCACCTCTGATAATTCACCTACTTCGACAAGCAATACAGCCAATAGCACAAATCAAAATGAGAAAATGCCGGCAACAGATGAGGAAGATGTTGACCTCAGTGACGAATCGTTCTTAGCGGCTTTAGAGTATCAAGCAGATGATACCAATGGTGATTTCACCTTCGCAAATCTAACAATCAACCAATCAACTATGGCACAACGCAATTTACAATCACAAGATTCTTCTAAAAACAAGCGGAACACCGGTATCGCCCTAGGTATACTATCGGTCATCATACTTATATCACTTGTCGTGATTGTCATTTCATCACAAACCTGATCCACGAACATTACCAACAAGTAACTCACTCACTTGGAACTGACCCCTTTACCTTTCAAGAGGATTTAATTCAATGCGTCTACTTTCTCACCTTGCACTTTTTACCACGATCATCATGACTTCGACTGTATTTGTATCAGCAGCCGATAAGACGAAAACTGTCGCCGCCAAAGACATTAAGTTAACGGTTCCAATAAGTTGGAAACAAGGAGAACTTTCCAATAATCTGAGAACTGCACAATTTGAGGTGCCCGCTGTGGAAGGCGATAAGGATCCTGCCGAACTCGTCGTCTACTTTTTTGGTGGAGCAGGTGGTGGAGTCAATGCAAATTTACAACGATGGGCAGGTCAATTCCAAGGCGCCGGTAAAAAACAGAAGACCACTGAAGGGAAATCTACTCAGGGAAAATACTATTTAATTGATATTACCGGTGTCTATAACAAACCTATTGGGCCACCGATTCAACGCAAAACCAATCCGACGGCCGGCTACCAAATGCTAGGTGTTGTGTTAGTCGTTAAAGACAAAGGCAATTATTTCCTAAAACTCACCGGACCCCAGAAAACGGTTTCCCATTGGGCCAGCACGCTACGAACATCTTTCGGTGCTGATATCAAAGACGAGAAAAAAGCGGAACTCGATCAATAATCATATCCACCAAACGAATAGCTTACGAAAAGGGATTCGTAGCAAAAAAACCACGGCAATACTACAACACTGAAAAGTCTGGATCGCAGAGGTTTTCGAAAATGAAAATTCAGGATTTTTTTGAACACCACGGAATTAGTCGTAACCCGTTTGCCGAGGAAGACGCTAAGTCCGACAAAGTGTTTAAGGATCACTGTATTATCAATACCTATCATCCAATTTGGGATAAGGTTTATGGCGATCCCAGCGAACCGACGACCTCGGTTGTATTTGGCGAAAAGGGATCTGGGAAAACAGCGATCTGTCTACAAATTGCTCGACACGTTGACAGCTACAATCAAGAACATCCCGAAGAACGCGTATTCGTCATTTATTATGATGACTTCAATCCGTTTCTTGATCGTTTTCGAGATCAGATTCCAGGTCGTAATATAACCGCAGACAAAGTGTTACAGCAATGGAAACTTTGGGATCATATGGATGCGATTCTCACCGCTGGAGTTACTGGTTTAGTCGATGACCTCATGGAAACGCCGCCAACGCGCGTGCGCACCTCGGGTGAAGTACAACCACAGTTAAGCTGCCGCTTAGATCGCCATCAAATGCGAGATCTATTATTGCTAGCCGCCTGCTATGACGAATCAACTCAACAAACATTTCTCGGACGTTGGAATCAACTGCGTAAATCGCTTGGGTTCTCAACGCTCAAAGCGCAATGGCAACGCATTCTAGGTACCGCTTACTCAGTAATCACTCTGGCCATCCTTATCACAATGGCGGTCCGCGATCTGGATACTGTGACAGGCAGCGGTTTTTGGTTCATACTCCTAGGGTCACTCGCCGCTAGTTGGTCACCGTGGTGCTTTAAGGCGGCTCAAAATCTTTTCCGTTCCCACGGGATACTACAAAAAATGCGAGTAGGAAACCGAGAAGCGGGCTCCCTACGTAAAGTGCTTATGCAGTTCACCAACGATGAAATTGACTCTCAACCCTTACCCAACAAATCCAGTACCGATGACCGTTATGAACTGCTCATAAAATTTCAGAGCATCTTAAAAACATTGGGATTTTCGGGGATCTTAGTTCTTGTGGATCGGGTCGATGAACCCCATCTCATTAACGGTTCAGCTGACTTAATGAAAGATCTGCTATGGCCGATGCTCGACAACAAATTTCTCAAGCAGCCAGGTATTGGTATCAAGCTCATGTTGCCGATTGAACTGGCACGCTTTATAGAAAAGGAAGATCGTCAATTTTACCAGCGCGCACGTCTGGATAAACAAAACATGATCAAATCGTTCGGCTGGACGAGTGAGTCGCTTGTCGATGTTGCCAACGCCCGTCTAAAAGCCTGCAGCGACCGAGATAATGCGGCTACGTTAAACGAACTATTCGACGAGTCCGTATCGCAGCGCCGCATCCTCGACGCGTTGAAAATGCTTCGCGTTCCGCGTCATCTATTCAAATTTCTATATCAACTAAGTGTCGATCACTGCAACTCTTACACCGACCAAACGCCGGAATTTACAGTTGATTCAAAAACGTTTGAAACAACATTTGCAGTCTTTCTTCGAGATCAAGACGCCTTCGACCATGGGCTCAGCGCGGGTTAATAAAGGCAGCCACTGTTTTTATAGACCAGTTTTTGTTTTTGCCGTAAAACGACCGGTGAACCCCTACTTGCAAAACCGGCTTGTGTGTCGTAAAAAATGAGCTGAATTTACGGTTAACTACGAATTATAAGGACAAAATGGCAATGACTGACGACACACCAAAAGTAGGAATCATCATGGGCAGTGATAGTGATTGGCCCAAAATCAAAAAAGCCGCATATGCACTTGCTGAATTTGATGTACCCTATGAAATTCAGGTCATGAGTGCCCATCGTACTCCCGAACTTGTAAGTCAATACGCATCGACGGCAATCGACCGCGGGCTACAAGTCATCATTGCGGCAGCCGGCGGAGCGGCTCACTTAGCAGGCGTTGTTGCAGCGCACACTACACTTCCAGTCATTGGGCTGCCAGTTCCTACAACTGAAATGGGCGGCATGGACTCGCTCCTGTCCACCGTACAGATGCCGGGCGACGTACCAGTTGCCAGTATGGCTGTGGGTATGGGCGGACCTCGCAATGCCGGTCTCTTCGCTGTACAAATCATGGCGACTGCATGTCCCGACCTTCGAGAAAAATTAACCGCCTTTAAACAACGACTCGTCGGCCAAATCGAAGCGAAAAATGCCGCATTACAACAGGCTATCGAGGCGGATGCATAGGCACCATCCACAAACGCTCCAATGGAACGGTGATGTAGGTGGTTATTTAGCATTAATTGATCAAACCGCCTTGCCACTCAAGGTTACGACCGTAGATTGTCGTAACCTTGAGTCAGTCGTACATGCAATCCGTGTTTTGCAAGTCCGTGGAGCGCCGGCTATCGGAATCGCCGCCGCCTATGGAATTTGTGTGGGCCTGCAAGCTATCGACACAAACCAATGCACAACGCAACAATTTGACGAACGACTGCAACACTGCATCAACCAACTCGCTGACAGTCGCCCTACGGCTGTTAATTTGTTCTGGGCGCTGCAGCGCATGCAGAATGTCGCCCAAACTATGCGGCAAGACGGGCACCTTCCAAATCCGATTATAAAAGCACTACTCAACGAAGCGATTGCCATTCACGACGAAGACAGGAAAATGTGTCATGCAATCGGTAAGCATGGCGCTACGCTTCTCGAAAATGGTCAAGGCGTTCTGACACACTGTAACGCAGGTGGCTTGGCGACTAGTGAATACGGTACTGCTTTATCTGTTCTGTTTTCCGCAGAGGACCAAGGTAAGACACTGCACGTATTCGTTGACGAAACTAGACCACTTCTGCAGGGTGCTCGGTTAACCGCTTGGGAATGCCAACAACGCAACATTGCGACGACGCTAATATGCGACAATATGGCAGCACAGGTAATGTCAGAAGGGAAAGTTCAAGCTGTCATCACAGGTGCCGATCGAATTGCTGCTAATGGAGACGTTGCCAACAAGATCGGCACATATGGACTGGCCATTCTCGCAAAACATCACCAAATTCCATTTTATGTAGCTGCGCCTAGCAATACATTCGATTTATCACTGAGTACAGGTGCCGGCATTCCGATCGAGCAACGCAGCGGCGATGAAATTACCCAGGGGTTCGGGAGACAGACCGCGCCGGACGACATCAACACTTACAACCCAGCATTTGATGTTACACCTGCGGAACTTGTCACGGCAATTATTACGGAACAGGGCATTATTTCGCCAGTATCCAATGAATTAATTTCAGCGCTGCTATCTTGATTTGAGTGAGCGAGCGATGAGTAACACGGCAGCGATCATAAAGCAGGCGCCTAGTGGCACAACCAGCACGCCAACGCCAGGGTCTCCGTTAAACGTAAATATTCCGCCTGCGAAAAACCCGCCTGGCAGAAGTATGCTAGCAGCGATAAGACTCGGTGAAATCCAGCGATGCGGCGTGATGCCCACAGAACTATGCACCGTTAGAGCAAATGCAATATGCACTAACCCCAGCAGAGTGCCATGCGCATGGGCTAGCCGCCACAATGTCTGACGAGTGTCATTTGTCATATAGGGTGTCCACCTAAATCCAATGAGCCCCTCTAGGATTGTTCCCAACAAAACAAACACGAATAAAGACCACCAGCCAAAACGCAAATGTCGCTTTACCGTTTCAGCACAGCGAAGCGGCGAATTTCCCGTTATCGATTCCGTCCTGTGCGAGCTACCGATTTCATTTCCAGCGTCTGCCATCGATTCAATACACTCCGATAAAAACAACTGTGTGCCAACTATTACTGTAATAACATTGCCCGATTGTTACGTTGTTTGAGAAGAAACTCAAGCGTAATTCAATCGAGTCGACCAACGGTTCTCTTCCGTTCCTTACAAAACAGTTGACCTTGGAACCACAAGACGGCTAATCGGCTCCGGTTCAACGCTTTGTTATACGTTCAATTCTGGGCTTTTGGCTCACTCGTATCAGAGTGCGTCTTCCGGTCAATCAAAATGAACCAGATTCCAAAGATGATTTCTACAGACGTAACAATGAATGGAACTAAGTCACGAGGCGGAATGTCAAAAACAATCGAGAAAGTGCCTATCAGGCAAAGAAGTGAACCAAAAATCCAATATGTCCAGTCACCATATGCGGTTCGAAACCCAAAGTAGTGTGCTCCAACCGCGATAGAAGCAATTGGAAAAACCAACTCGGGGCGATGGGGAAGTATGAGCCAAGCTACGAAAAGACAACCGATCATTGGAAAGACGGTCTCGATGACAATCAGGCCGCCCGGGTTGATTTTGGACTCGGGGCTCCTCGCAAAGAAGAACTTTAGAACCACCTTGGAGATTGGAAAGATGAACATGCCCGCAAAAAACAAAACACCGAAACCGTTGGCAATGCCTGAATATTGCGCAGTCACTACGGCTGCAAGCCAGATAATGCCGGAAACGATTGCGCCCGGACCACCTCCGACGTACGTTTGACGGAATTCGTTTTGGTGTTCGATTAATTCCATGTTTACTACCGAGAGATTTACCAACGGATGACGTTAGTGATCACCGAGCCGGAAAAAGTGATCTTTAGGTTCAATTTCCACGCGCAAGTCCGGCTTCGCGTCTGGATGGTCATTTTCTCAGCAGGCACCAGATTCCCCCAAAGCCAGCAAGAGTTCATCTCTTTTCCATACAGGGTTTCTAGCCACTTTTTCCTGATTAGATGAAACCGGATTATTTAGAAGTCAACTCTTTTAGTCGTTGGTCAGCTTTAACAGAAGCTGTTCTCATGATCGATTCCAACGTCACGGCTTTACCACCAAGGCGTTTGGATTCGTCGGCTGCTTCCATGAACGCATAAATCTCTAATGATTCCTCGCTTTGTACCGGTACGACACCACTACGAAAGAAATTCACAATATCAACCACTAATGGCCGGTAACCTTGATAAGGACCAATCTCGGCAATCCCCTTATCACCAAATGCTGTACCACCGTATCCACCTTTATAGCCTCGGATGCCACGAAAAGTACCAACTCGACCACCCTGCCAAACACCTGTTACGTACTCAGTATCCTTAGTCGATACACGCGATACTTCTTTGCAACCGGTGCCCATCACAGTAAACAAAGCTTCTACTCCATGGATACCGTACCAAAACAGATCTGGGTGAGTTGGTTCTAAGTGTGCTGGACTGAATGCCATCGCTCCGTGAACTTTGCCAATCGAACCATTTCGAACAGCGACAGCCCCTTTGGAATAACGCAGTGAGGAACTCGTAAAACAGGGAACTTTATGCTTCGCTGCAAAGCGAAAGATGGCGATGGCATCTGCCAATGAAGCAGCGACCGGTTTGTCAATAAACAATGGTTTACCTGCTAAGATTACTTCCATTGCTTGCTCTAGGTGCGGGCGACCATCGTTCGTTTCCAAGAGGACAACATCGACTTGGGCTACGACTTCTTGAATCGATGAAGCGATTTTGATTCCCATGTCTGCGATTTGTTTTGTATATCCTGGAATCCGTGAAGCACTGGATTCGATATCTGCACTGCCCTGCGGATAAGCGATCACGACACGGCAATGCGATATGTCTGCCGCTGCGTCGTCGGCATTCAATGCTTTGGTAAAAGCAATACTGTGCGAGGTATCAAGTCCGATCAAACCTACCTTGAGCGACCCGGGCTCTACTGCCTTCACAGTCAAGTCAGTTATACCGAAAAGACCCGATAAAACCGTTACATATGCACTGATTGCAAAAAGGAAAGAAACGACTCGACGATTCATAGGAATACTCCACAATTTGAAAAGAAAACAGAAATATTTCTTAAGATAAAACAAAATTACCTTTGTGCTAACTCATTGTACGTTATTTCTTAGTGACATTGGGAGCGGTAAAGAATCGCACTCGATGATTCATCGAATCTCCAACATACACCACACCGCTAGAATCGACACAAATACCGTGTGGCCGCCCCATTTGAGATTTTGTCGCATCTGCTCCGTCACCGCTGGGGCCACGACCCTGCGGGCCATACCCACACACCGTTGATATTAAATTATGTTTCAAATCAATCATTCGAATCGCTTGGTTTTCAGTATCAACAACAAACAAACGCCCTTGAGGGCCGACAGCGATCCCTTTGGGTCCATTAAACGTGGCCTGTAACGGTACTCCGTTATCACCGGTAAATCCTTTTTCTCCGGTACCTGCAACATGTTGCAATCGCCCACTAGTCAGATTCAAGCTCCACACACTGTGGCCTTCGCGTAATGCAATCCATAGCACTCCTTTATCATGGCATAACGCACGAGGCCCCAGCATCGCATTACCTCGAGCTAGTGAGGCATTCGTCGGCAATTCTTTGGCTCCTGTGCCGGCAATCGTATCGATTATTCCTGTTACCAAGTTAACTCGCCGAATACGGTGATTCCCAATATCAGCAATGTATAAATAACCTTGGTTATCGAGGGCAATGCTATGCGGATTGTTTAATGTTGCAGCCGTAGCCGCCCCGCCGTCACCACCAAATCCCGCAGTACCATTTCCGGCAACTAAACTGACCGTATTGGTAATCGCCTCAATTTTACGGACGATATGATTTTTCATTTCGACAAAATAGACATCCCCATTTTTGGCAAATCGCACTTCATAAGGTTCTCGCAAATCAGCGTTGGTTGCCTTTTGACGATTTCCCGAATAACCAGCCTTACCCGTGCCTGCAACAGTGGTCAATTGATTTGTATTACGATCCACTCGCAGAATCCGGTGATTGCCAACCTCGGTCACGTATAGTGCACCGTCTGGGCCAATTTCTACACCAAACGGCTGCGCAACATGCACGTCAGTGGCATTGCCTTGATGGCCGTTATTCCCTTCTTGCCCAGTGCCCGCTACGGTTGCAATATCCGTCCCACAAAGATCTTTAGCGAAACTAATAAACAATATGTTTAACACAACAACTATCCATATTGCAGAGCTAATACGAAATTTCATAAACGATCTCTCTTTGTTGCTGCGATGGGTGAAATCTACAACAAATGGTAAACACGAATTTCTAACAATCGTAATACAAATTAAATTCGTGCGGATGAGGACGCATCTGCATCGGACGAACTTCATGGTCACGCTTGGTTTGAATCCAAGTGTCAATTACATCGGGTGTAAAAACATCATCTCGTAATAAATACTCGTGATCCGCCGCCAATGCATCCAATGCTTGACTCAAGCTTTCCGGTGTACGATCGATTGTTGCAGCCATTTCGTCGTCGAGTGAATAGATATCGCAGTCTACTGGGTCACCGGGGTTTATTTTGTTTTGAACACCATCAATAACCGCCATCAACATGGCAGAAAAAGCCAAGTATGGATTGCAACTCGGATCGGGACATCGAAATTCTACTCGCTTAGCGCTCGGAATGTTATTAAGCATCGGAATGCGACAAGCAGCCGAACGGTTACGTTGAGAATACGCTAAATGAACCGGTGCTTCAAAACCAGGGACCAATCGTTTGTAACTGTTTGTCGTAGGATTTGTAAACGCCAGCAAACTCGGGGCATGTTTGAGTAATCCACCTATTGCGTGTAAAGCTATTTCACTAAGCCCACCATAGTCACTTCCAGCGAACAATGGCGCGTCATCTTTCCACAATGAAATGTGTACATGCATTCCGGATCCGTTGTCGTTAAAGATCGGTTTGGGCATAAACGTCGCGGTTCGGCTATTCTTGAATGCAACATTACGAACAATATATTTGTAAATCATCATCTGGTCAGCCATCTCGGTGATCGATTGATACCGTAAATCGATTTCACCTTGGCCAGCCGTACCGACTTCGTGATGCTGGCATTCCACGTCGAGGCCACATTTAATCATCGTACGCATCATCTCATTACGGATATCCATATGATGATCCGTTGGCGGGACTGGAAAATAGCCACCTTGGTATGGAACTTTGTAACCTAGATTCGGATTTTCCGTTTTACTTCCACGATTCCACTGTCCTTCCACACTGTCAATTTGATAGTACCCTTCGCGTTCATTTTGATCGAACCGAATATCATCAAAAATAAAGAACTCCGCTTCAGGGCCAAAAAACGCTTTGTCCGCTATACCACTCGCCTGAAGAAAGTTCGCTGCTTTTTGCACGATATTACGAGGATCACGCGAGTAGTCTTCACCGGTAATAGGGTCCTGTATGTTACAGATCAAGTTTAAAGTTGGCAGCTCTGTAAAGGGATCAATGAACGCAGTATTCGCCTGCGGGATCATTAACATGTCACTCTCATTGATCGTCTGCCACCCTCGAATACTAGAACCATCAAAACCAAGTCCCGCTTCAAACACATCCTCTACCAATTTTTTTACTGGAATCGTCGTATGGTGCCAAAGTCCATGCAAATCAACAAACCGCAGATCAACTGCTTTCACGTCGTTCTCTCGGCACAGTCGTAATACTTCAGCTGGTGTCACGATGATTACCTAAAATATTGTTGGGTGAGATGAGATTAACTTATTGGTACAAGGTTGTATTCGTCGTGAGTTGTTATCCGTTAGTATTCAATTACCTGTCCGTGAAACACGGCTTCGTAAAGTTGCAACCACATCCTGAAACTCCACACGACGGCGCGTAAACTCCTCTACGGTCTTCGGTTCATCGGATTTTACATAGTCCATTATGATATCTTCTGCGGCAAGAAACTCCGGCGTAATATCAACAAGTTCCTCCACAATGTCCAAGGGAATATTGGTCACACCGTTGGCGTCGCCGTGCAACAGGTCACACTGATTAACCATTAGGCCTGCCACTCGAACCGGCAATCCTAAATGCAGCATATGACAATAAGCGTGCGCGACCATCGTCGAACCGGTGAAAACATTATACCCAAGTGCTTTGACTTGTAGTAAATCACGTCCACCGCCATTAGTCACTAAGCCAACAGAACCGTAGGCCTGATAAGTCGAGCACATTACTTCGCCAAAAACAGCTGAGACGGCCGGATCATCAATGTCTTGAAAAACGACTACGGCAGGTCCGGGAAGTTCTTGAAACTGAGCAAGTTGTGCCTGCAATGAACCATAGGCATCGCCACCGGCAGGGGGTGCGTCGGAGCGAAAACAAGCGGTAGCGGCAAAGCCAACCATAGGTTCAAATTCAGGGAAGTTGCATTGCACTCGATGATCCATATAACCTGTATTACGAGGTCGGACTTCGAACAACTCAATGACGTTACAAATTGTGGGGGAATCAAAAGTTGCAAGCGTATCAAGTGTAGTTTGTGTTATAGCCATGTGATTTGTAACGAATAAAAAAGTGATCTATCTAGTAGTATCTGCGATTAATCAGCGTAACACTGACACCTGCCAAACTCAAGTAGGCGCCACCCACGCTGATAACAATCCCAGCCCCTTTCCCCCCAACAATTAGACTGCGGTGGTATAATATCGGTGCCGTATACGCAGTTTCCCTACGCCTTGACGAGAAGCAGTTCGCAGCCGAGCATTGACTTAATAGATACCGCGGGATTCGAGCAATTCAATAATTGTGTCAACACAATGCTCGACTTTGACTTCGGATGTGTCCAACGTCAGATCTGCGGCGGTAGGGATTTCATATTCTGAGGTTACCCCTGGGAAATTACTAATTTCGCCGGCATCCGCTTTGGCGTACATGCCATTTTCATCGCGCTCACGACAGACCTCAACAGGCGTGCTTAAATGAATTGTAATGAAACGTTCCACGCCCACTTTTTGAGCTGCTTTCTGACGGACTTCTTCATTCGGTGCTACAAACGCACTAATGCAAATCAACCCCGCTGCATTCATTAAACAAGCAACTTCGGCGCTACGCCGCAAGTTTTCGCTGCGTTCGTCAGCACTAAATCCTAAATCTTTGCTTAACCCGCGACGCATATTTACACCATCCAGGACAACACATGTGCGTCCCTGATTAAACAATCGCCGTTCAAGGGCATAGGCCAAGGTTGTTTTGCCCGAATTTGTTAGTCCAGTAATAAGCAATGTCACCGCCTGTTGACCAAACCTAGCAGCCCGCTCATCCGCCCCGACGCTACCAAGTTCTTCTTGCTGAGTGCTTTCTTGACTCCAAAGATCATCCTTCGTATCATCCGATTCGCGATCCAAAATCATTCCAGCGGCTACGGTTATATTCGATAGACGATCTACCAGAATAAACGAACCTGTCGCGTGATTCTTTTTATAGCTGTCGAAAATCAACGGCTCGGTCATCGACAATGCAACCCGACCAATTTCATTGAGTTCCAACGTCGGAGCGTCCTGACGATGCAGCGTATTCACATCCACTCGATACCGTAACGTTGATATATTTCCCGTAGTCATCTTCGTCGTTTGCTTAACTAGATATTCTTTACCCGGAACCATCGACTGCTCGGACATCCAAACCAACATCGCATCAACTTGTTGTTTAGTTTGGGGAACATTACCGGGTCGAACAATCATATCTCCACGACTACAGTCAATTTCATCGGCTAATGTTATCGTGATCGATTGCCCTACAAAGGCCTCATCTAAATCACCTTGGACTGTTACGATTCTTGCCACAGAACTTTTTTTACCTGATGGCATCACTATGATTTCATCACCAGTACGCACAATACCCGATGCCACGGTTCCACTGAATCCACGGAAGTCTAAATCCGGGCGCAACACCAACTGCACAGGAAAACGGAAATCTTGTAAGTTGCTGTCAGAGCCGATGTAGACCGATTCCAAAAAGTGCATGAATGTCGCACCATCATACCAAGGCATATTATCACTAGCATCCACGACATTGTCACCATGCAACGCTGATAACGGGATGAAATGCAAATCGGGGATATCTAGGCGAGCCGAAAAATCCATATATTGTTGACGGATCTCTTCGTATCGCTCTTGCTTAAAATCCACCAAGTCCATTTTGTTGATGGCCACAAGTACGTGTTTGATTCCCAATAAAGAAACAATAAAACTATGTCGCTTGGTTTGGGTTAGAACGCCATGCCGGGCGTCGATCAAGATAATTGCCAAATCCGCAGTCGACGCGCCGGTCGCCATATTGCGAGTATATTGTTCGTGTCCAGGCGTGTCGGCAATGATAAACTTGCGTTTGGCTGTCGAAAAATACCGATAGGCTACGTCGATCGTAATTCCCTGTTCGCGTTCCGCTCGCAAACCGTCGGTCAACAACGCTGGATCAAAATCGCCGCCAGTCGTACCGTGTGTCGCACTGTCTTTCTCAATTGCCGCCAATTGATCTTCATAAATCATCTTGGCATCATACAACAACCGCCCGATCAACGTACTTTTACCATCGTCGACGCTGCCACAAGTGATAAAGCGCAACAGTTCTTTGCGCTCGTGCTGAGCAAGATAGGCGTCAATGTCAGTTGCTATTAGATCAGATTGATGACTCATAATTGAATTTCTAATTGGTTACTTACAGCAAGGTGCAAAAACACGAATTGCATCCGCAACGGTACTAGAAGTAACCTTCCTTCTTCTTGTCTTCCATATTGCCTTCTTCGTCATTGTCAATCACTCGACCCTGTCGTTCCGATGTCGTAGCTAACAACATTTCCTGAATAATCTCTGGCAATGTTTTGGCGCTGGATTCAACGGCTCCCGTTAAGGGGTAACATCCCAATGTCCGAAATCGAACCTCTTTCATCATCGGTTCCTCACCCGGCTGTAGTTCAAGTCGCTCATCATCAACAAGCACCAAAATGCCGCCACGCTCGACGACAGGTCGAACTGCGGAATAATACAATGGCACAATAGGGATTTGTTCTAAGTGAATGTATTGCCAAATGTCTAATTCCGTCCAATTAGACAATGGAAACACGCGAATGCTTTCGCCTTTATTGACGCGTGAGTTATAAATATTCCATAACTCCGGTCGTTGGTTCTTAGGGTCCCAACGGTGGTTTTCGTCACGAAAGGAAAAAACGCGTTCTTTGGCTCGTGATTTCTCTTCATCTCTACGAGCCCCACCAAACGCTGCGTCAAATTCATGTTTGTCAAGCGCTTGTTTGAGTCCTTCGGTTTTCATCACCGTCGTGTGTTTACCGCTGTGCTTGAGCGGATCGATACCCAACGCAGCACCCTCTTCATTGATATGTACGATGACGTCTAACCCTAATTCCTTACGAGCATAATTCTCACGAAACTCAATCATCTCGCGAAATTTCCATGTCGTATCAACATGCATCAATGGGAAAGGGGGTTTACCCGGATAGAAGGCCTTCATCGCCAAATGCACCATCACCGAAGAATCTTTACCAACGGAATAAAGCATCACAGGGTTTGAGAATTCAGCCGCTACTTCGCGGATAATATGAATGCTCTCCGCCTCAAGCTCTTTTAAATGGGTAAGGTTGTATCCGCTCATCGATTTATGGTTCAAATATAGAATTGTCAATTGAAATTCGAGTATAAGTTAACGTCTAGGTTTCGTCTATGCGGAGCACAACGACTGACGCGAACCCACAGGACTAAAATCCAATAAGAATAACTGCCTGTAGCGAAATTGACGATTCTGTAGGCTAAAGTCGTACTCTCATGACCTTAGCTCGCATGTGGCGGTTCGGCTTTGTGAGATGACCACATTTTCAAAATCACACTTTCAGAATCTGTATCGATCATTGGGTACGATTTCACTTTTCGCAATTCAACATCTTGGAGTGTGCCGCGATGACGCGCCGCTTTACGTTCCTCCGTCCAGGCGGGACCCTTAATCGCTAACAACTGGCCAAACAAGTGCCAATGGGGAGCGAGCCACACCCCCATCTTCCAAAGTGGTCCCACGGCACGGCACACTAAAACATCGTAATTGAAATCGTTTAACAAGTCTTCTACACGAGCGTTGATGACTGGCACAGGCAAACTCAATTTGGTGATCATGTCATTTAATGCGGCTACCTTTTTGGCAACCGATTCACATAAGCTGATTTGCAAATCGGGTCGGATAATGGATAACGGAATCCCTGGAACACCGCCGCCAGTGCCAAAGTCCAAAACTTCGATCCCATTTTCGATTAAGCCAGCGAGTTGTATCGTATCTAGAAGATCGCGAGATACAAAGCGGTCAAAATTGATGTGGCGAGTCAAGTTAAGCTTTTCATTCCACTCCCACAACAACTGACAATAGTCCTTGAGCATCTCGATCTGATATGGTTCTAACTCAATACCGTATTTATCGAGTGCTTCCTCTAATGTCGCACAGACTGGTTCTGCTGGCGGTTGAACAACTTGCTCTAGGTTAGCCTCTGCATCGATCTGGGAATTTGATTCTGAATGTGGTTCGTTCACGTTCTCTTTGCCATTGACCATTTAAATTTTTGATTAAGTGAAGTTAGGTTACTCGTTGTTTGGAATCCGCACTGGTTTAATAACCAAAATAGTAGTTGTAAGTGGGTGTCCTGCATTGTGAACACTGTTTGCCTTGCTGGCTATGACTTAATCATTCAGCTAGTAATAAAAAAGGGTGTGACCATCATGACGGTCACACCCTAGTGTATATCATTGGTTGACGGTTGCAGCGCACTACTGGCTACACTGCATAACCAATACTTAGGCTTCTTTACAGGTTTTAATTATCGCTGCTGCAACCTTATACGGATCCGCGTTGGATGCTGGGCGACGATCTTCCAGTCGACCTTTCCAACCATCTTCAATCGTTCCCACGGGGATACGAATCGAAGCGCCACGATCTGAAACACCATAACTAAATTCGTCAATAGATTGCGTTTCGTGAGCTCCCGTAAGTCGTTGATCGTTATCAGCACCGTAGACACTAATATGGCGTTCAATCTGACCACTAAATGCCTCACAGATTTTAGTAAAGACCGCTTCGTCACCCGAATCACGCATTACCGAGTTCGAGAAGTTAGCGTGCATACCCGAACCATTCCAGTCCGTGTCGCCGAGTGGTTTAGGATGTAGGTTAATGGCATAACCGTATTTTTCACCGATTCGCTCTAACAGGTAACGCGCAACCCAGATTTCATCTCCCGATCGCTTCGCTCCCTTAGCAAAAATTTGGTATTCCCACTGTCCAGCAGCAACTTCAGCATTGATGCCTTCAACATTAAGTCCAGCTTCAAGACACGTATCTAAGTGCTCTTCGACACAATCACGACCAAACGTATTGTTGGCTCCAACACTACAATAAAATGGACCCTGAGGACGAGGAAAACCGCCTGTTGGAAAGCCTGGTGGCAAATCCGTCATGACGTCCCATAAGAAATATTCCTGTTCAAAGCCGAACCAGTAATCGTCATCATCTTCTTCAATTGTCGCGCGCCCATTTGATGCATGTGCAGTCCCGTCCGCATTGAGAACCTCTGTCATGACCAAGTATGCGTCATGACGACCTGGATCCGGGAAAATAGCAACTGGTTTCAATAAACAATCTGAATCAGCACCATCAGCCTGCTCTGTCGAGCTACCATCGAATGACCAAATTGGACATTCTTCAAGTGTACCGCCGAAGTTATTTCGAATTTGTGTTTTTGATCGAAGACTCTGAGTCGGTTCATAACCATCGAGCCAAATATATTCAAGTTTTGACATAATTGCGTTTCACGCTCCCAAAAAATATTTTCCGCGATTCAGGCACCTCGCCTTTTTTGCCCCTGAATGGCAATGTTACTGTTATTCCAGATCTACTTCTAGAAAAAACTCAAACCTGTTTATAACTCATTTTTTTTCAAATGTCACCTACCGATAGAAAGTGATTTTTAAAAAAATAGGAGTCCGTGTGTCGACCGCATATAGAGTTTTCAGCTAGAGCATTATTGAACCGCATACCGAGAACACAATGTTCCACCCCATTAAGTAATTCTAGCGAGTCGCAATTTGAGGACGACCTTTTACAAGTTCAATACCCGCAAATAGAATCGGGTCTGATTGAGATAATGGCAGAGTTCCATTTTCTAGTGGTTTCGCAATCATCTGCACATCCACGTCAGGGGTCACACCACGTCCACTGATTTGGTGACCAGCGGGAGAATAGAACCGAGCGGTGGTTAAACGTAGTCCACAATTATACGAGGCCAAGGGAAAAATCCCTTGCACGCTACCCTTACCGTATGTGCAATGCCCGACAATTGTACCCCGATTGTGATCTTTGATTGCACCGGCGAATATTTCGCTAGCGCTAGCTGACCTTGCATCAATCAATACCACCAAGGGTTCATTACAGGTGCCAACTTGGTGGGCTTGATAATCGACCTCTTCATTCACACTACGGCCACGAGTTGACACAATCGTTCCGGAGCTGATGAACATATCTGCAATTTCAACGGCACTTCTGACCAGCCCACCCGGGTTACCCCGTAAATCAAGTACTAATCGTTGCATGCCATCTTGACGTAATTGCCACAACGCACTGTTTACCTCACGAACTGTATTTTTTTGAAAGCTAACTATTCGCAAATAACCCACTTTGGATTGCTGATCAATAATTCTAGCGTCTACCACACTGGCCACTTCTACTTGGCGGCGAGTCAGTGTCATCCGACGAGCTGAGCCAGAGGCTGAAACAACGACAATTTCTACTTCCGTTCCTCGTAAACCCTTGAGCATGTCCGCAGCTTTAGCCGCAGCGACTGTAGGAATCATGTTTCGATCGACTTCAATTATCTTATCTCCGGACTTGAGACCCGCATCGTCCGCTGGGCCCTTGGGTATCACTCGTTCTACTAAGAGATGATTTCCTTGAATTCGCAATTCAATCCCCAGTCCAACAAACTTTCCATCGATTTGAGAGAACATATCATCGAGTTGAGTACTTGTTAGATACGAAGAATATCGATCCAACGCTATAATTGTCCCTGACAGCAACTCCAACATCACCGCTTGCTGTGATACGTTCAATGTCCGCTCAGCGATCTGACTTACCGAAATGGCTGACTGCAACACATCACGACCGCTACGACAAACTCGATTTGTAAGGATGTGAGCTACGGAATTACGATATTGTTGCAAGTGGGTTGTGTTTACGGTGAGACTATGGTGTTTACGAAACAATTCATCATGGAGCGCTACTTCAAATTGATCGATTCCTGATTTCAAGATTTGTTGCCAATTCAATTCGGCAAAATAGTACGTTTCTATTTTGCCAAGAACTTCTCGATAAACCGCTTGGCTCGCCATCGCGTCCATCTGCTTAATAGAATACAAGTAACTGGCATCGTGATAACGACGAGCAATATCAACGTGAGATCGGCTTATTTGATAACGAGCCGCGATCGTTGACTGATGTGGATAGCTACGGGCAGCGCGTTCATACAAGCTCAATGCCGCTCGCCAGTTTTTTGACGCTTCAAGCTTTGCACCTTGATCTTGAATCGCATCGATCTCAATCTGTGCGTTTGAAGGTATCGCCTGACCCAAGGTTGTTGTAACAGTGGCGACAACAATACTGAGCGTAA
>Ga0315321_10001374_pt1 | contig 18658 bp, 11 predicted proteins | sample M180m21515metaG_FD_203464 | JGI IMG/M metagenome (GOLD analysis project Ga0315321, IMG submission 203464) | Ammonia-oxidizing marine archaeal communities from Monterey Bay, California, United States - M1 80m 21515 | ecosystem: Environmental > Aquatic > Marine > Intertidal zone | place: USA... | reverse complement strand
GTCACCAGATTCAAAACGACGCCCATCTTTTCCGAGAATCCCCTTGAGCTTCACTGCTTCGTTGGGGTCATTGTCGAAAATACTCCAACGCAACGGCAATGCTGGTCCCTGATAGGCTCCGCTTAACGTACTATTCGCATCTCCACTGTTTATTTCATACCGATCTTCCCGCTCCGTATTAATCTCAACCAATTCCCGTACTGCTTTCACAGCCTGATGAACATTGATACGAGGATAGTCTGTATTGGTATAGGTGAACGATAAACCATCAACGGTCGTGATTGAATTCTCATCATCGCCATCATGGATCACATCGGAAGAAGTCCGGATGATTTCCTGAATTTCCGAGGTTTCAAGATACCGACCGCCAAATGTCATGGCAGCATCCTGCATTAACGCAACCGTCCCCGCTACCATTGGCGAGGCCATACTCGTGCCGGCCAGCTCTGAAAATTCATTTCCCGGAACACTACTAAGAATGAATGCCCCGGGAGCAAACACAACGTTGTCCTGCGCTGGGGGACGTTGACTGAAATGAACAATTCGGTCCGAGGCCGTCGTCACATCACAAACCTGTTCTCCCATGCAAATCCCACCACCCTCATAAGATTCCCACACGGCACCAACCACAAGCGTGCTGTAAATCCCAGGAGCATTCGCGTTACGAACCATTTGAGCTTGGCCGTTCCGATCAATTCCGTACTCATTTCCGGCCGCACTAACGACCGTAATACCCAAACGCTCGAGATTGAGAATTTCACGATAAACGTCCTGAGTGACGGCCGCTGCATCGCTGGAGGTTGCATAGAGCCCACCACCGAGCGACATATTCACCACCTTGATGTTGTGGGCATGATGATTCTCACGCACCCACTGTAGTGCCCCAAGAATCTGAACCCAGGATGAATAGCCATCGGTTTCACTGAATACCTGCAGGGAGATGATATCGGCCTCATTCGCAACACCGATGTCCGGATCCGATGCGGCGGCAATTCCAGCAACATGCGTCCCGTGGCCGGACGTGAAATAATTACCCTCGGTCTGATAGACCAAATCAACGTTTGCCACAATACGATCTGTGAACATGCTGTGAGAAGTGTCTACACCAGTATCGATGATAGCAATTCCGATTCCATCACCGTCCACTTCCTGAAATTCCTGAGCACGACGCATGTCGTAGAGGTCAATAAGGTCAAAGGCAAAAGAGTGTGGAGTCAGCCCTGTCAAAACAAGCCTTGGTTCCAACTGCTCCAAAAACAATCGCTTACGAAAACGATTACGACTGCCCCAATTCACATGACTACTCACAACAATCACTCCTTCCACTCAATGTGTAATCACTTAGATAACACATGTCTCATTCCAAAACAACAAAACGACTACACTTTGTTGAGGTTTTGCTTCTCTACATGTATTATATGCAATCGGTGTGCCGATGAGTACATTCGCAACAATCTGATGCAGGGGCTATCTCTGGAATCCTAAACCAATAAGCTGACGGGGTTCCTTTGCATGCTTCAACAGTGCGCTTTTCTAAAGCGATGTTACAGCAAACTGGGTAAACCCAGCTATCAGGAACGCCCGCCTTAAGACGCAAGAGTCTAAACAACCGGCAGGTTGCATTTGGGTTATAATCACTTGCTCAAAAACTCGTTCAAATACTGAAGGCTACCAATGCGAAGATTATTACTAACCATTCTCACATTACTGTCCAGCACCACTTTTCTGACGGCGGCCACCAAAACCAAACAACAACCTAACGTCATTGTCGTTTTGGTTGATGACCTGGGCTGGATGGACTTAAGCATTCAAGGCTCTGACTTTTACAAAACCCCCAATATCGACCGCCTTGCGAAAACAGGGGCACGGTTTACCGATGGCTATGCTGCCTGTGCTGTATGCTCACCAACTCGGGCTGCTTTAATGACGGGACGACACCCCCATCGCCTTGGAATCACTGACTGGATTCGCGCTGAATTCCAATTAGGGGGGCGTCAAGGGCCAAACTCTAACCGGTCCGGGTATCACGATGCCGGGCTCAATTATTTGACTCCTGTCAATAACTCTTTCTTGGCACATAACGAAATGACTGTGGCTGAGCTAGTTAAACCTGCCGGATACGCTACCTGCTTTATTGGTAAATGGCACCTAGGTGGCAAAGGCTATTTGCCGACGGACCAGGGATTTGACGAAAACTTTGGTGGATGGGACTATGGGCAGCCTCCCAGTTACTTTGACCCGTACACGAACAAACGCCTGCAGGAAGGTATTCCCACATTAAAGCCCCGCAAGGAGGGGGAATATTTAACGGATCGAGAGGCCGACGAAGCAGTAGGATTTATTCGTCGCAATAAAGACAAGCCATTCTTACTCTACCTATCTCACTACACCGTCCATACGCCCATCCAGGCAAAGCAGTCGGTCACCGAAAAATACATTCCTCTGAAAGACGGAAAAGGCCAAGATAATGCCACCTATGCATCAATGCTTGAAAGCCTCGACGATTCAATGGGGCGATTATTCGAAACCCTCGAGGCACACGAACTCACAGACAATACCGTTATCATCTTTACGGGCGATAATGGAGGTCTTGATCGTAATGACAACCCGACCGACAACGCTCCTCTGAAGATCGGCAAAGGATTTGCAACTGAAGGCGGCATTCGCGTGCCGTGGATCGTGCGTTGGCCAGGGGTTACTAAACCCGGAACCGTCAACAGTACACCGATCACCAGCGTCGACCTTTTTCCAACTATTGCCTCGATAACGCACACTTCCGTCGACAAGAATCACCTTCTCGATGGGGTAGACCTGACCGAAATACTTAAAGGGGGACAAGGGCCCGAACGTTCCTTATTTTGGCACTTCCCTCATTATCGCCATCGTGGCGGAGCAGATCCGTACTCCATCATCCGCAGTGGAAACTGGAAGCTCATCTATTATTATGACCCGATGAAGATCGAGCTTTACCATCTTGGGAAGGACATTGGTGAGTTGCACAATCTGGTTGACGATGAACCCGAAGTGACCGGCCAGCTACTTAGAAAACTAAAGGAACACCTCGAAGAAACCGGTGCCAAGAAACCTATCGCAAAGAAATAGGTGACTTGCCCCGTCTTCCGTACATGGCAGGGGAGAGAGCTTGAATGAAGCTCCTTTATTTAGATCTGATACACCCGTAATGAGCCGTCACTACAGGCGACAATAAATCGCCGGCCATCTTTCGTGAAATCGATTCCCCGAACCGGTTTGTCGACCTCCACCACATGGAACGGCTTGATTTCACGAGGTTTCTTTTCTTCTTCCACGGCTGCTTCCTCTGAGCCATCGCATCCTGCAGAATCGCCTTTAACCTCCGCCGACTCCTCGGGGGCGGCTTCGGTTAATGACCAGAATTCCACCGTCCCTTTACCGTTTTGATTCCCCATAGCACCCACGACATAACCTTCCGGATGAAAGCGAACTCCCCAAGCTACACCCGGCGAATTACTCTTCGTCCGTAAATGACTCGTAATTTCCTTAGATTCCCAATCGACAATGCAAATAATTGGGTCCTGCTGACCAGCAAAGGAATTCACCACATTGGTAATTCCAGCACAACCGACCAAGGAGCCATCCTGATTAAATGCCATATCTCTGGCACCACCCATATCTGCCTGAAACTTATTATCAAAGCCAGTCATTCCTGACTTCAGTTCTTTCAAGCGTTGCCCGGTCCTGGCATTCCAGACAAAAATCTCCCCCATCAAGTCTTCCGACACCAGACTTTCACCGTCCGGATGAATCATCACGGCATAGGGATGTCTCCCGTGCCCGGCAAATTCCTTCCTGAGTTTCCATCGTTTGGCATCCCAGAGGCGGATCACTTTATCGTTACCGCATGTAGCTACATACTTGCCATTGGGACCTGCATGCACCCAGCGAGCGAATCCACGATGTGCATCGATAATTCGGACGGGGTTATCGACTACGAGTTCAATCTCAGATTCCACCTTTTGTGTCACTTCACCGTCTGCTTTGTCAGATCGACCTTCGCCCGTCTTCTCGATCGGCAATTCAATTTCCTCAACCGTCTCAGGCTCTACTTCCCAGACAACCACCCGGCCATCCCAACCGGACGTGAAAACATGTGTTCCATCATTTGAAAAATCAATTCTTCGTACCCAGCTATCGTGAACCCCTCGATAAATCACTTTTTCACCAGTTTCCAGATTCCACCGATAAACCCCGAAGTCCTCCGCACCAGCGAAGGCGTATCGTCCGCTCGGATCTAACCGACAATTCGTAAGGGCTTCTACGTGAGTGAATTTCTGAACTTCTTTAGCGTTGGCCGGAACAGCAGACTCCGGAGGAGTGCTGTCCATTGTTTCAGATTTTTCTATCGTATCCTGCTCTTCGTTTCTCACGCCAGCAACTCCTTGATAGGGGCCGCCACCGGGTCACCAATTGGGACTGCCCGCCCATCCAACGCGTGGTTAGATTGAGAGTCGATACCCACAGCCTGCATATAAGTATGAAACAGGTGGGCGCCGTCAACTTCTCTTTCAGATACTTCTGTCCCGTCTGCATTGGTGGCGCCAATAACACCACCAGGCTGAATCCCACAGCCTCCCAACGCGATGGAGAACGATTTCCCCCAATGGTCACGTCCATATTTGTGATTCACTTTCGGTGTTCGGCCGAATTCGGAATAGACAACCACAAGGACATTATCTAACATCCCTCGTTCTTCAATGTCCCCTAACAATGTCGCAAATGTCTTATCAAATTCGTCTAACTGTTCAACATGGAAATTAAAGTTCTCCGCATGGGTATCGTATCCATGGTGAGTAACTTTCACGCAGGTTACGCCTTCTTCAAGTAAGGTCTTGGCTAATAAGCAACGGCGACCAAACCAGTGCCGACCGTAACGATCTAACTCTTTTTCATCCTGTTTCTCAAATAGATCGGCGCGAGCCATGAGTTGCTGTGCCTGCTCGAACGAAGTATCATACGAGTCGATTAATGCCCGACTGCGTTTGCCTCCAAACTGATTATTCAACTGCTTACGCAAACCCTCGGCGCGAATCGCCAGCTCTTTTGGTACGCCCTGAGGCCGCTCCAGGTTTGTCGGTGGCTTGACCCCCTCCAAACGCATCATCGCATGTTTAGACTCAAGAAATCCGGCGGTTTGATCAACGATCCCTCTTGTCGTGATATGAACATATCCTGGGAGCGGATTATCCGGTGTGGTGAGATACTTCGAAGCGACGGCACCTACAAACGGGTAATCACCGTTCTTCCGGCCCTTCTCCATAAACAGTCGGCCCACTGTGTGGTCGTCTGTTTCCAGATTAATACTACGTACAACAGAAAGTAAATGCATTTTTTGAGCAGTGTGCGGCAACAGTTCACAAATTTGCAATCCGGGCACACTCGTGGAAATAGGCCTGAAGGGCCCGCCGTATTTCGTCCCTGGCTTAGGATCCCAAGCCTCAAACTGACTAACACCGCCCTGCAAATACACCTGAAGGATTTGCTTCTGCTTTGACTTCATTTCCCCTGCCATTGCCGGAGTTAGAAGACTGCCAAACCCCGCCATCGCTCCCGCCATCGCTCCAGTACCCATGAATTGACGGCGTGTTACATGATGATCCATCGTGTTACACCCTGCGTTTCTTCGCATAGTCATTATTGAATTCCTTCAAGTTTGTCGGGAGTTACCGGGTTTCTATTTATTAAATCGGAATTCTGCACTACAGAGTAAAGTGCGAACAAGCTCTCGAACAGCTTCTTCACGCCCTTGTTCTCCGACACTAAGAAATTCCACTGCGAGCTTTAATTCCGGATCAGACGGCATACGCGAGTAGATTGTCAAAAACACTCTGCTTACGAGAGCCTGATTGTCATCCATCTTAAGTAACTGATCTAATAACATATCCTGACCTGCCGCCAGCCACTTAGCAACTTCGGGGCCATTGAGTAGATACAACGCATGGTCTGCTGAGGCATCAAACCTGGATGCTGCATTGCTACCGGCGAACACTTTCACAATGGATTCGATCTGGGATTTTAGTGCTACACTCACCTTTTCCTCAATCAGAACCGCACTTTGAGCAGTCGCTTCCTTAAAATTCGCATCTTCTTTTTCCAAAGCGGCAATAACACTTCGCTCTGTCTTTTCCACTACCCCTACCGCCTGAAGGAGCGACCAGGCGAACTGCTCGGGACTCAAGGGCTTCAACGTCCCATTTAGATACCGTGGCTTTTCATCGGCGAAATCTTGTACTTTTAGTTCGGATTGGCGCTGATAAGTTTGCGTCTTTACGATCTCTTTAATCAGATACTTGATATCATAACCGTGTGACATCAAATCATCTGCCATTGCCGTCAGCAATTCCGGGTGAGAAGCGGTATTACCTTCATGAAACATATCAAGTGGTTCAACAAACCCTTGCCCAACCATCATTGCCCAAATGCGGTTAGCAATGTTCTGTCGAAATGCCAGATTATCGGAACTAGTCATCGCCGGCGCAAGTTGCAGTCGGCGTGAGTACTTTGGCACTCCACGATTCTTAGAGTCCGGTTTTACTTCGTAGGGTTGTTCTTCTTGTTGGGGATCTTGAATCTCTGGGAGTCCTAAGAGACGTGGTTGCGTCTTCCCGTCTTCACCCGTAAAGACAGACGTGAAAGTCACATCTCCTTCTATCTTGTCCCCGATTGACACTACTTTGGAGGACGGGTCGGTAAACAGATAGCTGCGCTGCAGAAATGCCGCGACACCATAATAATGCTGCTGTAAGTAGCCATCAACATTGGGATGATTATGACATTGCGCACATTGTAAGTCTCGTCCTAAAAAGACCCGACCAATCGCGCGCACCGTCTCTTCGCGTTTAATTTCCCGATCTAACAAGAACCGACTCGCGGCTCGCAATTCGGGTACGGAACCATCAGCTGTTAAGATTTCTGTCGCAAGCCGATTGTAAGGTTTATTCTCAGCAAACGACTTTCTGAGATAGGTCTGAAATTCTTCGGGAGGTACATGTTTCTTGGGTAAACGTTCCATAAACATGACATCAAACGTATATTGCATATGTCGAGCGTATGCGGGAGAGGCAAGCAGGCGTTCAACAAGGGCTTCGCGTTTCTGCAGATCACCATCGCCTACAAACTCGAGTACTTCCGAAACGGCAGGGATCCGGCCCGTCAAGTCGAGATACACTCTTCTTGCAAATCCATAATCATCTAGCGAAGCCGATTGACTTGAACTGGATTCACCTTGTGCTGTCACTATGAAAGTATCAATAATATCGTGTAATGGCTGCGCTTGAACCCGAGTCACACCCAACAACAGCGACATCAATCCGGCAATTTTTAATAACGTTTGCATCTATTTATTATATATCGAGCGAGGATTGCTCGCATTACCAATTCGAAATCGGAACACCCTCCCAATGGCGGATACCTTTGAATACAAATGCAGTCAATGTGGTGAGTTGCTGACTCTTCCCACTTCACTTTTGGGCCAACAAGGGAAGTGTCCGTCCTGCCATCACGTTGAAATATTAAAGGATGCCGGAGCCCTTCCACTTCCTCAGCCAGTGGCTACAACTGCTCTCAACACCCCTTTTGGGGGTGGGCCAGTTACAGCTGAGTCTGTAAATGCCACTACAAATCCTTATGCCGTTCCACAGCAAAGGGCCTTTCAATTTGGGTCGGTGAACCCCGATCATCGAGGCCGACTCGGGAAAAACTTATGGGGAGTTATCATGAGTTTTACCATAGCGACGATTTGGCTCATCTATATTATCGCTGTGCCGTTTATTACGGTTTTTTCCAACAATCCGGAACGCTTTGAGAACATGAGCGAACAGGAGATCGAAATAGAAATGCTTTTCTCCCTTGCTGAGGAGACTTCAGATTTCGATCGTAGTGAGGTTGAGAACCTAGATCTAGAAGACGCCAAGATTACGGCTGGGCTTGCCTTCCTTAAAGGGATGGGAACGAAAGCCATTGCTTGTCTCATTCTGTGGCTTATCGGTACCATCTGCTACCTAGTATTCTTTCACACGCTATGGGCGCAGATTCAGGATGACCCAAGCGTGAAGTTTACCCCGAGAGCAATCGTCGGATTTCACTTCATTCCCGTCGGCATCGGCCTGGCAGGGGTCATACTAGCGGCCATTAATCCGCTCCTCTTCGTTCTCTTCAGCTTCATCGCGCTAATTGCCTGGTGGGTCATCCTATTTATCACCTACTGGAAATTAGCGGATCACATGAAAAAGTACTATCAACGACAAGGGATCTCAAGCCCCCAGCCACCGACTGGCTTAGCATTGACTTTCTGCATTCTGCAAATAGCGGCTATCGTGCCACTCGTTGGCGGACTGCTCTCCCTCGTCGGATTTATTCTTTGGTTTATCGTCGTCTTCCAACTGAAGGCCAGTGCCATAGGGATCATCAACCACAAAATGCAGACCGAGCAGGTCGGACAAATATAGCGACAGCGTCTAGAACTGGGTGACCTGCAAATCATCATCCAGTGTCCGGTAAGGTTGAACACCAAGATCTGACAGTTCGCCGTGATAGTCACGCACTGCCTGTTCCGGCTCCAATTCCCCGTCGGCCAGATATCGCAGAAATTTGACGAATGTCAGTGGATGCTCAGAATTGTTAATCTTGCGTCCAAACAGAGCCGCGTGACCACCGTATTTCTTAGACTCCCATAACATCCGAAAAGCATCATGAGTTGTCCCGGATGATCCACCAAGAATTCCTACGATGATGGAGCTATCGTAGTGCGTCAACTGCTCCATTGCTTCGGGACCGAAATAAGGAATCTTAAGAAAAATCGGACGACCGGCCTTAGGCACTCCTCCAAGTGTTCTGGCAATACAGTCATTTACATATCGCGGTATATCGGCGATCGACTGGACCGGACAGTTGGGTGCGAACACCTCTAGGAAATGCCGGAAGCCCTTAAGCTCGGCTTCGATACGAAACTCCTTATAAGCCTGCAATGCCTCACGATCTAAATGAGCATCGTTATTAAATGTCATCGAGTACAGACCGAGGTCAACTCCCAGGCTACGTTCTTCATCCGAGCAAATCGCCTTACCGCATTGAGCGTGCTCAATCGTAGTGGAACGAAAGGGTAATGACGGCTGGTCGCCGTAATTCGAACTCAGGCCACACCAGATATCCGACGTGTCATTGGCACGAATGGCAGGGGTGACTGTAGAGTCATCAAAAATACGTTCTTCGAGTGTCAGTTGCTCGCTTGCACTTACACTCATCAACATGATATCAACCAACCCCTGTTCGACAATCTCTCGCATATTATCGCGATGATCCTTTACGCTTCCGTATTCCAGATGAGATGGTTGTTTATTTAATCCCGGGGCGGCAACCCCAAACCCCATATCACCGTCTTTAGCATCGGCAATGATAAAGTCATTACAGCCTGGGTCTGCCAAAATATTACGTATCTTAATGTCTAACGACTTTTCCATATTACTTCTTTTGTGTTCCCTGTTCTCTATTTTGAATTACCACCATGACCTATTCCCTGACCATAATAAGGTCTATTCTAACGCAATCACAATCGCCTCGTTAATCTACTTGCCACAATTAACTAATCCCATATGACTACTAAATTTGACTGCATTGTTGCCGGCATCTCCTGTGTCGATTTGTTAATCGGCCCGCTCAACCTCGATCAACCGTTAAATCAGGAAGGTACCTGGGCACTTGACACCCTTACTCCCACTGTAGGCGGCAACGTTTCTAACAGCAGTATCGCGCTGGCCAGACTTGGAAGCCGTACTGCTGCATTATCTCTGGCAGGGGCGGATGAATGGGGGGGATTCCTCATTTCCAAGTTGCAAGATGAAGGCGTGAACACATCCCGTTTTCGGCAACACGACGGGTTGGATACTAGTGCAACCGCCGTGCTAATGAACAGCAAACTGGAGCATATCTTTGCCTACAAACCAGGTGCCAGCGAGGCCATCGACCGTTCCTTAATCGAAGACAACCTAGATTTCATTGCCCAGTCCAAATACCTTTTACTAGGGTACTATGGATTGTTACCCAACATAGAACCCGTGCTTCACGAAGTACTTGAGGCCGTCCAGAAAACTGGGTGTAAAACAGCACTTGATTGTGCCGGTGGAGGAGGAGACATAACACCTCTAGACAAATGCCTCCCTTATTTAGACATCTATATACCAACTGAGCATGAGGCAGAATCTCAAACCGGTCTTCATGTCCCGCAAGACATAATCGCAAAGTTCCGGGATTGTGGCGCCGCTGGTGTGGTTGGAGTTAAGCGAGGAGAGCAGGGGATCCTATTAAGTCCCATCGAAGGACAATTTCTGACAATCGCAGCTATTAAGCCGCCAAGCCCGGTGGTCAATACCACCGGAGCAGGGGACAGTTTTTATGGCGGTCTTATTAGTGGTCTAAGTCGAGGAATGGATATCGAATCAGCGGCCCGACTAGGAACGGCCACGGCAAGCTGGTGTGTCACAGGAATGGGTGCTACGGAACAACTACAGGATTTCGAAACCACCATCGAGTTACTAGGTTAGCACCGCTACAACACCCATCTTAATCCTTCCGCAACGCTCTCAAATACCTTTCCGCAATCTCCTGCTCGCTTTCGTGAACTTCGCCATCGACCTCAGACAACTGAGCAATAAATTGAGTCAACTGGGCAACCACATCTTTACTAAATGCGTTTGGAAGAATTTCAACAACCTCCTCAACGATCTTCTCAAGGCCAGACTCTTTAATCTGGTCCAGTGCCGAATCGGCTACCTGGCGAACCTGCTTTCGATCTGCCAAAGGTGTGTTGGCAATGGTGAATTCGACTATTGCCTCGAATTCATCAGATTTAATCTGGCCGTCAGCTGAGACCAGACTGATCAGGGCAAGCATCAAGATTTGTTGCTGCCTTTCGAAAGACAACTCTTCCTGAATAGGAGAAATATTAGCTTGCTCGTTAGGCCCCTCGGTTTCGCCGACAACTATGCCGCCAAGTGCATCCCGAAATCTGCCAATCATCGCCTCTTCCATACTGGTAATTTCCCCATCCGACTCAGCAATGCGATTCATAACCGTTATCAATGAACCGGCCTCTTCGTTACCACTGAGGCTCTCAAGGCGTTTACCAATTTGAATCACGGCCTGTTTTAATCCGACGGTGGAAACCCAAGCACCTATCTTTTTCCCCAATGCTTTGAGCTGATCTGGATCGCTAAGACCGGTGATTGAAGATGCATATTTGTAAAATCGAGCAAATTCCTCTTTCTCAACTTTACTATCTTCGCAAAGCACGCAGAAGACGGCCACGGAAAGCAACTCAGGTGAACTCATAGTAGACAGAATGCTATTGTCTAGGCTTGGGCGCTGCGTGGTTTCAGTTTTCTGATCCAGTAAGGCATTGACATCAACGACCTCGCCTTCCTGCTGCTGATCTAACTGAAAGAAACGGGCCGATTGCATTCCCATCAAACGTGCTAACAAAACATCCGGAAACGTTCGAATCCTCACATTATAGGTTCCTGTCACAGCATTGAAGCCTGAGCGAGCAAACTGCAACTGATTTTCCACTTCAACAATCTTATTGCCCAGATTCATCACAAGGTTATCCGTCTTGATCGAAGGATAATCTTCAAGCAGCACCTTAAACCTGTCCAGCAGACCTCCCACTCGATCGGTAGTTGTGGCATCACTTGTAATTCCATGACGCAACTGCGTTATTCTTGTCTGAACATTCTTCTCAAATGACAACGCTGTTTTCACAATCTTTACCAAATTGGGAAGTAGATCTGCTCGTCGTTTCAAAGATACATTGAGATTCGCCTGGGCTCTGGAGAGCCACGCCTTCATGAAGATCAGATCATTGAAGATAAATGCGACATTTAGTACCAGTAGGAACAGTACCGCAAACAAAGCACCGGCAAAATACCCAAAGGGATCAAACGATGCCCCTCCGTAAAGAATAAATACAGCGCTGGTGCAAGATGCAATCCCAATCCCAAGATAAGTAAGGCCGGTTCTGGCATACTTCAGTAATATAGAACTTTCATCCTGATCACTAATCACGAAATGCCTCTCCCTGGAACTATGCTCTATCGTCAGCGCTGTATCATGAAAGGAGTCTAAAACGGCCGGACCTAAAATATAAAGCTCCTGGCCCGGTTTGAAAGTCCATTCGGTATATCGCAAATTCCCCTTACGCTCGTAATAAGTTCGGGAAGCATCGACCTCCGCTTTTTCAGGATCCACTACGATTTGGCCGGTCTCATCTTTGAGGAAGAATTCCGTCAATGAAACTCCGGACTCCACCGTCCGCCACTCGTATTTATCTTTATCCGTTTTGACTCGCCGCTCTTTAAGATACCGACAATAGGTCACTGAAGTTCCACTGTATCTAGCAGAAATTAATTTGTCTTTCTTGAGCACCGTTCCCACTACTTCAGTAAGTCCCGGAACCACTCCCTTGACGGGGGAGGTGGGAATATTTTCAATCATCCTCTTTGTTCCTAGCTTTCGGTATCCCATAAAGCCGCAAAACAAAGTGCCTACGCTCCCACCGATCGCCAATAAGAGAACATAACTTATCTGAAGGACGGAACCTGTCCGTACCCGCTGCGGGAAGCTGGTAAGGGCCGATTGTTCATCCGAAGCTAGTGCTAATTTCTCTATCGGGCCATATCCCCCTAAAAACCTGTGCAAAACGTTTGTCGTCCGCGTTCTGTAGGTTTCGTAAAGCTCCATTGCCACGTTCGTATCGCGTTTTAAAAGTGCCGATCGCAGGCTTTGATTTTTCTCAGCCTCCGGCAATTTATCTACTACTTGCTTGTATTGCTCCACCCGTTCAACACCAGCATTCAATTGTGAATTCGTAACAAACACCCACTGTAAGAACAACGCCGGCGGTAAGGTTACGAACAACGTCAGAGAAGCCATCATGATATGGTGTTGACCTAAGAGGTCGAACAACAATCCGACAAAGAACACGAACAGAAAAATGGCCCCTACCATCCAGAACATACTACTCCAACCAAGCGTGCGGAGGATGGCATCTTCCCCACGGGTAGAAATCGTAAACTCGGTAGCTAAAGCCGCCGCCGTTCTGGAAATCTGATTTGAATCACTATGATAGCCTCCCACTACCGTCACAGTGTCTCCAAGCAAGATTGCATACTCTGTTTCACGATATTTCCCATATCTACGAGAGCCTGTCTTCTTAACTAAACGTTCGGGACGTCCTCCTCGATTGGCTACGGAGACTTCTCCGGAAGCATCAACAAGCCGAAAATCAACCGACATCGTTTTGGAGTCGACGGTTCTCCATGATTTATCGCCTTCTGAATCCTCTACTTCTTCCTCTTTTTTCCAGTCAAAATGAACACACGCCCGGCCATTAATTTTTGTCCTTAAGGTAGCATCATCCTGCCTAATCTTCCCCTCAACCATCGCCATTCCGTCAATGAGTCCGGCGTTATAGGCCAGAGGGGTCCGCTGTACTTCCAGAACGGACTGCATCCCAGACATACTGCAACCACGAAAACCTACGGCCAGACCCAAAAACAAAACGCAACATATGGCATTGAGGGTAAACGCCGTTTGCTTTTTGCTTTCGGTATTGGCTCGAAACAACATATGTGAAATCATATCCCAGCTTGAATTGCCCGACTTCAGTAAGGCCTCATTACCTATAATTGATACCAAAAACGATCAAAAAGGGCGCACCAATTTCATCTCAACCAAAATACGCTTACGGTTTCCCGTGCAAATATGACAAAATAAAGACACCCTGGAACGCTATTGGAAGGAAAACTGAAAAATGCGGATTAACGAGTGCCAGGTCTTGCTGGTGGAAATCAGCCAAACAAAACCTCTCGCCCCTTATCGCTCTCATATTCGAACGAGCGATTGGACCACCAAGGCAATTGTCAGACTGAAAACGGACAATGGATTAATTGGCTGGGGCGAACACAATCAGAACTTTCTGTCTCCTATCGATATCGAAAAACAAAATCGGGACGCTCAGGAATTCACGATCGGCCGGGATCCTTATGATTTGGAAAAGTATCACCTGGACAATCCTTTTGAACCCCGTCTGCGTTGCGGGATAGAAATGGCGATGTGGGATCTTATCGGGAAAGACAATGCGCAACCCCTCTACAAATTACTTGGCGGTAAGGTGAGAGAGTGTATTGAACTGGCGGCCTGTATGGGAATTCAGTCCTATGAACGGGCAGGGGACATGGCTCGTTGGTATGTCGAACAGGGATACACGACTCTAAAAACGAAGGGGGGGGCAAATGCGGACGAAGACTTCGAAATGGCCCGGGGAGTAAGGGATGCTGTTGGAGACAAATTAAAACTTCGCATCGACCCAAACCGAGCATATTCCAATGCAGAAGCTGCCGACCTAGCGATTCGGCTGGAGCCCTATGAACTAGAATATTTTGAGCAGCCAATCATGGCGGAACCTCTAAGTGATGCAAAATGGCTGCGTGACCAGACAACAACCCCGATAGCACTCAACGAAAGTGTCGAAGGGCCGGAGAGTGTAATAAAGATATTGCAAGCCGATGCGGCGGAATTCATTTTACCTGATACGCATACAGCCGGAGGCATCCTGCCCTGCGTAAAAATTGGACATCTGGCCGAAGCCGCTGAAATCCCAGTAATTATGCACTGCGGACATGATCTGGGGCTTAAAACCGCGGCGATGCTACACATCTGTTCGGCAGTACCGGCCTACAACATGCCAAATGACTGCACCTACTACGGATTAAGTGATGACATCCTCGAAGGCATGATTCCTATCACCAATGGAACGATGAAAGTTCCAGAACTTCCTGGACTAGGTGTAGTGGTGGATGAAGAAAAACTCGAAAGATATGAGACTAATAACCCCAGTTAGTTACCCTGGCGTTTCTACCGCCCAAAAACAGGCTGGTTTTATTATCGACTGGTTCCCTAGCCCTGGCGAATCATAAACCGTCGGAAAACTTTACCAAGCGGTGTCTCACCATTTTCCAGATTACTAAGGACGTCTTCCGCCAAATCCGGGGTGATAAAACTTGGAAGATTGCCTTCTTCTTTCCACTGACGCAATCGATCGATTCTATCCTGAGCTAACTCTTCGGTGGTAGGCATTCCACCTTCACGATCAATGTCAACGTGATTTACAGACTCGACACCTTCATTTGGAATGACTTGAATTTGATAGCTAAAGCCTGGCCCCCACATCTCCGTGGAAACTGCTTTCAGCATCAAATTCCCTGACGCGTCCAGAGTGGTCTGCATCATAATTTTATTAGGGCCCACCACTGTAGCGACAACCACCATATTTTCTTCAAAATCAATTTCCGGCGTCACTTCCGTCGGATTCCATTCCGTCCATAATTCATCAAAAGCCTGCTGGTCAACAATAAAATCGTGACGACTGCCAACCGCTTGATAGTCACCATCCTTGACATAATCGGAATATACTTCGAGAACCTCCGTCGGAGTCACTTCGGGGGCATTCTGGAAATCATGACGACCATCACCAAAGCGGAAATCAAAGACTTTATACTCTCGCAAAGAGCGAATCGCCCCATTGATCTCATCAGCGTTAATATGTTCCGGAACGATTCCCTGATCTACAGCCTTGCGCAATTTTTCAACGTGGCGGTCAACCTGTTCCTGAGTTATCTCTTCCTTAGGAAGATAATCTTCCCAACGATAGTCTTTACGTTTCTCATGACGCACTTCATCAAACTTAGCTTTAAATCGCTTATGGAGACCCAGGTTCTTTAAGTCCCGTCCTGCAAGATTCGCTGCCTCAGGATCAGCGTTTAGCTTATTGAACTCTTTGATGTAGTGATCTGCTAAATCACCTGCTCGCTGCTTAAAGCGTTCACGACGCTCTGTCAGCAATGATTCATTGTTGCGCGGCGTGTTAAGAAATTCCTCAAGATCCGCACGAATCGCAATCAGTTCGGCTGACTGCTCCTGCACTTTGGCTAGAAGATTTTGCCCCAGTGTTTCAACATCCTCGGGCAATAAATCAGCCATTAATTCAACTTCAGAAGTAAGATCCTGAACCTGCTCAAAAATTGCCTGATTCGTTTGCTCAACGCCATTGAGATCGTTAATGATTTGAAGTGCGTCAAGCGCAGACGTCTGCGCATCACCACTCACATCGAGAAATGCGCTAACCGGCGCATCTTCAGCATAAGTACCACCTTCATTAAGATGATTAATCACCTGCAACGCATCAATGGAGGAGATTTCCTGGTCAAAATTTACATCCTGGTAAAGCAGAGGATTCTGATAAGCGATGTCTGCCGCAAGTAGTAGTCTGTTTTCCAGTGATTCAACAAGAAACTTGCGATGGCTTTGCATTTTGTAGTGCCTAATAATTACAACGTATTGGTTGGCCGGGCTGTCCAATGGCTTTGCTAAATTATATCCCTTGCGCAATCCATGGCAAGACAGACTTCGACGCCAAAACTTCTCAGGTTTGTGACAGGGCCAACTACAAACTATCTGCTCAATGGATTCTCTTAACGACTCAATCCGACTCCGCCGCGAAAGTGTCGCCAGTAACAACATCAATTGATATAAAAGTTTTACTCTCACTTGACCAGAATCATGTTTAGGCTAGACTTCTAATCAAAGGTAGGATAACAATAAAATCTAACAGGATAACACTATAAATGTCGTCTAAAACAAGAAACGGTTCACGTCAGCAGAGAAAAGCGGAAAGAACGATACGGAAAAGCGTACCAGCAGGGACTGCGATGAACCAACGTGAAATGCTCGATGACGTTCTTGCCGGATTAGATTATGAACATATTGCGTTGGGATTAGAAACTGAAGCTTTTTCGACGGAAGAAACTGCGGAAGCTGTATTAAAAACAGAACAATCTGCAGAGGAGGATCCACTAGCCGCGCTCGGTTTGCTTTATGATCATTTGTACCCTCGCAATCTACGGGACAAATTGCAATCGATTTTGGATAAGATAGCTGGTTTACACTACTATTCCGCCGCCCAGAACAGTCCTTTGGTGCGGAAACTCAAACAGATCCTAAACGGGGCCGGTTTTAAGCTCATCTATGCTGAAACGGGGCAAGTGGTGCGGATGAGGTTTATTGATCCTCCACGTGCTAAATCAGGTTATTTTCAACTCCGGACAGCCGATGCTGAGCAAACGGCCGTCTACACCGGTGTCACGTTTCCCAAACTCCAAATCCAGCCAAAAATCAAACGAGCAAAACCACGCTAAGATTATTCCTAGAACTCTATTGAGAACAGATAGCAAAAGATCAATCTAAACTCTAAATATTCTTAGAAAAAAGTAGTTTGCGGCGATTGAAGTCTCTCGACAAGTTGTTAGATTAGGAAGATGTTTCCCCGCAATATGGGGTAAACAGTACAGGCCAAATGGATTTGACCTGCTAGAAACAGCCAGGGATTGGGCGACTTTTTTCGACTAGTTACCGAGGCGAATGTGCCTCTTCGATTCTTGTCCGCTTCCAAATTTAACATCCTTAGACTAAACAACTTTGTCGTGCCAAAGACACAGACAGGGTATTTTCGCGCAAGTGTTCAAGCAGAACAACTTGAGCCTCGTTTGGTTCTGTCTGGAACTGTTGGACTCACTCCTGCTGAATTGCCCGATTCAATTACGGAACAGCAAGGGAGCCTCTACGCTCCCACTGAGGCACTCGATTCATTCCTGCTGCGGGGGGCACAGAGCGAAGACTCTCAACTCAATGAATCTGAGTTGGATACGTTCTTCTCAGAACTAACAGAAAAAAACACCGACGAGCTCCTGAGTGACGATTCGCTAAGTACTGATACAGAGGCCCACGAATACCGTATCGACTTGATTACTGAAGATATTTACCTCAGGGATTCATACACTGACTCCAGATACGAATACAACTCAGAATACCGAGACTATTATCGCCAGTTAAACACAAAGCAGAATACGACTCATATCGAGACGTCCTTAAAAACCATACAAACAACCGATAACATTGATACTCAAATTATAGAATTAGGTGAAGGTGAGGCTAATACCGTTCGCGGCCCTCCAGCTGAGGGAGAAGCAGATTCCCTCAATCTGGGCGGCTTCACCATCACTGGTGCCGATGTAAACAACTTTCAAAAAACAACTCACGCTAGCACAAATGTAGATACCAACGGTGATGGAACCGCGGATCTACTAAACGCTACTCTCGAGGCTTGGACGTATGAAATTGGATCGTCTGTAAGCATCTTAATGCCTGATTCCTCAGAATTTAATTTGGTCGGATCATTCACTCTGGCGTCAGTCACCCCGAATGGAATCACCGACGCACGTTATACCGCCATGAAAATGGGTGATGTAGTTATTACGACCACCGACAACGCGGGCGACTTAGGGCTAACCGGTAACATCGGCTTTACAAAGTACGATTCAAATACAACTGAAAACGGATTCAAGCTTCTCGACTGGACGACGGCATTTGATTTCGACGGTGATGAAATCAACGACCTATTCAACCCAGGTGCCAACCTCCCAACACCGGTCGACCTCACCATCGACTACACGAGTGATTTCCACTACCTAGCATCCGGTAGCGTCACGGGAACCGGCGGTGCAGGAACCCAACT
>Ga0315321_10001371_pt1 | contig 18677 bp, 18 predicted proteins | sample M180m21515metaG_FD_203464 | JGI IMG/M metagenome (GOLD analysis project Ga0315321, IMG submission 203464) | Ammonia-oxidizing marine archaeal communities from Monterey Bay, California, United States - M1 80m 21515 | ecosystem: Environmental > Aquatic > Marine > Intertidal zone | place: USA... | reverse complement strand
TCACTACAGATACTTATATTCTTACTGATTTCCAAAGTGGACAGACTCTGGTCAGCCAGAACCCTTCTAAACGTGTTGAGCCTGCATCACTTACTAAGATGATGACGGCACAGATTGTTTTTTCAGCTCTTAGGCAAAAACGAATTTCCTTAAAACAAATTGTGCCTGTATCGGAAAAGGCTTGGCGTGCAGAGGGTTCGCGAATGTTTATAGAACCAGGTAGGCCAGTAACAGTAGAAGAATTAATTAACGGATTAATTGTACAGTCAGGAAATGACGCTAGTATAGCTTTGGCAGAGGCTATTGCCGGTTCAGAGGAGAATTTTGTAAATTTGATGAACAAAGAGGCGGAAAGACTTGGAATGAAGGGCACACATTTTACCAATACTAGCGGCCTTCCAAATCCAGATCATTTTACTACTGCCTATGATCTGACCTTGCTCGTATCTGACATAGTAAGGCGTTTTCCAGAGTATTACCCACTATATTCTCTGCGAGAGTATACATACAATAAAATTTCACAACCTAATCGTAATAGACTTCTATGGTTAGATCCAAATGTAGATGGGCTTAAGACTGGGTATACTAAGGCTGCAGGGTATTGTCTTGTTGCCTCAGCAAAGAGAAATAATCGCAGATTAATCTCAATTATACTTGGTGCTAAATCTAATAGTGTACGTATTAAAGAGAGTCAACGTCTATTGAACTATGGTTTTTTATCTTATGACACTGTTCGTGTATTTCGAAAAAAACAAGAAGTGGCTACTATTAAATTATGGAAGGGCCAACAAAAAATACTTAGAACAGGGTTTAACCATGATCTTTATTTTTCATTACCTAAGGGGCAGGCTTCTAAATTAAAAGCTAGTATGGAGTATAAACAACCATTGATCGCGCCAATAAATGTAGGGCAAGAGGTTGGAGTAGTTAAATTTATATTTGATGGAAAAAAAATGGGAAAATATCCGTTAATAGCTTTAGAGTCTATTGAAAAATCGAGTTTCTTCAGCCGTATGTGGGATGAAATTCTGCTATTGGCCAATTGATTTCGTATGGTTATTAATCTTATTCATAATCATATATGATCTATTTAAATGGTTCCTTCGTTCCTATCGAAGATGCTCGTGTTTCTGTCCTTGACAGAGGGTTCATTTTTGGCGATGGAGTATACGAAGTTATTCCCGTTTACTCACATATACCTTTCCGCTTAGTTGAGCACTTACGTCGATTACAAAAAAGTCTTGATGGAATTCAATTAAAAAACCCTCATACTGATACTGAGTGGAAAAAATTGATAGAACAAATTATTGCAAGTAATGAGGGTGAAGATCAATCTCTTTATTTACATATCACCCGTGGCGTGGCCCCACGAAATCATGCCTTTCCAAAGGAGGTAGTGCCCACTATATTTATTATGAGTTCTCCATTAATAGTGGCGTCAAAAGAGTTAATTATTACTGGTGTTTCTGCAATTACCGCTAATGATAATCGTTGGTCAAGATGTGACATTAAGGCAATTTCCTTACTGCCAAATGTGTTACTACGTCAGATGGCATCAGATTCTGGTGCAACAGAGACTTTACTATTAAGGGATGGTTTTTTGTCTGAAGGCTCGGCAAGTAGTATCTTTATCGTAAAAAATAATATACTTTTAGTTCCGCCTAAGAGTAATTTTACGCTCCCTGGAATTACATATGATGTCGTTTTAGAGCTTGCGGTTAAATATCAGATGCCATATGAAATTACAGAAATCTCTGAGAATGATCTGCACTCCTCAGATGAAATTTTATTGGCATCATCAACTAAAGAAATTATGCCTATTACATTTCTTGATGGCAAGAAAGTTGGTAGTGGAAAGCCGGGTGAGGTCTTTGCACAGTTGTACCAGCTCTATCAGGATTTTAAGATCTCTATAATGCGAAGAGAGTCGATATAAGAAATAATTAACATGACATCTCCGCCTACACTTATTGATTACCCCTGTGAGTTTCCTATTAAGATTATGGGGAGAAATGAAGAGGAATTTACAGAATCAATATTGATGATAGTTAATCGCCATATTCCCAACTTTGATGATAAAAGCGTCGAAACAAGGGAAAGTAAAAAAAATAAATATTTAAGCCTTACATGTACTGTTCACGTGATCTCTCAATCTCAATTAGATGCGTTATATCAGGAATTGTGCGATCATCCAATGGTACTAATGGCACTTTGAAATATAGATTTATATATAATTATTTGAGCTATTTCGATTAAGTATGGATACTTCATATCCCGGTTTGGGAACAGAGAATTTAAAAGTCAATATAAAATATTTTGGAATAGTAGATTATATTTCTACTTGGCAGAAGATGAAGGACTTTACATTAGCGCGTACGAAAAATACATTTGATGAAATTTGGTTATTACAGCATCCGCCTGTTTACACGCTTGGGGTCGCTGGGAAAATGGAACATTTGCTTAGGAATGATGGGGTCTCTGTTATTAGAACAGATCGAGGTGGGCAAATAACTTATCATGGCCCAGGTCAAATTATTGCATACCTATTGCTTGATGTGCGCCGCCTTAAATTAGGCGTAAGAGAATTAGTCAGACAAATGGAAGGCGCAGTGATAGATTTATTAGAGGAATATTCTGTTGATACTAAATTCCGCGAAGATGCGCCTGGGGTCTATGTAGACAATGCAAAAATAGCAGCACTAGGCTTAAAAATTAAAAACGGTTGTTGTTACCATGGGATAGCACTTAATGTAGATATGGATCTAACCCCATTCTCTGCAATTAATCCATGTGGTTATTCTGGATTGGAAATCACACAAACTAGTGACCTTGGAATAAATGACGGGTTGGAAATTTTAACTAAAAAACTTTCAGGAAAACTGGAAGCAAGAATTTTTAAAATAAAAGGTGGCGTGGCTATATGACAGAGCAAATCCGGCAGAAAGGTGCTGATAAGACAGCACGTAATCCTATCAAAATAATCCCTGATTCTAATAAGGCAGCGCTTCGCAAACCACCTTGGATAAGAGTGCGCTCCTCCAGTAGCAAGGAATTTTACGATGTAAAGCGTATCCTACGGGAACAGAAATTACATACGGTCTGTGAGGAAGCATCATGCCCTAATATCGGAGAATGCTTCGGGAAAGGAACCGCTACATTTATGATTCTGGGTGATCTTTGTACACGCCGTTGTCCATTTTGTGACGTTGCCCATGGTAGGCCATTACCACCAGATGTTAAAGAACCCTTGCATTTGGCACAATCAATTGCAGCCATGGGTCTGAGATATGTAGTCATTACTAGTGTAGATCGAGATGATCTGCGCGATGGAGGATCCCAACATTTTGTTGATTGTATAAGAGAGATAAGGTTACATTCTCCCAGTACAAAGATTGAGATATTAGTGCCAGATTTTAGAGGAAGGTTGGAAGTTGCCTTAGAGAAATTATCAGCATGCCCACCTGATGTATTAAACCATAATCTTGAGACCGTCCCGCGCTTATATAAGCAATGTCGGCCGGGAGCAGATTATGCTCACTCGCTGAAACTGCTAAAGAATTTTAAGGAAGGCTGTCCTCAAGTTCATACTAAATCTGGACTAATGTTAGGTTTAGGTGAAACAGATGATGAAATCTATGAGGTGCTGATTGACTTGCGTAAGAATGGCGTAGAGTTATTAACTGTAGGCCAATACCTACAGCCTAGTACAGGTCATTTACCTGTAATGCGTTATGTGTCTCCTAATAGTTTCAAAGAGTTGGAGCATGCTGCAAATGAGATGGGTTTTCGTAATGCTGCATGTGGGCCAATGGTGCGTTCTAGTTATCATGCTGACCAGCAGGCATATGATGCGGGAGTGGCATAGTAGATTAATTAAGAAATTAATACGAACAAGATAATAGCTACAATATTTATTTTAGTCAGTTTGTATTCTAGGTACTCTGGTTTTCCAATGCCTTTGTTAGTTTTTTATAAAGTTAGTTAATTCTTCGGTTAATTTGTCATTCGATTTTGCTAGAGCTTCCACAGCCCTGCATCACTGATAGTGTGTGGCGAATGAGTATGGGGTGCTGGTACCTGGATTACCTAATATTAGAGTAAGAATAGATAACTAATCGAACAGCCGATCAACGCAGCTAGGCCCAACAGGCACCATGCCAACATGAGTTTCCCGGGACGATGTTGCTCAGGAATATCTTTATCAAACATTGCCAGTGTATTCAACGAGGCTAAAATAGGGGCGGCGACAAAGGCGATAATCGTGGCAACCGTTATCATGCCACCCATTGAAGTAAAGAAAAAGAACAGTATTGTTAATGTGCCTGCGATGGTAATTAACAGCCAGACTAGATAAGTCTTGCGTTTATTGCGATGTTTAATTTGCTCAGGAAACAGTAGTTCTAGTGATGTGCCAATGGTGCGAGGGAAGGCATCTAATAAGGTCAAGGTGGTGCTGAACATGGTGGTTAATGCCGCAACGGCGACAATCGGATAGGCCCATTCGCCAAGGACTTGCTCGTACATGCCCAATAGTTGACCTGCAAAGGCTGCGCCGCCCGTTTCAAATGCCTCGCCACTGCCGTACATGACCAGGGCGCCTAGTAGTAAGAAACATATGGCTAACAAGGCGGTTCCTATAAAACCCACTCTGAAATCAAACATAGCGGCTTTCATACTGGCAACTTTGCCGTCGTTTTCATTCTTGCTTTCAGACCAAATAGAATGCCACACGGAAATATCCATTGGTGCAGGCATCCAACCTAGGAATGCCACGAGAAAGAGCAAATGAGCCGTGTCGGAGAAGCTAAAGAAAACCGTGGCGGACTTATAATGACCTGGGTTGTTAAATAATAGCGAGATGACCGCAGCAACAGACGTAACGGCCAATAGGAGAATAATGATTTTGACGAATTTATCTAGTAAAGCGTAATGGCCACTGGCTAATAAAGTAAAGCAGAATAGTAGTAATAGAGTACTGATAATGGCAGCAACCATTTGTGGGTCATGGCCGCCGAGTCCCTCAAGCCCAAAAATATAGGTGATCAACCCAGCCGTTACAACGGTAACGGCTGCCTGAATTATGAACATGTGGGATAGGGTCATGGTTAAATAGACCCAGACCGCCCATTTGCCAAGTTCTTTGTAGCCGTGTAATAGGTTTTTGCCTGTTGCTGCTGTGTAACGTGGGCCGAATTCAAAAAATGGGTATTTGATCAGGTGAATAATGACAATCGCAAGTATTAACTCAAATCCAAACATCCCGCCAGCACGGGTGGATTGCACCAGATGGGACACACCAACGGCAGCGCCAGCATAGAGTAAGCCGGGACCTAGGCGCGAAAGTAGGCCGTTGAATAGTTTATTTTGTATTGTCATTGGTATGGTCGTTTGTGGGTGCTAACGACGAAAAAATGTTTCTGCGGGACCAGAAGATGAGGTATCAAATAATTAATTTTATCTAATTTAATGAGTTTGTTTTTCCTAGTCTATCCATCATTTTGAGAATTGCATCCTTCTTCATTTCTTTAACAAGCATTTTTTCTTCCATTTGCGAAGCTAAGAATGCTGAATCTGAAAATGGCAGCACTCGTTTGATTTCAATATTGCTGATAGGGACAACCTCCCGTCCTGTTTTATCAGTGACTTTAAATGAAATAGAATAGCGTAATTGAAACTCTCGAACTCTTCCGGAACCGGAAACTGAGAGAATGACTTTCCTCTTTCTCGCATTTAGGATGTGCAATATTGCCTGAGAATCATTCGGGCTATCTAAGACAATTGTCTTGCTTGATGCCTGAATTCTTCGTTTTATATCGAGAACAACTAACGGGTCACTGGCCTGAATATAAACTGACTCAAATGGTATCGATGACAGGCCTCGAAGATGAAATCCACAAGACAAGAGAACCAAGCACGATAAAGAAACGATTAATTTTTTTATAATTATTTTTCCTTATTTTATGAAATAGGAATTCCTGAGAATAGTAGCAGTAGAAATAAAAATAAAAGAGACATTTGTTGCATAATAAATAGACTTGTCAGCCAACAAGAGAAACATAGTAAAGCATAGCACGGTAATTATTGGCAGGCTGTTGTTGCAGAGCATGCAGTAATGTGACATGTTTCATCATAATTGATATATTTGCCAAAAATATTATGGAAAAATTATGTTACTGTCAAGAAAAAGTGGCACAAGATAGTTGTTCTAGTAGAGTTAAACCAAGCAACTATAGCCTCTGATAGATAAATTATTGATATAGCTGAAGATTGGAAATGTAATTAGAGGGATCGTGATTAATAGTTGCGGATGAATAATTTTAACTATAAGACACTTGTAGTAACATTCTGTATTCGTGCAGCTGAGTTTGCTGAGATAATAGATTAACTACACAAACCGTATAATAAAAATAAGAAAGCCTGGAGTGTGTTAAAGATATTGTTTCTGCGGTAGCCCTTAATTTTATTTTTAGGCTATACGACTTTATAAGAAAAATAATTTTAAATAAACTTTGTTTTGATAGCCAGTTCTTCTAGCTGAATCTAGAGCAAGCCACCAACTAGCTAAATAGACCAAATGATTTTGTACAATCTATGCGCACTTTAATAACTTATTTCAAGGTCTTTCCCAAACGCAGCTTTTATGTATTGATTGCATTTTTGGCTGCGGGTGTTGCAGAGGCGCTTAGCCTTACCGCCATTCTTCCTTTGTTATCAACTGCTGTCGGTGAAAATGTTAATTCGCCTGTTGGTAAATTTGTTGTAGAAATCCTTGATGAGGTGGGTCTTACCCCCACAATAGGCACAATGTTGGCTATTATTCTTTTTGGGATTGTTTGTAAAAATTTGATGCTATTAGTAGCAAACAGGCAAATCGGGTACACAGTTGCTTATATAGCAACGGCATTACGCTTAGAGTATTTAGAGGTAATGCTTGCCAGTAGTTGGCAATACTACCTGCGCCAGCCTGTAGGATCGATAGCTAATTCAATTGCTACAGAGGCTAAACGCGCGGCAAATGGTTTTGAACAAGCTGCAGCGGTACTTTCGTTAGCAATACAAGTATCTATTTATATTATTATTGCTATGTTTGTTTCATGGGAGGTTGCATTAATTTCGCTGATAGCAGGCATAATTTTTCTATCCGCAATGTACCAGATAATTCGTGTTACACGTAAAGCAGGATCTAAACAAACGGTTTTATTAAAGGGCTTATTGACTTACTTGGCCGATGTGCTTGGCTCAGTAAAATCATTAAAAGCTATGGCACGAGATAAAGATGCAGATTTTGTCTTGCGTTCTCAAACTAAACAATTAGAAAAAGTTGCTCGTCGGGAAGTAATAAGTAAAGAAGGTTTAAAGTGTGCACAAGAACCCTTGCTAGCTGTTTTTACGACAGGAGGTCTGTATGCGATTCTAGTAATATGGGAGCTTCCTCTTCCGGCAGTAACAGCGATGGTCATATTGTTTGTTCGGATACTTTCTCAATTGAGCAAAATGCAACGACGCTACCAACTTCTTGTAGCAGATGAAAGTGCTTATTGGGCAATAAGGGGAGCATCCGAGTCTGCTCGTGCTGCTGCCGAGATAAAAACAGGTACATTGCACCCAACCCTTAAGCAGGGGATCAGTGTGCGGCATATTAAATTTAATTATGGCACGAAAAATATTTTTCAAAACTTGAATGTAGAAATTAAAATAAATTCTCTCACGACAATTATAGGGGAGTCTGGGGCAGGGAAAAGTACGTTTATTGATCTCATTTGTGGGTTGGCAGAGCCTAAGTCTGGAGATGTGTTTATTGATGGAATACCTTTAAGAGAGATCAATGCTTGGGAGTGGAGAAGATTAATAGGATACGTGTCTCAAGAGACAATTTTATTACATGACACTATTTTAAATAACATCCTGGTGGGTGCGCCGGATTTAACTGAAGTTGATGCTGAGAGAGCTTTGCATCAGGCTGGAGCCTTAAAATTTGTTAATAATCTACCAGAAGGTATGCATACTATTGTCGGAGAACGAGGGGGACTTATATCAGGGGGGCAACGTCAGCGTGTAGCGATTGCAAGAGCGCTTGCTCATCAACCTAAGCTTTTATTGCTTGACGAGCCAACCAGTGCCCTTGATACACAGAGTGAGCAAACCATTTGTAGAACGCTACAAACTTTATCTAAAACCCACACTATTATTGCTGTATCCCATCAACCTGCTTTAGCTAACGCCTCAGACAGGGTCATCACACTATCCAATAGCGATATCAGATTATCAGTCTAACGTTAATCTACTCTATGGATTAAGTCTTTGATAGCGTGTCTTAATTTTTTATAGTGCTGGTAACGAAGAGCAATAAATTCTTTCCAGGTAATAGGCAGTCGTTTTCAACGGGACTTGGGCATTTAGGAACGGGCACGATGAAAGGAAATTATATTGGTTATTCGCTATTTTCTGCTTACCTTTCATAGCATTATTTACAGAGGATTCTATTAGGTGATTTAAAGCTTTTTGAAAGGCTTTAAATGTAATAGCAGGAATGCTGCTACCATTACCTCCAATTTCTATTGTTCCAGAACTGACCTATTCAATAGCTTCTTACTTTCTTTTGAAAATGGCATAATGCAATGGTTTGGTGCCCAGGAGAGGACTCGAACCTCCACAGTGTTGCCACCGCTAGGACCTGAACCTAGTGCGTCTACCAATTCCGCCACCTGGGCAATGTTTAGTATTCAAAATCGTGATGATAAGTAGAGCCGCAATTTTATAGGAAATCATTGCCTTGTCAAACAATAAAGGAAGTAAGCTTCGTAAGCTTGATCCCTATATAAAACGGGAAAAAGAGCTGTACGAATATCCGTTACCAAGTAGAGAATTTATTCTAAAAATATTAAATGAGCAGGGTATTCCGGTGACCGAGCTAGCCCTACATGGTTTGCTAGATATTGAACAAGAGGAAAAAGAAACTTTTAGCAGGCGACTATCTGCAATGATGCGTGAAGGACAAATTATGTGTAACCGAAAAGGTTACATTTATGTGGTAGAAAAATTAGATCTTGTCAAAGGTAAGGTACAGGGACATGCAGATGGGTTCGGGTTTCTTATTCCTGATGACGACGCCACTGATTTATTTCTTAGTCCAAAAGAGATGCGAAAGGTTTTGCATGGAGACATCGTGATGGTTCGTGATGTTGGAACAGATCGACGTGGGCGCAGAGAAGGAACCATTGTTGAGGTATTGGAGCGAGCTGTAAAGCAATTGGTGGGACGGTTGCATATTGAATATGGCATTCTTTCTGTAACAGCTGAAAATAAAAGAATTAGTCAGGATGTTCTGATACCAAAAGAAGAGTCCATGAACGCTAGAGCCGGGCAAGTTGTAACGGTAGAGATTATTCAACAGCCTCATAAAAATGCTCAGCCTATTGGGCGTATTGTTGAAATTCTAGGGGACTATACTGCACCTGGCATGGAGATTGAAATTGCCCTTAGAAAGCATGATTTGCCATATAAATTTACACGTAAAGTAGAGAAATTCTCTGCTAAGCTTCCTAAGAAAGTACTTAAAAAAGATTTATTAGGGCGAGAAGATATTTGTCATCTTCCACTGGTAACTATAGATGGTGAGGCAGCAAGAGATTTTGATGATGCAGTATATTGTGAACGTGAAGGGAAGGGCTACAAGTTATATGTTGCAATTGCTGACGTTAGTCATTATGTAAGACCAAGCGATGTGCTTGATCAAGAGGCACTTAATCGTGGGAATTCTGTATATTTTCCTAGACGAGTAATTCCAATGTTGCCGGAGGCACTATCAAATGGACTATGCTCACTTAATCCACAAGTCGAGCGTTTGTGCATGGTATGTGAGATGTCTATCGACATTGATGGATACTTTAATAGTTACCGTTTTTATCCTGCAGTAATGCGGTCTCATGTTCGTTTTACCTATAATCAGGTAGCAGAAATAATTAATAACCCGAAGGGTGAGGTTGCTAAACAGCACACAAATATAGTGCGGCATATCCAATTACTTTATAAATTATATAAGGTATTACTTAGGGCAAGAAAGAGGCGGGGCGCAATTGATTTTGAAACTATAGAAACTCAAATGGTTTTCAATGAACTGGATAAGATTGAGCAGATATTGCCAATACAAAGAAATGATGCCCATCGATTAATTGAAGAATGTATGTTGGCTGCCAATGTATGTGCTTCTGGTTTTTTACAGGAGAATAAACAGCCTACAGTTTATCGTATTCATGAGGGTCCCACATTAGAGAAGCTTGATGCTCTGCGTAATTTCCTAAAAGAATTTGGCTTGCAGCTAGGTGGAGAATCTGACCCTCATGCAAAAGACTACGTTAAGGCATTAGAAAAAATTAAAGACAGACCCGATGCGCAATTACTCCAGACTGTAATGCTACGATCACTACGCCAGGCGATTTATAGTCCAGACAACACTGGGCATTTTGGATTGGCATATGAGTCTTATACCCACTTTACTTCACCTATACGTCGTTACCCAGATCTTCTCGTACATCGAGCAATCAAGGCAGCACTTAATGGGACAACATACTCTCCAGGTAACTGGCATGAACTGGGTAAGCATTGTTCACAGACGGAGCGTCGTGCTGATGAAGCTAGTCGAGATGTAGAGTCCTGGCTTAAATGTTTTTATATGCAAGACAGAATTGGAGAATGTTTTGGAGGAGTTATTAGTGGTGTTACTGGCTTTGGTTTATTTGTTGCATTAGATGGTGTTTATGTTGAAGGTCTAGTACATATCTCTGATTTAGCCAAAGACTATTTTCATTTTGATTCTGTGAAGCATATGCTTATAGGAGAGCGTGGTGGTGGACGATACCGCCTCGGTGACCGGATGAGGGTTAAAATTGTACGAGTTGATCTAGAAAGTAGTAAGATTGATTTTATTCCGGCTGGCAAGAATGCATAGGGTTTTGATATATTTTTATAAATTAATTTGACTAATTTTCAGTTAAATTAGATAACAGGTTACATTTTATTTAATTGCCTCTAGGAATCGTATTACTCAATTTAATGTCAAACATTCGTCTTATATTTGGTTTTCATGCAATCACCAGTCGTTTACGGCAAAATCCAAGCAGCGTCAAAGAGATTTTTTTAGATTCCAGCCGTCGAGACCAACGTGCCCGTGATTTAATAAAGCTTACGGAATCCCAGAAAATACACTTAATATTATGTGATGGAGCAAGGCTTAGTGCTATGTCAGGCGGCACCAGTCATCAAGGCGTTGCGGCAAATATTGACACTACTTGTAATCATATTGATATTGAGGATGTACTGGAGACCCTGACTGAGCCAGCATTATTCCTAATTCTGGATGGTGTCCAGGACCCGCATAATTTGGGCGCATGTTTACGTGTGGCTGATGCTTTTGGTGTTCATGCGGTAGTTGCACCAAAGAATCGTTCTGTCGGGCTTACAGCTTCAGTGTATAAAGTAGCAAGTGGTGCAGCTGATTCCATTCCATATATTTCTGTTACTAATCTTACCCGTACACTACGTAAATTGAAGGAATATGGCGTGTGGATACTTGGGACTGATGTTAATGCTAATGTGAACAGCAATCTTCAGTTTGCTAAAATCAATGGTCCTGTGGCATGGGTGTTAGGTGCAGAGGGTGGCGGAATGCGGAGGCTTACTCGTGAAACATGTGATCAGTTGATTTCAATTCCTATGCTGGGTAGCGTTGAGAGCCTTAATGTTTCAGTTAGCGCAGGTATATGTTTATTCGAGACTTATCGGCAAAGGATGAGCAGGGAGAGATAGGGTCTTGGGAAAATTATAGTTGTTAAAAAATTTGGCATCAATATTGATTCAGATTCTGGTTTAGTGATTAGGTTGTAACTTTACTAGTTAGTGCCGCTTCTGATTGATATTGTTTCATTTTTTAGTTAAAATGCCATCCACCTTAATCCTTATCTCACCGTATTCATGAAGCGGGAGGTTTTACCCGAAAGGAGTATACATGCGCCATTATGAGATTGTTTTTATTGTGCACCCTGATCAGAGTGAACAAGTTCCTGCGATGATAGAACGTTACCATACAATGGTAACTGCTAAGAACGGGAAAGTTCATCGCCAGGAAGACTGGGGGCGCCGCCAACTTGCATATCTGATTCAGAAGCTTCATAAAGCACATTACGTATTAATGAATATTGAATGTGATCAGGAAACGTTAGATGAGTTGGATCACGCGTTCAAATTCAACGATGCAATTCTTCGTTATCTTACTATGAGGACGGATGGTCCGGTAGTTACACCTTCACCAATGATGAGGGATGATAAAGCTCGGCCTGTCTCACGAACGGAAGAGGCTGTAGAAATTAACGTTGGAAGGTAAGCCAAATAATTTATTGAATGACTACTGTTAAAGAGAGATAATTTATCAGTAATTCATGCTATATGTTTGGTAATGTATATTTATATAATTATAAAATAGGAAAAAATTATGGGCCGCTTTATAACTAAGCGTAAGGGAAGAGATAAAGATAAGGATAAGAGCGCAAATCGTCCGCTGTTCAAGCGTAGAAAATTTTGCCGTTTTTCTGCAGAAGGAATTAAAGAGGTAGATTACAAAGATATCGAGATACTGAAAGATTTTATCAATGAAAATTATAAGATAATTCCTGCACGTATTACCGGCACAAAAGCACATTATCAACGCCAATTAGGCGGAGCTGTTGAACGGGCACGGTATCTTGCTCTGCTGCCATATACCGATTTACACTGAGGGGTAACAGTATGCAAATTATATTGATGGAGAAAGTGGCTAGCCTTGGGCAACTTGGTGATGTGGTAAACGTAAAAAATGGCTATGCTCGTAATTTTCTAATTCCTCAGGGAAAAGCAAAGAGAGCAACAGATACTAGTATTGCAGAGTTTGAAACTAAGCGCGCTGAGCTCGAGAAGGAACAGGCAGAGTTATTAGCTGGTTCTCAAGCTTATGCAGCTAAATTTGATAGTTTGATGGTTCAAATTTCCCAAAAAACAGGAGTTGACGGCAAGCTATTTGGGTCGGTTACAAGTGCTGATATCGTTGATGCGCTGAAAGCTCAGGGCTTTGAGGTAGATAAAACTATGATTCGTATGCCTGATGGACCTCTGAAACAAGTGGGTGACCACCCGTTAACTATTGTCTTACATAGTGACGTATCGGTGAATATTACTGTATCAGTTTTGGGTGAAGCGGCTACCTGAGTCAGGAGGGCTGTTAAATTAATAAAAAGGGCTGGGAACAGCCCTTTTTTTATTTCTCCTTATAGAAGCAAGTGGTAGAATTACTTTTCATTTGACATATTAGTCTATCCTAATTTTATGGTCCAAACTCTATCAACTGTAGCCGGCGATCAGTCAGCTGATTCTTTTAAGACGCCACCACATTCAATTGAAGCTGAGCAGTCGGTGCTAGGTGGACTACTGTTAGATAATGAGGCTTGGGATAGAGTAGCTGATGTTATTAATGAGGAAGATTTTTATCGGTTGGATCATCGCTTAATTTATCGACATATCAGCAAGCTAGTTGAAAACAACAAACCGGCTGATGTGGTGACTGTTGCTGAATCACTTGAAACTTCTGCTGATTTGAAAAATGTAGGGGGGCTCACCTACGTTGGCACAATGGCACAGAATACGCCATCAGCAGCAAATATCCGGCGCTATGCAGAGATAGTACGTGAACGGTCAGTGATGCGTAAACTTGCACAGGTTGGGGTGGATATATCTGATTCATCCTATAACCCTGCCGGGCGTTCTGCTGCTAATTTATTAGATGAGGCTGAGTCCAAGGTATTTGAAATTGCAGAAGCAGGCGCACGCGGGAAGCAGGGTTTTAGTGACATTCAGCCATTGCTTAAAGAAGTGGTTGAGCGTATAGAAGTACTTTATGGCCAAGAAAATCCAAGTGATGTAACGGGTATTGCTACCGGGTTTAATGATCTTGATCAGAAGACATCCGGTTTTCAGCCAGGAGACTTAATTATTGTAGCCGGCAGGCCATCCATGGGAAAAACAGCATTTTCATTGAATATTGCTGAGCATGTAGCCCTCGAGCTAAAAAAACCAGTGGCAGTGTTTAGTATGGAAATGGGTGGATCACAGTTAGCAATGCGGATGCTGGGCTCGGTTGGCCAGTTGGATCAACATAAGGTCCGTACCGGACGTTTGTTGGATGAGGATTGGTCTAAACTTACAAATGCACTTGGTAAATTGAATGATGCGCCATTATATATTGATGAGAGTGCGGCGTTGAATGCCTTAGAGCTAAGAGCGCGGGCACGTAGACTTCATCGTCAACATAATGACCTTGGATTAATTATTGTCGATTATTTACAATTAATGTCTTCCCCCGCCCATGGTGAGAATCGAGCAACTGAAATATCAGAGATTTCACGTTCTTTAAAGGCATTGGCTAAAGAACTACAAGTCCCAGTAGTAGCATTATCACAGTTGAATCGTAGTTTAGAACAACGGCCTAATAAACGTCCGGTAATGTCAGACCTGCGTGAATCAGGTGCTATTGAGCAAGATGCTGATTTAATTCTATTTATTTACCGTGATGAGGTATACAACCCTGAAACAGAAGATAAGGGAATCGCTGAAATTATTATTGGAAAGCAGCGTAATGGTCCTATAGGTAAAGTTGATCTTACCTTCTTAGGGCAGTACACAAGATTTGAAAGTTTTGCCCCATCTTCACGGTACTAAGGAAATCTAGTTTTCAGTCCAGATTGACTGGGTATCTTTTTCAATACTCTTTATTTCCGAACAATCCATTGCCTTACCTTGATTAGCCATCTTTATCAGTGATAATGTTGTCAGGCAGAGTTATTTCTGTAGCATATCGGGTTGGCCATGCAGGTGATGACATTGAGTAGTGTGGGAAGGAGTACGGTGAAGTATCGAAGTCTAATTTACTGGAGATTAATATAGGTAAGATTGCAACATCTCAGGGCTCTTCTAAGTTATTGGATATTACTGATCACAGCCGTGATATTGTTGGGCTAACCTATGTTTATCCAGTTGTTTCACGTCGTGCCGGAGGTGTATCAGTTGGAATTAATCTTAACCCTAATAGTGCCTGTAATTGGCGCTGTATTTATTGTCAGGTGCCAGAATTGAAACGTGGCTCAGCACCAACAATTAATCTAACTAGGCTTGAAAAAGAGCTATCTAATTTCTTGCAGGAAATAATATACGGTTCATTTATGCAGGAACAGGTAGAACCAGATGCAAGGCGCATTACTGATGTTGCTTTATCAGGTAATGGAGAACCTACTAGTGCTAAAGAATTTAAGCAAGTAATAGATGTAATTGGAAGAGTAAAGCTTAGCTTTGATTCGCTTAAAGATCTTAAGGTGGTATTGATTACAAATGGGAGTTTGATTGACAGGGAAAATGTACAGGCGGGACTTAGGCGATTAGCAGAAATTAATGGAGAAATCTGGTTCAAACTAGACAGCGTTATACGTGAAAGGAGACAGAAAGTTAATAATACACGTATGAGCTCTAGACAGGTCTATAGGAACCTAAAACTATCCGCATCATTATGTCCTACTTGGATTCAGACATGTATTTTTAAAATAGATGGTAATCCTCCTACAAGAGAAGAAATTAAAGCTTACCTGGGATTTGTTGAGAAATTATTGCAGGAAGGCGCCTTGATTCAAGGGGTTCTTCTTTATGGATTAGCGCGTTCTTCAATGCAGCCCGAGTCACCACGGCTTACAAAAGTTACTAGAAAGTGGATTGAATCTTTTGGTAAAGAAATTAATTCTCTTGGCTTAACAGTTAAAACTAATATGTAACTACTTCATTTATTTAAGTAGCCCTTACGATCAGCTTATTTTTGTGAAATTTCATATACACATTTAGTGTTCCTTCTGAGAATCAGGTAGTATCTATATATCTATAAGAACAATTTTTAAAGAGAGATATTAATAATCGTGGCACTTATCGTTCAAAAATATGGAGGGACTTCGGTTGGAAGTATTGAGCGCATTAAAAATGTTGCTTGTCGAATAGCAAGATTTCAATCGTCAGGGCACCAAATCGTAGTGGCAGTCTCTGCTATGAGTGGAGAAACTAATCGCCTCCTTACTTTGGCCAAAGAGATACAAGGTATTCCTGACCCGAGAGAGCTGGACGTTCTGGTATCTACTGGTGAACAGGTCACCATAGCTTTGTTATCAATGGTTCTGATTGAGATGGGCTACAAAACGAAAAGTTATACTGGGACTCAGGTAAGGATACTAACAGACGCTGCCCATAACAAAGCGCGCATACTCCAGATTGATGAGAGTAGAATCCGGGCAGATTTAGATGCAGGGTATATTGTGGTGGTAGCTGGGTTTCAGGGGGCGGATGAATTTGGCAATATTACGACATTAGGCCGCGGTGGATCTGATACGACTGGTGTAGCATTGGCAGCAGCTCTTAAAGCTAAGGAGTGTCAGATATACACTGATGTAGATGGTGTTTATACCACTGACCCGCGTGTTGTTCCAGAAGCAAGGCGGCTAAAGACTATTACTTTTGAAGAAATGATGGAGCTAGCAAGTCTCGGATCTAAAATTCTTCAAATACGATCCGTTGAATTTGCAGGTAAATACAAGGTGAAATTAAGGGTGCTCTCAAGTTTCGAAGAAGAGGGAGAAGGTACTCTGATTACTTTTGAGGAAGATGAAAATATGGAACATGCGATTATTTCAGGTATTGCATTCAACCGTGATGAAGCCAAGATTACTGTTCTGGGTGTACCAGACCGGCCAGGCATTGCTTACCAGATTCTTGGTCCTGTGGCCGATGCAAATATTGACGTGGATATGATAATCCAGAATATTGGTAATGACGGTATGACAAATTTCTCGTTTACTGTAAGTCGGAATGAATTTGAAAGAACAATGGATATGCTTAAAAATCAGGTTCAACCTGATATCGGTGCGCGAGACGTTGTCGGTGGCGATAAAATAGCGAAGGTATCTATTGTTGGTGTAGGTATGCGTTCATATGTTGGTATTGCTAGTAAAATGTTCCGTTCTTTGGCAGAAGAGGGTATCAACATCCAGATGATTTCTACTTCTGAAATAAAAATTTCTGTAATTGTGGATGAGAAATATATGGAACTAGCAGTCCGGATACTTCATAAAGCTTTTGATCTAGATCAGGCACCTTAAAATAAAAATAAGACAGCGTATCGGTTTGACCAGAATGTTGTAAACCGTTATTCTGTTCGCCTTTCCTCATAAGGAGAGATGGCCGAGTGGTCGAAGGCGCTCCCCTGCTAAGGGAGTATAGGCCTTATAAGCTTATCGAGGGTTCGAATCCCTCTCTCTCCGCCAATTAAGCTGGATAACTGGCTGTTAATTAACCATTATTTTGGCATTAACAGTTAGTTATACCACATTCCAACCCATATAATATTAGTCTAAGAGAAGAAAGTATGAGTAATATTAACTGGGATCTCTGGCTGAAAAAGCCTACTGTCACAATCGGACAGGCATGTGCCTTATCACTCGGTATTGACCCAGACAAGATGACGCATCGGGATAAGGAAAGAGAAGATTTTCAAGGGCGCCTTAAGTTGCTTATAGAAATAATTTTCTTTATGGGTAACATCCGCGTTGCTTCAACAAATAGTGAGAATATAGACTCCGAGATTTATCTAGATTCATTTGCGGAATGGGCACTAAATATAGTCCACTGGGACACTCCTAATGAATTAAGAACTTTAGTTTCAGGAACATCTGAAACTTAAGTTAGAGAAATTTTTGTCCCTTTATTGCAAATCTAGATTTAAAAGCCTAATTATTATTTTCTTACCCTAAAGCATCTTTTATGTCCTCAAACTTTGCCGTAATTGCATGGACATTGGTATAACCCATTTCTTGGAGTGTTAAAGCTGATAGTGAGGCACGGCCTCCACCAGCACAGTGGAGTAATATCAACGTATCTGGTTTAGGACAAATACTTGATATTTTCATTTCAATTAAGCCACGGGGGATATTTATAGAGTCATTAAGCTTGGAACTGGCCGCGTCTTCAGGTTCTCTTACGTCAATAATAATACTCTTAGAGCCCTCATATAACGTCTTGGCGGATGACACATCAAGACAGCTAATCATTGTTTGAGCTTTAGCTATCAATTCGGCGGCGGTTTTTATCATAATAACTCCTCTGTAATAAACTCATACTCTCAAATAAACTACTTGCGATAACTTATCATTTTTCCCAATTAATACTAGAGATTATTACGTCATATACCTTATTAGAAAAAACGTTTACCTCGGTTGCTAATTTAACTTCATCAATAAATTTGATTTTATATTTTCCTCTTTTGAGGTCAGCTACTCCCGTATCCTGAGCTTTCTCATACAAGGCCTCACATATAGGGTCTGTTGCGTTAGTGCCTTCTTTATTCATCAATTTCTTCTCTATAACAATGCGCATAGCTATTCCATACATAAATTCTTTTTTAGCTCCATCAAAATAGCCAGCAAGGCTGCACATTTTGTAATCTTTTTCTGCAGAAAAACTCGAGCTTGAAAATGTGATCAGTAATAAAAAAGATAAAATTATTTTTTTCATTTAAATCTCCTTTTAAATAGCTCTATACAAATAGTACTCTCACTAACGATTGATGA
>Ga0315321_10001368_pt1 | contig 18705 bp, 28 predicted proteins | sample M180m21515metaG_FD_203464 | JGI IMG/M metagenome (GOLD analysis project Ga0315321, IMG submission 203464) | Ammonia-oxidizing marine archaeal communities from Monterey Bay, California, United States - M1 80m 21515 | ecosystem: Environmental > Aquatic > Marine > Intertidal zone | place: USA... | reverse complement strand
ATAGATTCTCTATACCACTCACAGTCTTTAGTTTCAAAATTACTAGGATAGAGACACCAATCAGGATCTTTACAAGTTCTTGGGTCTGTGCCTGTAGTGACACAGCTTATAAATTTTTCTTCTTCTTCGAAAGGGTCTTTATCAGCTACAGGCTCATTGGCATAAGCAAGACTACTTATGAAGATTGTTATTAGTATAAATCTCATCTGCTCCTCCTATTGCTAATAGTTCTTCGGGTGTTAAGTAAATGTCAGTAGGGTTAAGCAATTCTTCTGCTACCTGCTCGTCTGTTAGTTTACATTGACTAACTAGTATGTCTAACATTTTAGCATTACATAGTTCTGCTTCTTTCATCGAACTTATAATGTCGTGGTGTTTACCTTCTACTGTTTCTGAATACTCGTGACACATGATACTAGTATTTGGTGATATAAATCTTTTACGACCACATACAAATATTAAAAAGGCCGCTGACATAACAGCACCAATACCTACGGTGTCTACTGGTAATTTACTTGCTCGCATAATATCAATTAGTGCAAACGCATCATACAAGTTTCCACCACTTGAGTTTATATAAAGAGTAAGTTTCTTTTTTGATTTTGACTTAGTTAAATTTTGATACTGTATCCACTCCATGGCTTCTTGAGTAGTCTCTTCGTTGATGTCGCCTGTTATAAAGAGTATACCCTCTTTGTATAGCGAATCCTGAACAGCGTTATACGTCATTAACCGATAGCCTTTCCGTGTTCGTTAAGTTCTTGACAATAAATGCAAAGTTGGCATCCTGGTACTGCTACACGCCTGGCTTCAGGTATGTCTTCACCACACTCAACACATTCTTTAGCACTAGGTTTCTCTGCTTGTTTTGCCAATTTTTCTTGCACAGCATTAACAGCATTCATATGAATGTGTAAACTATGAAGCTGAGCCATTTCTGCTTCTTCTTCGTTGTTGTACTGAAAGTCGTTTGAATTATTGTCTATCATCTATTTTTCCTTATGATTTAAATACTGACGCTGAGAAACCCTTGCCCATAGTTTCGCTACCATCATTATAAACTTCTTCACCGTTGTATTCAACACTGGTAATAATATCTTCACCGTTTAAATATTCCGTAGTGTAAACTTTTAGTTTCTTAAGATCAAAGTCACCTACAGTTTCAAGAAGACCCTCAAAAAACGATCCCTTTTCACTTGAATATATTTGTGCGACATATTCTGTGCCTTCGGGTGCTTCATCTTCACAGCCCATCTCAGTTAGATCAAGTTCGAAGTTACTATCTTTTTCAAGTTCCCTTAGCAGGTCTAATAGGTTTTCACCCTCGACAGTGTCGGCAACATGATTTGCACTGTATTCATCAGACTCAATTTCTTCTACAGTGATGTATGCACTACTCAATTCAACACCGTTGGTGTGTTCAAATTCTGTGTGTGCTTCGTACCAAGGACTTTTGTAATTATCATCTTCTGCATTATGTAAAAACTGAGCTTGTTTAGGTACGTCGGTAATATTGTCGTACTCTATATCCTCATCTTCGTCATTGATCATATACGCAACTAAATCACAGTCGCCATGTTGTTTACAAGTAGAGTGCCAAAAGTCGTAGGCTTCTTTTGAAATACTCATGTAGGCACTTTCACCGCCGTATCCGTTTAACGAAATACGATAGTATCGTGGACCTTTAAGAGTATCAACGATCTCTTGTTTTTCTTTTACGTCCGCCATGTTATATTACCTCGTTGCTCGATCGTGGAAAAAAATTGTCGTCTTCTTTTTCAACCTCTACTTCTCCAGCTTGTTCTTTTTCTGCTTTCCATCGTTGTTCAATTTCTTTTTGATTGTAATAGTAATCCATATCAATTACACCAGCTTCAATTTCTTTAAGAGCGATCACTGTGGGCTTATGATCAGCACATAGCTCTTCAGAAATCCTAGGATCACTTCCCCTTTCAATAGCGTGTGCTCTAGCGGCCGCCAATAAATTAATATTGTAAATATTTGGAATTCTTTCTTTCATTGATTCGGTTACTATATAAGCTCGATCTGCCATGATTACTCCAGGTGGTTTAATTAACAGCTATTATATAAGATTTAGGTTTCAGTGTCAACCTATTATGGTGTTATTCTTTGCCTAAAACAACACTCATTGACCTGCCACCAAAAGCATAGTTGTTTTTGATTGCATATTTTGTATTAGTTAGAGATTGTGTTTCTTTTGGTAGATACATGCCTTGCCCGCACTCTTCAGAAAGGTATGCAACCGGAGGAGTGATCTGATCTCGCAAAGCTAAGGCCGTGTAAGCAGTTTCGATTATACCACTAGAACAAATAGTGTGTCCTATATGTCCTTTGTTTGCTGACATTGTTCTTCCAGGTAGAATATTTTTCATTGCGTTATATTCAATAATGTCACCAACAACTGTTCCGGTTGCATGTGCATTTATGTATTCGATTTGATCTGGAGTTATATTAGCACTTTTTATTGCCTTTAGTGCGGCCTGTTGTGCGGCTTCGCCAGCGTGATCTGGTGACGTTTCGTGTTCTCCTACAGTAACTCCTGCTACTGCTAGAATATCTGCATAACTCTGTTTACTACTTTTTCTTTCCAGTACCATAGCACCTGCACCTTCACCTAATACAAAACCACTTCGTTGTTTGTCAAATGGTCGACAGTCTGTTGATGTCAGTGCTTGTAAGTTACTAAAGTAAAATGCTGATGTAGCTTCTAGAGGCAAATCACCTCCACCTACAATCACAGCATCTATTTCTGGATCTGTTTCAAGCATACGTTGTGCATAGTCCATGGCAGTTAAACCTGTTGAACATGCTGTATGTACCATTAAACTAGGACCGTTAAACCCAAACACTCGACTTATAATAGCAGTCATGTGTCCTAATTCAAAGTTTAATGTTTTACGTGGCGGAAACTTTACACGCCCTCGAGACATTGCATCACATCCTTGTGAACGGGTGTGACTTGACCCTATTGAACCAAATATAACAGCAACATTTTTACTTTTCAACTTAGCATTTGTTACAGCTTGCCAGGTACTGTGTAGAGCAATCTGAATACTTGGATCTAGGTGTCTCCAATCTTTTTCAAATTCTGGTATAGGACATTCTGGAAGATGAGCTAAGGGAGCACCTACAGGAACTGGACATTTTTTTAAGTAATCTCTAAAGTAAAAATCTTGATCTAATTTATCATCCCAGGTAATATTTTTTATACCGCTTTCGTTATGTAAAAGATTTTTCCAAGTTCGTTCTACACCTATTCCTAAGCTATTGACTATTCCAATCCCTGTTATACTTATAGGTTGCATATGCGTAATACCTCTTCGGCTGTGAGTTCAGGAGTAAATCTATGACAAATCAATATCCTTTCATTGTCGTGACCACTTACTGGTCTATGAGGAACAGTAACATTAACAATAACTGGACTATCCATTTCTGCACGATCTATTTCATTGCAAGGTTCAACTCCCCAACGACCTTTTTGTAAAGGTGGATCGTATATCATACGTGAATGTAAGTGCGGGAGTACTTCTGGTGTTATTTCTGGCGGTACTTCGACGTCATCTAGTTCACAGTCATACCAACAAGTCCAAGTGTTAGAGCAGTTCTTAAATGGCATGTTTAGACTTACTCTGCGGTCGTCTGTTGCTATGCTATCAACATGTATACGCATAGGGTTACTTGCACGATTAACAACACTAAAGGCTGTTGCTGTCCACTTGTCTAATATTCCTGCACGTCTGAACCAATCTACTAATGTAGGAACATGTTGTTCAATACCTACTCTGGGCATCATTGAAAAGTCCCAGTATGCTGGATCCTTGCTGTCTAAGTCATTATGACTGTATTTGTGCCATATGTTATCTTTGACATATTGAAATTCTTGCTGAATTTGTTCTAAACAGTCAACTGTAAATTTAGTGTAACGCCAATCAGGATTCCATGGCTGATAATCGTTCATCGTGTCTGTTTTCTGTCTGCTAATTTTAAAATACCTACTGCTCTAAATAAAAATGTATACGCATACCCAATATCAAACTCATACCATCTGTGACTAAACGTTGGGTTGCCGGGTTGTAAATGATGATTCTCATGTAGTTCTTCACCGCCAAACACTATGCCCCACGGGCCAACGTTGCGTGATAAATCACCTTGCTTGTCTTTCTGATATCTGTAACCAACGTACTTGTGTCCAATATAAAATCTAATAACTGATCCAAGACCATGTGGATAAAATCTGTAAATCATACCTAGTATAAATCCTGGCCATCCACTTAATATTGTATACCCAATCCAAAGAATATTCAAGCCTAAGTTAGGATATTTACAATAGATGTTACCATCCATCCAGTATTGTTTTGGGTTTATGTCTGGTGTGTATTGTTTGATATCTTTATCTGATATGTAAGCGGCGTCCCCAGGCTTTGTCTGAAGACTAGTCATAAATTGTTTAAATGTATATCGATACGGCGACTGTTGATCATCCTTGGTATCTGAATACTTGTGATGACGTCTATGAAAGGCCGCCCACATTTTTTCTTGACCTTGCACAATACGTCCACTACAAAGCCAAAGAAAAAATCTAAAGAAGTGTTCTCCTAGATTAGTCACATGGAATGATCTATGTGCTAGACACCTATGGAGATACACAGTATAACATATCATTGATATATGGAATACAACTATTTGAGCTATAAATGCCCAGTACCACTCAAACATTATTGATACGCCTTGTCGCCGCCCATGTTAGCACTACGGTCTGGTCTGTACGGTGCATTTCTAATTGACATTAATCCTATCAACATAAAGAATCGAGCATACCAGTAACCAATATCAAACTCATACCATCGACGAGCAAAGTTCCATGATCCAGGCCATTTGTGATGATTCTCATGAATTTCTTCACCTGCCCACCATAAGCCCCATGGACTTACATTACGTGAACGATCATCTTTTTCTTCGTTTTTAAAATGTTTAAGGCCAAACTTATGAGGTAACCATGAACCAATAAACACACCTAAGTGCTTAGGTAAGTACCATGCCAGTCCTGCTGTAATGAATCCAGCCCAGCCATAAAAATATGTAAGTGTTGCCCATATAATTAATAGTCCTAATTTTGGATATCTTGTATATAACTTATTTTCAATCCAATCATCATGGTCCACTAAGTCTGGTGTCCACTTGTGTGCTTCTTCTGTAGATATGTAATGAGGACCATCATATGCTTCTGCTTTCAAGTTTGAAAACATTTGACCAAATGTATATTCATATGGTGAATGAGGATCAACTCCTTTGATATCTGGATATGTGTGATGTTTGCGATGCAATGCCGCAAAGTTTCTTACCCACCCTTTCCAAGCAAATGCACGTGTAAACCATAAGGTAAATCTCATGATATGTGCTAGTATAGGGTGAAAGTTAAAATGACCATGTGCCATACCTCTATGTGCATATAAAGTGTACGCCGCAGTTGCTATATGTAACTGAATAAAAACTATAATTATTGGTTCGTACCACATTGTAAATCTCCTATTTAGACGGAGTATTTATCGTGCGATAATGTTGGAGTATTATAAATTATCCAAAAACTTTTCTAAGTTATCTATTAGATTAAGATAGGTTGCTTCTTTCTCAGCAAATAAGATCAGCTCGTGTATAAACATTTCTTTCTTGCCACCAAATCTAATAAAGTAGGGACTCTCTAATTTACGATCTAGTTTAAGTAGTATTTGAGGTGTAACTCTGAGAGGTTCTGCTAGTTTCCAGTTGTAACTTGCTAACGCTAATTCATTAGTAAATGTTATTAAGCCTGGTACTGTTAGTCTAAAGCTACTCCCATTATACTTGTTCCACCACCATATTTCAATAGCAGTATCACAATCAATGGGAGACTTTGTAGTCAGCTCTGAAAGTTGCTTAGTAAGACTTTGCCTACTTTTTTGCACTCTCAGGATAGATAGTATCTCCTTTGTTAAGAAATACCACAGAGAATTGATCAGTCTTAAACTGTTCGTTAAGTTTTTTAGACAAGTTGATGGCATGTCCTGGATTACTGAATGATACTTTTTTGTATTTAGGTCCAGGGTATTGAACAAGATAGTTACTTGTTTTTAGATTAATCGGACGGCCTTCGTAATAAACAGCCCATATCCCTTGTGAGGCTAATACTTGTTCTGTTTTATATGTTTCTTTATCGGTTATTTCAACCAGTACCGTCGGTTTAGGTCTACTCATTATGTGTGATACCTGTTAAATTAAGTACAAGTATTTATGCCAATTAACTGACTACATTATCAATCTTGTTAAAAGTCTTCACCCTTGAGTTCTACTTCGACAAACGGGTCAGCTGATGCGTTATTTTCTGACAATGCCTTAAGCTCTATCAATAACTTAGTGATGTCCTGGTGCAGATTGTTTGCTTCGTGTAGACTCATAGTAAAGTCTTTGGCACCTTGACTTTGGAAATTTTTAAGTTTATCTAGATATCGTTGTATATAGATCATGCTTTTACCTTGAGTAGATCTTTTTGACATTTATAAGGTCCGCGATTATCATATCTTTGTAGAGTGATTAGTTTAGGACAAAAGTCTTGACGCCATATTTTGTTTTGCTTGACCAAGTACCAGCCTGCGGCAAACCATGACTTTGAGTTTTCTTCCTTAGTAAAGATTGGAACTTTTTGTTGTAGTGACCAAACACCATTGTAAGGTTCGGCATCAGTAGGATAGGTATGTACTTGATTAACTTCGCGTTCTTTGGCAGTTATTTGTTTTTCAAATTCAATATTAGCATTGGCTTTAATTCTGTTTAAATTTTTATAATTAAAAACTGAATCTCCAATCTTCAACGAATACATACTACCTTTTTTGTTAATTTCACCTACACGCTTGTCCTCGGCTGTTAACACCCAGAACATATCCTTGACAATTGGTTTTGCATGTATTGTTAATTTAATATGCTTTAAATCTATCTCTTTAGTTTTAACCATAATCTTTTTCTGGATAACTTGAATTCATCCACTCCGCTATTGTTGTTGCATTCTCGCTTAGTTTTACCAAATCGTACTTGCCACAGAACTTTAGAAACTTCGTGCCTATCTGTGATACTGCTTTAGACTCTTGTCCTTGTGCTATTGTTTCTGCAATTTTAACTTTAACATCATCAGGTTGTGCTGTCAAGTCTACTAGTACTCTATTACGCTCGTAGTCATCTAGTACCCGATGTTCTTCTTCGTTGTGATCTACCCAACGTTGAAGCATTAAGTTATTCCAATTATAACCTTTAGTAGATCTATCTGCAAAAGCTTCTAACAGTCCAACTTTATTTTTAGTGCCTTTCTTTCTAACACCAGGGTATGCTGAAAATACATTATCAGTTGCATCACCTCGCATACATTTTTCAAACAAGATCCATTCTGGGTTAGGTATTTCTTTAGGTTCTTTTGTTTTCTTATCTAACACACGTTGACCTTTTTTATTAAAGATCCCCTCAATAGTATGTAACTCGTCACTAATGCCATTATATTGATTAACGTTTGCATTTAACAACTGATAAAAGTCTGTGTCACTACTTACAATAGTATGATGATCTTTAGGATGACTTTGTATCCATCCTGCTATTAGATCATCTGCTTCTAGTTCTCGATGTTGTAGAACTGTGCAGTTTGTTTTGTCTTTGATAAAAGTATGCAGATCATCAAATGCAGACCAAAATGCCTCATCTTCTTTCTGTTCATTTTCAGTCAACGCCGCTCTAGCAACAGATCTGTTTTTCTTGTAAGGTTCATAATAGTCTTTACGCCACGAACGTCCTTCTAGGCAAAAGATAACATGATCTGCTTTCTGATCACGAAACGCTTTATTGATACTGCCCAAAGTAACATGTATTGCAAATGCTACCTTCTCGTCAGTATCTGCCGCTCTGAACGCTGAATGTCTAGCTCTAAAGAATGTGTTTGCTGTGTCTATAAGTAAGTATTTCATAATGCTATTATACTATTAAATTATTTTATTGTCAATGATATATCGTAGTATTTTGGTTTTCCAGGCTCTGTGTGCGTCAGGACCAAAGTGATAACTTTTAGGACTTACTTTTTGGTGTCCTTTTTCAGTAAGCCAGCGGTCGTAAGTCTCTGAATAATTATAAGGTTCAATGTAACTAGTCCCCCAATCTTTGTGATCTTTGATATCGCTGAAGTGCGTATTGCAATTAAAAAATACGTGATTGATATTCTGATCTTGAAGTTCTTTATGAAAGTTCCAAATGTTGGTGTGTGCTTTATGCGTGCATTCTTCCCAATTAACATTTACTACAAACTCTTTATATTTCTGTTGATGGCTCTCTGGAACATCATCAATGCCGCTAGCATTAACTTGGTAATAGACATCATCAACTAACCATTCTTGTCTTTCCCAAGTTGACCAACCAATAACTAAAAGTAATTCTTCCTTGTGATTGTACTGTTTAAGATATTGTCTAGTGGTTCTTATAATACGTTGGTTACTTGATGCTGATTCTGCTAGACAGTGAAACTTAGAGTTAAGTGGATGTTGTAATAGATATCCCCAACTTACTTTTAGATTATCAGGGTGCGGTTTACGTCCTTGGTATCCGTATAGACCATCGTCTTCTGCAAATGCGTAACTGTTTACTGCTTCGGCACCTGCCGCATGGCTGTCACCATTGACTACAAGTATCATCTAGTACTTCTGTTTCTCTGCAATAACACCACGTACACCACCTCTAGGGTCTACACAATCGCCGTCTGTGCGTGGAATCATATGTACATGAGGATACATTACTGTTTGTCCTGCTGACTCGCCTACGTTTTGTCCTATGTTAAAACCAGTGCAATAACCTTTTTGGTATAGATCTAATCCCCAATCATATGCTTCTTCAAAGCAGGCTTTTCTGTGCATTGGGTCATCTACTTTAGGAACAAACAATAAGTGTCCTTTGGTTACAGGATACTTGTCTTCAAATACTAAAAATAACGGATGATCCATGATTGGATTCTCCCAGGGTGTATCTTCTAGTTTCATAATATTTTCCTATTTAAATAATTCCCAAAACTTACCTAATAACACTAGGATGCCACCAAATATAAACCAAAGTATAGCACTACCTAGATCTGATTCGTACCAAACTAACGGTACACCAACTAGCCATATTATTTTTGCAACATAACTTTTCCAGTTCCACAATACGTATAATAAGCCTTCCCAACTACGCATTTTTTTAGGCTTGTCAAATCCAAAGTCTTTTTTCTCTGCTGACATCATTACACTAGTATTTTTAAACCAACCTAACCACCAAAAAATCAAACAAGGTAAACCAATTACTAAAAATAGTGCAAGTAATTGTCCCCAACCTGTTAGACCGTCGTCAGTGACCATTATTTAACTTCTGTATATCCGCCGCCTAGGTTGCGTCTGTTGTCTGGATCTGCTTGAAACTGTTCATATGTTTCTTGTGCTACATTACGGCATACTGTTTGAAACCAGCGATCAACTATCATTGCATCTGTATCATCTTTGGCTTGTTGATAACCTGCTTTAATTAATCTAGCTAGGAAAATATCATTCCACTCTAGTTCAAAAGCACCGTCTTGTATGTTCTCTGGGTTAACGTCCATGCCAAGGACATTAATATACGGCTCGCCCGCGGCAGTAGCAATGTCCAAAGGTGTTTTCTTTTTTGTTTTCTTTTTAGGGTCTTCTTTTTTTTGAAAAACCTTTTTAATCTTATCTAGCATAGATGTTCTCCTTATCTTTTCCTAATTAGTCTTATGACCCATCCTGACATATCTAAATTAGGATGCTTAATGCTGTAAATCGGGTGTCCGGCTCTGTCATGATGATCGCCATGAAATCCCATACCTGGTGAAGTAAACTCTAACCACCAAAGATTTTGACTGAAGTCAAAACCTCTATATTCTCCTTGATGACTTATATAGTTTGCTATGCCCTGAAAGTATTTTGATATTATACTTGGAATAGCATAAAAAATCAAGAAGTTTTCAACTCCGAATAAGCCAATCACTAATAAACTGAACAACCAAATTATAGCAAATTGATAATTCATAATAATTCTATAGAACGTTGTATCAAATTCAGCTATTTTAAATCTGTCGTTGAGATGTAAATTTTTGTTATTAAACAAATAACCTAGAAGGTTATTTTTATAAGGTGTGACATCATACGGGTCTTCTTTTTTATCTGATCCTGCGTGGTGAAGTCTATGATGGTGTACCCATACTGGTAAGGTAGGATGATCTAATAATGTTCCTATTATTGCTAGTAATTTTTTAATCAGTATGTTAGTTTGAAAACTTCGATGACTAAACAGTCGATGATAGCCAACTTCAAATCCTAACATATACCAAACGTAGTGTGCTAGTAAGATCCACAACGGAGCCCATGGTGTAACATTGCCTTGTAATAAAGTCTGTACTACTAACCAGGCTACTAATACATACCAAGCATATCTCAAATACTTTTGAATATAATCTCTAATTTGTCTCAAGTTCGTCTCCTGTAACTATGGACTGTATTTATATTCACAATTTTTATTATTTCCCCCAACTGTTTCCCCATAAGTCTACGTGCAATCGTGGGCTATAATTATATCCACGCACCATAGCTTCATCAGCTACACTAAACTTATTACCATCATAGAACTTAGTTGTTCCGCCTACAGGCATAATATATACTACACCTTGAAAGCCAGCTTCTCTATATGCTTTGACTGCACGATCAACTTCATCAAAATCATCAGGGTTTTCAACTACAAACTTAAGATAAGCTGTGCCATATTTCTCATAGTCAACAACGATCTCAGGCTTAATGGCATCCTCCCACTTCTCTCCACTTGCTGATAGTTTAGCACTAACAGAGAATGTTATATCACTCTTGTAGTTACTACCTCTATCAAATGTCCAAGCTAATAAGTAGTCTTTAAAATCTTCCTTTAGTTTCTGTGTACCGTTAGTTTCAAAAGTAATATTTTTTAAGTCTTTCATTCTATCGTTGCTTAGTAAGTCCTGATAGCTTCTTTGCCAACCTAGTAGAGGTTCGCCGCCTGTTATAACCAAATGTACATCATTGCCGTTGTTTTGCATCCATTTACTATTAGGAGTTAGTTCTAGCAATCTATCAACTACTGCTTCGTTTTCTAACATAGGTGATAGATGTTTGAATCTAGGATCCCATGACGCATAACTGTCACATCCTGTGTCTACTAACGGCAAGTCTTCGTAACGATTAAACATTTCTACTTTAACAGCATCGCGTTCTGTAGACATGTCACCTCTATTCATACCAAAGCCGCCGCAGGTAAAGTTGCAACCAAAAGTTCTTAAGAATACACTAGGTACACCTACAAATCTTCCTTCGCCTTGTGCTGAATAAAATATTTCGCTTATCTTTAATTTTGCCATTTAATCCTCACAGTTTTATTGCTTTAACTAATAAATGCCATCCTAGATACTCTTTAACTGCATCACGCATGAGTTCTGGCATAGCTTCAAACCAAGGTTCTAATTCAAACTGACCTTGCTTGTATTTCTCTATATTATACATGAAACAGTGTGCTTGACGCAACCTTTCTATGGTAAATTTTTTACCTAAAAGTTTTTCAATTTCCTCACTAGTATATGCATCAGCATATGGACAATCACTTTGTGCTTCAAATTGATCTAAGCCTTTTTTGATCATAGCATACTTCCACGAGTTTTTGGCATAGACCATAAACTTAAACTCTCCATTGGTATTTAGAATAGTGTGAACGTTAGCTATAATTTTTTCTATGTTTGGAAAGTGATGTATAACACCATAGCTGTAAACTAGATCAAACTTTCCCAACTGTTTAAGTGCAGTCAAGTCTGTCATATCAATATTATGAAACTCACCCTCAAGTTCAAACACTTTGAAACGTTGTTTGCTTAATGCTAGACTTTCATTACTAAGGTCAATACCAACATAGTGAGCACCGTTCTTGGCAAACTGCTCTGCGTCAGTACCTATGCCACACCCAATTTCTAACACACGTTTACCTCTGTATCGATGAAACTGCGGAAAGTCTAAGTTATGTGGTTCTGCTTTAAATCGTTTAGCAGTAACTTCATTAAAGAACTCTCGAGTTCCAACTTCGCTAGTTCCGTGTTTAACATTACAAGGTTGATTGTTCCAATAATCTTTTATTTCTTGTTCTAGGCTCATTTTTCTATTTTTTGGTATGAACCGTTTTTAACACCAAATCTTGATGTAAGGTTACTTGGATCATTTGCTTCTAGATGTTTCCATATGCTGTCTTTTTTATGAATACACTTATCAAAGTGATCATTATATTGTCCAATTTTACGTAAGTACCACATAATTTTAAAACAACTTTGGTAACGATTAGCAATAGTATCAGCATGATTTAAATCACCAGGCTTGTCAGGGTGACCTTCTAACTGTGGTCGGTTGTTAAACGTCTCGTCTTTGTTGTTGCCGGTTAGATCAAAGCGATCATGTGTACAGTTTACATCAATGTTTTCTACAATGTTACACATATAACCAATTTGACTAATCTGTGCGTCACTCATTTGATGACTGCTTAACGTTCCTAATAAGTGATACCAGTCTTTGGGTACTATAGGAAATATAGCATAAGGATGTGCAGTTTGTTCTTGCATACGTAATACACGAAACTTTCCTGTATGCTCTGCAATTTTATCATCCCAACCTTTGGTATTCATTATAGCATCATCGTTCCAAAACATTAGCCATTCAGCGTTTGCTAAACTTCCTAGGTAGTTAACATATTCATTTAGTCTACTGTATCCTAATGGCTCAGTAGCAATAACATCAAAGTTGATATCTTGTTTTTTAAACTTTGGTATTATAACATCTTTAAAATAATCTAAACTTTCTGAATCATCTTGGTCTAGTGCAATACGATATTCAATACGTGAATTGTCTGTAGCGTTGTCTATCAAACTTAATAACGCTCTCTCTGCCAGTTTACCTCTACCTCTAGTTGGCAACAACACTGCTATATCGTATTCGGGTTCTCGAAGTTTAGTTAAGTCCATGTCTATCATTTGATCCATTATTGCCACCAATCCTCCCACGGAAATACGATCCAAACATCATCTTCCATTTTGTTAATATCAATGCTAGAGTAATGTACGTCAGCATCACTTGCTTCGTTGTTTATTAATACAGCATATGTTAAGTTGTCTAACTTCCAGTTATCTTTGATATAATTGATAGTAGCACCAGTGTCGTTGATGTCATCAATTACCAAAACCTTGTTGCATCCACTGCTTGCTTGAGCTAGATTGTCTAAACTTTCCTGTCCTGCGTGGTCTCTTAGGCTTACTTTTAAGGTGTGCATTGGTATGTCTAAGTACTGCGAAACCAGCACAGCGGGCGTTAAACCACCCCTTGTGAGCCCAACTACGGCATCAAATTTCTCATTACGCATTTGACGTAGTAAGTCCTGTGTCTGTGCTTCAACGTTTGTCCAATCGTAGAATTGTTTTCTCATTTGTTATCCTTCGTTACGATATATACGTGGAACTTCATGTGCTTGATATATTGCTGAATTAGCACCGTGCTCTGCACACTCTACTGAATGTACCCAACAACGATCGTTTGTTTGTTCTCTAATTAATTTGTCTGCAAACATAAATGCGTGTTCAGCAAACTTCTCTGCACCAACTCCGTCCATTACTACAATCTCTGCTAGGTCCATTGCTTCAAGTTCTTTAAACTTATCTAGGTGTGGATCATCTTTGTCAATCGCTGTCTTATGATCAAAGTGATCTTCCAACCATTTCTTAACTTGTTTAAGTCCACCAAAGTCTACTGCCCAGTTTTTATTATCTAGTTCACTACATGCAAACGTAAATTTAAATTGTAAACTGTAGCCATGTAATAAATGACAGTGTGAATGATCAGCGTTAGGTTGCCTAAAGCAGGCTGAAAGGCCAATGTTGTGACCGTATGTTTTAGTTGAGTAGTATGTTGCCATCTCTTGTCTCCTGTGAGTAAGTTTGATGACAGGCAGAATATTTTGAGACGGATGACTGTCTTAAGGCGTCTTTGAGTAATCTATTTATCACTGCTAGAACGTTGCTTTTTAAATTGTGCATTTTTGTTCTGCGTTTCAATAGCATCCTTCATTAGTTTTAAAAAGTGCTTGTCGTTGCCTGCTAATTGTTTTATTTCTTTTTTAACTAGTGTTGCTTTTGCATCATATCCCATTATTTTTTCTCCGCTTCTGCTACTCGTTTACGTAATGAACTTGAACTAAACGAATGGTCGCGGCCATTGTATACTAATTCAATTCCCCTCTTATTACAAATATCTTTACCAGTAAAGTCTCTGTTCTCATACTCTACACCTAATATTCTAACATCTATTGGCATTGAAAGCAAGATATCTTCTAAATCTTTTTCTGTTTGGTATACCACAATTTCATCAACAAAGCGATTACATCCTATCTGTATCTGTCTTTCTACTATTGACTGTATAGGACTATTTTTGCTTGCCCTGTCTAGTGTAGGATCTGTTTGTAGGCCAGCTATCAAGTAATCACAATGATTCTTGCACTCGCTTAACATAGCAACATGCCCTGCGTGTAATAGGTCAAAGGTCGAGAATGTTATTCCTATTCTTAACCCTTGGTCTTTAAGTTGTTTTACTTTATCAAATATCATTAAAATGTAAACTCATAAAATGCTCCAATTTTTGAATCACCATACTGATCAACTGCACCGTTAACTCTTAAGTTATGTACGTTACCAAATTTGTCTGCTGAATTAGTTAAGTTGTATTGTGCACCTACATAGCTAATTGGCTCACCGGTCATATCTGCTTTAGCATTAGTGTATGACATAACTCCTGTGCTACTAACTGACGTAGGTACTCTTAAATCTAATTCACCATCAATCACAGTAGGCTTAACACCTAGGTACAAGTTTACGTTATTGTTAGCCCAACCTGCAACACCATACATTGATGTAATGTTATCAACGTCCTCAACTAGTCCGCTATCAAAGTCTGTTATGGAATACATAACACCTAGTTGTGCATACCAATTGTTTGGCTTATACATTGTTGAATACTCAAATGTGTCTGTTGAGTTAACTTGTCCCCACATACCACTGAAGCTCATAAAAGGTGATCCGTAACTTTTTGTGTAAGTAAATCTTTCTGTCCAGTCACTTGGATCTTTGATTTCTCCAGTGTACATATCTCTCACAGCCAGTGCTGAACTATCAAAGCCAAATGACATTGCACTAAATGTTTCTTCATTTATGTTGCCTACGTCTTGTTCGTAAGCGTTAAGATACCAGCCTCGATAGTTTGCACCTTCTCCGCCAACAAATTTACTTGACCATGAACTACCTACTGAGTGATCTAATTGATATACTGGAATTAAATTATTAGTGCTACCTTTAAGGTCAACAGTTGCAGAACTTAAATCAACAGTATAGTCACGACCTGCTTCATCAACTACTTTAACGCTTGACAACTCTGTAACAGAACTAATACCAGCAACTGCAATACCACCCGATAGAGGAGTAGTAGTTCCTGTTCTACCTGTCATTGATATACCTAAATCACCAATTGGCTCAGTAGCTCGCTTAAGATCTAACAGTCCTTGACCGTGTGTGTTAACATTGTAACCTGTTATAGTTTTATCAGCAGTGTCTAACAATACCTGAACAATGTTCTCGCCTTTCATGTATGGCCACATTTGATGTATAACTGCTACTGCTCCAGCAACTACAGGAGCCGCTTGTGATGTACCCGACATTGATCTATAACCGCCGTCTTTATCAGCACCTGTTATATTATTACCTGGTGCTAATATATAAAAGTCTGAAGTTCTATAAGTGTCTAAACATTCACTGCCACTATAGTTTTTACACATGTGTCCTGATTTAGCACCGTCGATAGTTTCAGTAGCAGTATTCCAGGCACCTACTACAATAGCACGACCGTCCATAATCAAGTTACCTGATGCATCTGTTGCTACTGCAAAAGTCGCAGGATTCTGTACATAATTATTTGATTGATTACCTGCTGATATAGTTAATACTATTTCACTACCACTCATAGCACTACCCCAGGCATCTGGAGTTTCCATATTATAATAGTTACTTCCGCCATAGTATTCATGATTGCTGGTAAACACGCCATCACCTTGATTAGTTACTGAACTTGTGTAGCTTGGATGATAGTTTGTGTTTGATGATAAGTTCGCCACTACTGCGTCTGTATTATTCTTAAGATATGTAATACCTTGTCTTGCAAAGCTCATTGAAGCTGACCACGAGTCAGTAATTTTAACAATAGCTAGATCAGCGTCAGGTGCTATACCCATAACCTCACCGCCCATATTGCCGGCCGCAATTGATGCTACGTGACTGCCATGGCCTACTGAATCTTCAATACCGTTGTCGTAACCAGGTTCCCATTGATACTTAATCTTGCCAACTAATTCAGGATGATCAAGATCAATACCGCTATCTAATATACCAATTGTGGATCCTTTACCGGTCCACCCTCTTGACAATGCCCAGTCTTGACCAACTGCTGAGTTAAAGTCTTTAAAGTTATCAAGTCCTTGATAGTATGTTGGATCTGAACTAGGCATTTCAGTTGGAGTACCTAAGTATATACTATTAGCACCAAAGTCTAATGTTGAAACTGTTTCAGACTCTTCAGCTAAACGAGACTCTTCTGCAAGGCGTGCCTCTTCAGCTAATCTGGCTTCTTCAGCCAATCTTTCTTCTTCGGCTACCCTGGCTTCTTCCTCCGCAACAGCTAACAGCCTGGCTTCTTCAGCAAGCCTTTCTTCTTCTGCTATTGCTTCTAATCTAGCTACCTCGGCCAATCTTTCTTCTTCGGCTAAACGTGCTTCTTCAGCTAAACGAGCCTCTTCTACACCAGGAGAAACTGCAATGATAGTTTCAGACACTACGGTGGTGCCCATATGATTGCGTTGAATATCTGTTTCAGTAGTTACTGTAGCGTATACTTCAAGACCACGCTCTCGTACTCTGCCCATAGCATTTTGTTCACGTACTCTGTCTCTATGAGTAGTAGAAGTAGTTATGGTTCTTGTTTCAACACGATACCTTACATTTGACACACGTTCAACAGTGTTGCCTTCTAGATCTACATAACTGTCCGTTACAGAGTCAGTAACATATTCGTAGGTAGCATCACTGGTGTGTACGTAAGGTGCGTCTGTGGATGACCAGGTATCTAATACTGTCCAGCGACCTGCATATGCAGAAGTCGCCACAGACAACATAACTAGAACTAAGATCGATCTTAAGAACAACATAACTTCTCCTTAAATTTTTATCCGTAACAGCATTATAGCAGTTTTGGATTAATTGGTCAACCTATCTAGGAGCAAATTCTTGTTGTAGTTTAATATTATCCATGAACTCTTTCTTAGTGCCTGGATCGTCTTTGAATGCACCTTTGAGTACAGTAGTCTGTGTTAGACTTGAATGTGCCATAACACCTCTATTTTCAACACAACCGTGTGTTGCTTGTACATAAACACCTAAGTGTTCTGCACCTGTTGCTTTCTGTATCTCACGTACAATATCGTTTGCAAGTTCTTCTTGTAGTGTACCTCTGCTAGCACACCATTGTGCTATTCTTGTATACTTTGATAAGCCAATAAGTTTATCACTAGCAATAATACCAATGTATGCAGTACCTTTTACAGTCTGATGATGATGTGAACACATACTTGTAAGTTCACTTCTGACTACCAACATACCCTCATAACGATCATCGCTATCATTAGGAAATGCAGTTGCGTCTGGCATAGGTTCATATCTACCTGACATTATTTCATTGATATACATTTTAGCTAAACGTTTAGCTGTACCTTTTGAGTTTGGATCGTTGTGTCTATCAATCAATAATGAATCAAGTACACCTTCAAACTTGTTTGCGAGTTCATCTATTAGTATTTCTTTCTCACCATGATGAATGTGTTTTGAAATATTGTCACCTGCCCAATATCTGTCACCTGCTTTTTTAATTCTTTCTCTAATATCTTTACTGACTGGTTGAGTACGTTGCTCAAGCTCTGACCAATCTATTCTGTTTTCTACTGACATGTTTCTTTCTCCGAGTTATTGACGACGAGGATGTCGTTTACTTAAAATAAGTATAACAAACTATTTCTTAAGATGCAACATTTTTAACATAAATTGGACACATTGATCTAACCATTCAAATATAAAAGTACAGCATATAATAATAATACTATAAATTCCTAAAAATAATAGCATAGCAGACAAGGCAACCATTTCAATACATACTTCAATATTAAGTTTTACCTCACGCAATACTGGTTTAATCTTATCCCAATTCAATGTTAATCTTCCTTAGGTCTGGATAGTGTTTGTATTTAGGTGTCAGTTCGTGACTACCTAATAATTCTAAACCTCGTTTTGCTTCTTCTGGTATAGGTTTGTAATGATACCCCATTTTAAATGTTTGTTGCGTGTGCCATGGTTCTATAGATAAATCTCTTCCGTCATAGCACATTAGTTTAAGTTGTTTATAAAGGTCTCTATTATCTAATAGGATAGCACCACCTCGGCCTAGGTTTAACGGCTTATCGTAACCAAAGCTCAGGCACTGTATCTGTCTATCT
>Ga0315321_10001366_pt1 | contig 18726 bp, 26 predicted proteins | sample M180m21515metaG_FD_203464 | JGI IMG/M metagenome (GOLD analysis project Ga0315321, IMG submission 203464) | Ammonia-oxidizing marine archaeal communities from Monterey Bay, California, United States - M1 80m 21515 | ecosystem: Environmental > Aquatic > Marine > Intertidal zone | place: USA... | reverse complement strand
TAACATGCTGTTTTCTGAAAGTTTTTTTGCTTGCCTCTATACATCATTGTATTAAACATATAATGGCAACCTGGTGCGTCTATCTTTACAAGTTTTACTATACCAACAGCCTGCCCAGGAACTTCCCATTTACATTGTTCGCCAACTTGCATTGATCTTAGCGCAAAATCCACACATCGGTTATACTCTGCCTGTGCAACTCTTGGCACTGTGTAATGATGTTTTTTAATTGTGTTTAATGATATCGCTGTCACACTGCTAGGTTGTTGATAATGTGTGGCAACACTATAAGTAGTGTTAGTATATGAATTACATCCTACTAGTAAACTAGTTAAAAGTAGGATAAGCAAATGCTTCATTGACTGGTCTCCAAGTTTGATTACCGCGGTGGTCTGTAAACTTACATAATAATGTTTCACCTGCTTTTGGATCTCCAATGTTAGTATCCAAAGGCCTACTCATACGACAGTTACTCGCTACTCCAACATCTTTAACAACATGTTCAACTCTAGGCTTATCAGTACACTGTGTAAGTCCTTCACTTGAAACATTGTTGCCTTGAGTATGTATTGTAGTTGTTTGGTAACAATACTGTTGGTTATCATGATACGCATACTGTGGGCTAGAGGAGCAGGCCGATAGTACAGCCAGAGCTCCAATAAGTGTAAACAATTTAAACATTATTCAGTTACCGTAATAACTCTAGATGTATTGTTTTGTGCAATTACGTTTGCAGATTTACCTTCAGCAAGTAATGCATCAAACACATCTTTACGCATAGCAAGTTTTACAAATGTATAGGTCTTGCCTGCATATTTGTATGTACCTGTTTCACGTGATACATGTTCGCGAATTGCTGTGTTGTCAACTTTGTAACTAATAATAGTATCTGTTTGTCTTTGTTCAGAACCATTGTTATCAGAAAACTTCAATACAGTTTCTGAATTGACTTTGCTGTTGATACGTTTTGCAAAATTATTCATTGCAATCGCATACATTTGTTCTTCAGCGGCTTGTACAAAAATACTTTCGCCTGCGCCACAAGCATAAGCATAATCTTCTTTCCACCAGAACCAGCCTTCTGTACCAGTTTCTGCACAATTTGCATACCATTTAGGTTGTGCATATGTGTCACGTTCTGCGATAGTTGTCATCGAAGAACATGCTCCTAGTAGTGATAGAGCACCAATCATGATGCCGGTCTTTATAATGCCTTTCATTTAAGCCTCCATAGCCTTGGTTGTTTGTTCATTATGTTTATATAATACTATAGATTGACCTAATAGTCAACCTGTTTTGGTAAACTAGTTTGACCACCTGTAAAAGATATGTGCGCCAACTCGACCAACAAGATCAAAAGACTTTGCCCATCGCGGTGATACATAGGTTGCGTGATAGTGTGTCGACCCTTCAGTAATACCACGGTATTTCTTTTCAACTACAATACGATATGCAACTTCTTGTGCTTTTCGCCAAGCATCACCATCACGTACTGCATCTGATTTTCCATCACAGTACCAACTAAATTGACATTTGTTTCGAACAGGAATGTATTTCCGTTCACTATCAGGTAAGTCTGGATACTGTTTTGTTTTCCAACTTTCTTTCATACGTGCTTGCATTACTACTTCGCAAACTGTATTAGGATAACGTGTATCAAGTGTTCTATTGATTGTTACATCAGCAACAGCATATTGTCCTGCTAATGGTTCTGACTTTGCTTCGTGATAAATGTTCATTGCTAAACAATAAAGTTCTGGTTGATTTTCTGCTGTGTATATTTCGCCTTTAATTGCGTTTTGGAATAACAATGCACCTTCTGCGTATGCATTATTAAATGTCAGTATTGCTACTGTTGCGATTAAAACTTTCAATTTCATGTTACCTGCCTCTAGGTTGTTGTTTTATTTAAGTTTGATTTAATTTACTAAACTACTCAGTTTAGTTTCGGCGCATTTGTGCAATTTCTGTTGCCTGCTTCGAACCAGTCTTATCGTCATCATCTGCAAACACTGGGACCATGTTGCTCTTATGCATGGTTGCAATACCTACAAGTCTACGCTCGCCTGAGTACTGTAGTGGTTGCCGTTGAAGTGCTGGGGCAAAACTATCCTTAGTAACACGACTAGGTACGTGTTGTGTTTCACGCACTTTGGGACCTTCGTAAGTCCATGCCTTGTTAGATGTTTTTGCTTTAGGTTTGAAGTTGCCGCTTACATATTCTACGTACTCGTCGAACGTCATCACATTACTGTGTGCGTGAATACGTTTCATATATTTGTTGTGTTCGCGATGATCTTTTTGTAGTTTTTCTAGTCTACCGGCAGTCATCTTAGTTGCCTTGCGTTTTTTGGTATTGAGCGATGTCATACCGCGTACTAAACTCATTGTCATACTATTGCGCCTTTCGTTTGCCTATTACTTGTATATAATAGCACGCCAAGGCGCAAAAGTCAAGTTATTTTGGTAACTTTAATTACGCAAATGCTCTTCTTTGCATAATTTTGTATGTAGATTCTGGTCTACCTACTGAATCGTTTGAGTTAGTTTCAACTACTCTTACGTCAAAACCAGCATCTCTTAGCTCAGTTAATCTAGCACCTGGAGACATAATGTCCAAGTTGTCAGTTAGATCTACTGTAGTAAAAGATTTTCCATTACCCCAGTATTTTTCTAGGATTTGTTGGTTTTGTGTGCCTTCTTTAAAGAACTTAGTTCCTTTAGCTTTAGTTTTTGTCATGTTACTCCTTATTATTTTTATTATTTGTTTTAACATAATTAGACATATAATAACATAATAAAGCGCGAGTGTCAATCTATTTTGGTAAACTACTTGTTTTCCATTAGTTTTTGCGCTTTTTCGTAGTCTTCTTGCGAAATTACGCCTTCTCTAAGTAGTTTTTCACGGTTTGCTAGATGTTTCATAGCAATTTCTTCTTTAGATCCGCCAAAGTATGCTACAGCATGTCCTTCTTCAATAAGAATATCTGTTACAAGTTCTGCTGGTTTGTTTTCCCAACGCTCTACTTTGAAGTCTCCTAAGATACGTCCGAACTTGCCTTTCATATCTTCTCCCTTACGATCTTCAGTAGTAATAAGTTTACCACCGTCTGCCATAAGTTCTTTCAAACGTGCTTTAGCTGCTTCGCCAAACAAGTCTTCTACTTTATCTCTTGTGCGTGACTCAGGCGTATCAATGCCCATAATACGAACACGCTCGTCTGTTAGTGTTACACCAAAACCTAGATCAATGTCTACGTCTACTGTGTCGCCGTCAACTACTTTAATTACTTTTACATCATATTCATTCTTTTGCATTTTGTTATCCCTCTAAGTTTAATGCTTGATTGCCCCATTCTTCCATTATGAACTCTCCAAACGCTTGTCCGAAGAGCCACATGAGTGTAAGAATTACTACTCCTGCACATATTATAATTGTCCACACCCAAATTTGTAGTAATGGGTGTTTGCCTTCTGTCCAATGTGCAACTTTCTTAATTTTGTTCTTTACGCCATCTAATAGATAATTTCCTATAAACCAACGTGCTAATCTCATTACAATTAGTATAGGTGAACTTAGTACGTCAAATAATATTAAAAACAGATCGACAGCTAGATCCACAATATGGTCTATGTTCAACCATTTGCGAAACCGTTGCCACATTTAATCGTCTTTACAGTTACAGCCGCCGCTTTTAGATCCTACATACCCTGCCACTACGCCTATTACACCTGTGATTGACATTTGTAACAGTTCAATAATGTTCTGATCTAAGTCTGCGTCATGTTCTGCCGCCATAGCAAATTCATCTACAATAATAATACCTAGTAATCCCATTAGGCCTACTGCCATTATTAATACTATTATGCCTTTAATATCTTTCATTTGCGTTTCTCCAAAATATCTTTCATGACATTAGTTGCTGTGTTAGTAAAGCACCTTGGTGCTACACTGTGTATTATTAGAGCAGGCACTAACAGTTGCAAACGTACTGCTGTTTTCAATGCTACTGCCATATGCTCTAAAGGTGTTTGCTCGACTGATGATAAATGTAACTTGCACTGCTTACTGAACATTGCTCGGACCTATCATATCAAACAATGCCGGACCAAAACTACTTGCGGCCCAACCTAATGCTACCAAAGTAATCACTCCGTAGATTAACCATTTAATCTTAAAGTCATCTACTGTCATCTTCAGTCCTACTAGTTCGTTGCCTAGTATGCGTAATGATACTTCCATTTTACCTGTGTTATCTTCTGCCATTTTTATTTTCCTTGTCCTCTATACTTCTTATAACTTCGCTTCTTACTCTTGTTCATAGAACTAAACTTTGTTCTATTGTTTCCTATACTCGTCTTCTTTGGCTGTGTTTCGTGTGGTACGAAAAACTTATGTAATTTCATAACCCTCCTTGGTTATGTATGTATTTATTGATTTATTTCTTTTTTAGAAGGGTATTGTAGTGATGAAGGCGCTGTCGAAGCATCTCTTGTGCCATAGGATCAGACTCTTTGCGTAATTGCTCGTTGATCTGTTTACAAATCTCAGAGGGACTTTTACGCCTACTTTTGTTTTTATTATGTTTCATGGAGTATTGTATTTATTCATAAAAAAAGGGCCGCCGAAGCGACCCCAAGTTGTTTGTTTAACTATTAAAAGTTAAAACTAATCCCCGCCATTGGTGACCATTCTTTTGCATCTGTATCATAATCAATACCTGCACTTAGTTCTGCGCCTGCGTAGTTCAATGTGTACTCACCACCGATGTGCTGTAGTTTGTTATCATCTGAACCGTTGATGTATGCTTCTAATCCACCAGTTGCTACTGAACCTTCAAAAGCCCAATCTTCTGCATCTGTATCATATGTTGCCATACCGCCTGCTGTCATCATACCTAAGTCTAGTCCAGCAATTTCTGCACCTAGTACAGTGTTTTCGCTTGTACGGTTGTAGTCAGCACTTGCTGTTACATCTACAATACCTGCGTCTAGTGTGTATGCACCTTGTAGGTTGCTTACTTCTGATACGTCAGTTGTCCAATTTGATAAGCCTACTGCTACACTTGCATTACCAAATGACAATGCTAATGATTCTGTCATTGCTGGTTTTGCTAGTGTTCCGTCAGCTGATGCATTTGCACCTGTTTCTGGTAATAGACCGTTGTTATCACCAAATGCTAAACCTACTGCACCAATAGTAGTTCCTACTGTCCATGTGTCCAGTGTTAGAGCATTACCGTCTGTTGCTTTAAAGTCTAGATCAACAGTTGCTACATCACCGGCATCAACGTCTAGTTCGATTCCCATTGTGCCTGCTGTTTTGCTTGCTGATGTTTCTGCAAAGTCTAAGTTTACTGCACCAGTAATAACTGGAACAGGAGAAGTAGTAGCTTCTACTACTGCTGTTTCTGCTTGTGCTAGTGTCGCTGATGAAAGCGCCACAAGAGCCGCAGTGGCGATTGTTGTTATTCGCATATTGTTTTTCCTTAAATTTTATTTAAAAGTGCTTACCTTTTTGTTTGCACTGTATTACTTATCTTCAAAAAAGCGAACCTACGCTAATTTGATACAAAATAATAAAGAGTGTTACAATTAAGCAACACCCTTTATCAGCTATGTTTGGTAACAAGGTCTAACTACCTCGTAACAGCCTAGGCTGCTAAACTATAATTCGCGTTTGCAATTATAAAGTTTGTTCGCGTTAACCGAGCTTACATCCGGGCAACTCCACTCTTCTACTAATCCGCCTGTCGATCCTAGTTCAGCCCCATCATAAAAACATTCAGCAAATGTGCTTATGGTGGAGCTGCGCGGTACTGCCCCGCGGTCCAGCTCGTCGTTTGAATTGCTTCAACGTCACACTATATTTATACACTCAATTTTTTTATTTGTCAACCTTTTTATGCAGTTATCATTTGAATATTCTGTGATAGTTTTGCATCAAACTCTGCATCAGTTTGTGAATGTAACAATCCTTCACTTAATGCTCTACTGAAACTAGCAGTTACATTGTCATTAAGTCTAAGCCTATTACATGCTTCTGCTGTACTATATCCTCCACTTAAAAATACAACACGTTCTACATTAGGAAACGCTGTAAGGTTGTGATATAAGTTGGGTACTTCTGGCGGTGTTAGTTTAAGAATGCATTTACCTGGAAACTCATCTAGAAACTCTTGTAAGTGATACATAAGAGCTGATTCAACTTTAGCTTTAATAGGATTGTCGATAGGTATTTCAGGCTCAATGATTGGTACAAGACCGTAGTCACAAATAGTACGAGCAAGTGTAAACTGTTGTTTGAGTACAGGATGTACCATGCCTACACCTTTAACAATGCTACGCATCTTTGTACCATAAATCTTAGGACCAATGCCGTTTGTAGCAAACTCTAACATCTGTTTTACTGGAAACTGTTTGAGTGTTCCATCTTCATCGCATCCACTGTCAATCTTTAGAAACGTGTCAATGCCTTTTTCGTCAAGCACATTAACCATACCTCGTGTTACTGTGTCTTGGTATAGTATTGCCGCCCAAATGTTTGAGTCATTAAAGTCTGGTGAGTTAACCATACGTAAACGCATTTCGTGTACACGTTCCATTTTGTTATTTTCTATGTAATCACGTCCGTAGCGTTCTAGTACGCCACCTGTGCTTCCACCACTGTGATCCATTGCCGCAATAAATCTGCGATCACTCATATGACTCTCCTGTTTCACGGAAGAAGTTTTCACTCCAAAATGCCTTGTCGTCAATCCATACATCGTAGTTCTCTTTTTTGCCTACGCTGAGTTCGTGAAATTTAGCACCCCATTCAATTAATTGATTGTTTGTTAAGTTAAAATAATCTACACCACTTACACATCCTCGTGCTGTCATGTATTTGATAGTGTGTCCTGCATCATATAGTGCATTTACTTTTGCGATACGCTCAGGCATAGGAATATGATTTGCATAATCTTTTTTGCCTCCACTGTTAGGAATAATAACTTCCTTACAAATAGTACCGTCAATATCAATTACATATTTCATAAACCAAGGATACCAAATAAGTTGAACCAACCCATTGCTGTACCAATAGCAACTGGTACACCAATCATCATTAGTGCAATAATAAGGAACGCAAGTCCTGCGCCTTTGTTGTGATACGGTTCGTTTGGATTACTCATGTTCGCCACCGTATCCACGTGAGTTAATTCCGTTGTCTCTACGGAACGCTTTTGGATTGCGTTTTGCTGTTTCGAATGTTGCTACTGTTACAGCAATCGCGGCTAATAGCAACGCATGTATTACCATACTAATTACGCCTGCCCACATGCTACTTACAATAATAGCAAACACAATACACCACATCCATGCAAGTACCTGCATAATCATATGTCGTGTGCTGAAGTCTGGAATGTTACTGAGTGGATTTGTTTCGTGATCCATTACTACATTCCAACAATTATATACCCATTCTCTCATTGATATTACCTTTCTAAATATTACCTTTGTAGGATAGTGAGCGTCTACGTCATCGCGATATTCGATTGCATCGTTTACATCATGAAACTCTTGTGATACTTTACGGTCTTTAAACCAGGCAGTTACTTTGTACATTGATTAGTTGCTCTCTACAATTTTACTTATACAACTACAGTAACATAAAAAATGCTAGTTGTCAACCTAAATAGTCCAACTTTTTAATTGTTCTTTGGTAGGTTTCATATCTGGTAGTTTTTCTACCTTTCCGCCTTTGTCTAAGAACGCTTTCATTTTTTCATCAAGTTCTTTTTGTTTTTCTTGTGGAGTCTTTTCTATCTCGCCTGCTACGTACGGTCTATTGATTCCTGAAAACTTTGACATAAATTTTGTAGTCCTTTCTATACTTTACGTATAAGACTATTTATAGCGTATTTAGACTACAATGTCAAGTTCTTTTTTAACCGTTTCTTTAGTTAATTCTTCTTCTGGACGAATGGGTTCTAACCAAGTGTCAGCAATATATGCTTTTGGACTAGGACCAAACAATATAGTAATATCATCTCCTTCAATCCACCAATGATGATCTGTAACTGCACATTCACAAGGCATACCTCTAAATTCAAACTGTTCGCCTTGTTGAAATCTACCTATGTACTCTACTACCTTTACAACCCGTCCTATGTTTTCAGGGCGTATTGAAAATATAATACGTGCATAGTCGCCTTTTTTACATCTCATTTTTCTCTTTTTCGTACTTCATAACTAATGCTGATAAATGATCTGATTTCATTAACCAACCACTTTCATTTACAATAAACACATCGCCTGGTTTATATAGGTGATGGTCTTTAGGTGTACCATCTTTTTGGAATCCCATTACTTCGCCAGGCCAGTCGCCAGACACTTTAAAGTTTTCGCCTGCTTGATCTATATTATAATCTACCCACATCATAGTATTTTCTCCACTGTTGTAATACTATATTTAAGAGCAAATAATGTTGCCTGTTTAGAATCTGGTATCTCTACATAGATATCGCATCGACAGTATGTGTCATCAGGAAGTGTTTGGCTGTTACTCCTTACGAGCTTCCATTCCCAATTATTAGTTTCAATAGTTTTATAAAGTTCTGTACCTAGTTCACGCATGATCCACATGTTTTCCATGTTTGTCTTTGCATGACTCCATTTGTACTCACATGATCCTAGATAGTATCGCATTACCAAAAACCTAAAGCTCTACCGTTACCGGCAATAATAGCACAACACGTTAATACATGAAGCACTATCCAAAAGGTGCGAAAAGCCAAAGCCTTCCTTACATCTGATTGTGTAATTGGAAGGAACTCTGGCTTATCGTTGTCGTCAATACCAACGGGCATACCAACAGTTCTAGCCCATAATTTAAGCCAGCGCCGTTGTCCGCTCATTACATTGCGTTCTTTTTATCTTGAATTTCTGCTCTACGTGATTTTGATAATTTACCTAAGTCACCTAGTGCTTTTCTTGCTCTTGCGGCAGCAGCTTTTACGCTCTTATCTTCGAATGTCTCTGATTCTGATAGATAGTTGTTAAAAGCCTGTACTATTTCTTCATGTATTGTCATGTTATTCTCCTTTAGTTATTTAATTATACTATGGTTGTACCACTATGTCAACCATTAATTCCTATAGTATTTAAAAAATCTTTGTTTTTAGTGGGTTAAAAGCGGTTTAATCTTCTACAAACACATCACTGCTTGCTGTTTGTGCTTTGTTAGCAACAAAAGATCCGTGTCCGCCAGTAGCATCATCTTTTCTATGTATAAGTTTTCCTTCGGCATATACAGAACTTGCAGAACCAACAGCTGGATCACCACATTCTGTTTTGTCATCTTTGCGTATAACCGATTTGCCATTTACAAATACTGATGCTTGTCCTCCAACATATGCAGTCTGGTGCTTAGGTGAAGGTGTTGGACTATCATGTCCAACGTGTACATCTATTACTGCTCTTACTGCTCCTGGCATTATATTTTTACCTCAATTAAGTCTATTCCGTCAGTGTGTTTGGATTCTATTGCTTTACCAATTATTGCACCACCTATATACTTATCAGTAGCAATACCCACACCTGGTTCATTACTGGCAACAATAAAGTCACCCTTGTTTACTGCGCCAATTACTTTTACCGGAATACGTCCCTTCAGTGCAATTGCTTGTCCTTGACATTCTTGGTTCATTACGAAAGCAGGATTAGTTGTTATAACACCTGCTACTTGTGTAGTAGCATAACCTTGAGCTATAGTTAGTTCTTGTTCTCCGCCAAACATTACAACAGTTCCTGGGTCATATTCACCATCAGTTGTATACATTTCTGCAACGTCAGCATATGTTGCTTGTAGTCTAGAGCCTGTTGTTAAACTCCAATTACCAGTAATGCTTCCTGCTGTTGCAGCTGCGCCAGTTGTTAGTGTAGTAGATGTAAGTGTTCCAGTAAAGTTTTTATTACCAGCAATACTTTGATTTCCAGATGTGTAAACTCCGTTAGTCACTGTGCCAGCATTACCGTCAATACTACCTGTTGCAGTACCTGTCCATTCAAACGAATCGTTAATGTAAACTTTGCCTGTTCCATTTGCTGTTAATGAAAGATTTGTATCTGTTTGTCTAGATGTAATAGTATCTACAATTAATCCTGTACTAACAACAACGTTGCCTGTACCGTTGCCACTTAGGGTTAGATCGGCATTTAGTGTATAACCTGCAACACTGTTAACTTGTAAGGAGTCAGTAATTTGTACACCACCTGTACCGTCACCGCTTAATTGTAAGTTAGTGTTAGCAGTGTAAGAACTAATGTTGTTAACATTTAAGTTGTCTAAAACATTTACATTGCCTGTGCCGTTACCACTTAGTGATAGATCAGTATCTGCTGTTTCACTTGTTATAGTATCTGCTGAAACTGTTGTTGCTGTAATAGTTCCGTTGACATCAAAGTTGTCATTTACATAAACTATTCCAGTACCGTTGCCTGTAAGTGTTAGGTTTGTATCATCATTATAAGATGTTATAGTATCACTCTTAACAGTCGAAGTAATTTCTAAATTATCATTAATTCTTACAACACCTGTGCCATTACCACTAAGGATTAAGTTAGCATCTGTTGTACGTGAACTAATACTATCTACTGTCATAGCAGTTGTAACATTTACTGTTCCTGTACCTTTACCTGCTAGTGTTAAATTAGTATTTGTTCCGCTTCGTGCTGTAATGCTGTCAACAATCAAACTGTCTGATATAGAAACAACGCCAGTGCCATTACCAGATAGTGTTAAATTAGTATTTGCACTTTGCGATACTATTGTATCTGAATTTACTATACTATCTTTTAGTAATACACCTTCTACGCTTACACCACTATTTGCACTAACTTCATTAATTGTGTTTACAGTAAGTGTGCCTCGAACACTTGTGTCACTTGTAGTATTAAGTGTTCCTGTAATATCTAAGTTGTACTGTGGATTGATTTGTTGTATACCAATATTACCACGTCCTGTGATAATCATATGGTCAGCTTCTGCTCCAGCGTTAGTTGTGCTGAATATTATATTACTTGCGGCTTCGTCATCATCACCATAGGTTGTACCATTTACTGCGGCACTACGTATTCTTGACAAGTTTGTTGAGTTATTACCATCTTCAATTTCAAATGCTATTCCAACTGCCATAGGTGTTGATCCTATGTCTGTAGTTGTACCTTTAAGATATAATAAATCTGTTGTTGTTGCATTATTAACTGCTCCCTTACTAATTGTAAGAGTATCAGTCATTGTATCACCTGTGTCTAAAACATAACGTCCATCTAAGTCAACTGTGTAAGTTGATGCATCACCTCTTGTTGCTGTTAACACACCGTCACTAGCATTAAATCCTAAACTGTCTGTTCTTGCATCAGCAATATCAGAAGCAATTTCTTCTTTAGTTCTTAGGTCACCGTAGACTGACCCATCATTTGTAATTTGCCATCTGTCAGTAGTTTCATTCCAAAGTAATTTAACATTTGTACCGGCGCCACGTTCAATTTCTAAGGCACCGTCTAATCCGTCAACACTAGGTGTACCTGTGTAATTACTGTTTATAACAACAGCTGCATCTTCAATTCTTAAATCAGCAAGTAGTGTACCAGCTATTGTAAAGTTACCTTGTACATCTACATCGCCTGCAATATTTACATCGCCTGTTGCGCCGTCAACTTCAAAAGTTATTGCTGGTGTTGCATCACTGTTGTATACTCTTATGTCTCCTGAGTAAGTAACTTCTAGACCACCAGTGCTTTCGATAAATCCTGAACTACCAGTTACACTAAATGTTTCTACAGGTGTACCAGCACTATTAAATACACTTATATCACCTGCTTCTCTAATATTTAAATCGTAACTATCAACATTGTCACTATAAACATTGGCCCAACGGTAAGCAAGTCCGCCTGCCCCGTCTGTTCCTAAATCGTGAGCACTATCTGTTAAAGGTAAAATATCACTATTAACTCTTGATGTAAATGTAACAGCATCAGTAATCTGATCACCAAACGTTGTATTACCAAACACTGTAAGATTACCATTAATCTGTGTATTTTGAAGTCCAACATCGGTAGTAGAAAATGATCCACTTACACTTAAATTACCTGTAACTTCTACTGTACCTACGTTAGCACCTGTAGATCCTGGAATCAAATATATATTTCCACTAGCGGCAGTGCCTGATCCGTATATACGCTGTCCGTTAATTGTAATAGTATCTTCGTCTAGAGTTATATCGTCTACATCTATACTACCTGTAACATTATGTCTACCAATTAGATTTACATTAGTTCTAGGATTACCATCTAATGTATCAAACGTAATAGTTAAATCTTCTTCGTCTTGTAATTCTCCGTTGGTACCAGCATATACTAAACGTGTATTTGTTAAGTCAGATACTTTTGCCGTTGCTAGTGTTGTAGTCCCAGTTACATCTAAATCTGTTGTTACATTAACATCACCTGATATACCTAAGTCGCCTGTTATGTTTGTATCTTTTAATGATTCAACAGTGCCAGACCCTGATGTATTAAGCTCTAAGTTACTATTAGTTGCAGTTGTTTCAACTCTGTTACCTGCTATTCTTACATCGTCTGTATTAAGTGGACCACCAAATATTTCTCCACTAACAGTTAAGTTGTCAACTTCCATTTGTGAGAATGTAGTAATGCCCTGTACTGTAAGTGATCCAGTTATTGTTTCATCGCCAGTAACAGTTAGTAAGCTACCATCAAATGTTAAGTTTGCACTATCTTCAACTTCACCCGATGCGCCACCTAATAGTACACGATTGTCTGTTAAGTCTGTAACCCGAAGTGTTGGTGTAACAGTGCTTGTGTTTACTATTAGAGTATCAGTGTCTGTTGAAGTAGCATTTATATTTGTAACATTTAATAGGTTAAGATTGTTTATATCATTAGTTGCTAAATCTAAGTCGCCTTCAAGTGCTTGGCTACCGTCTAGCATAACAACGCCAGCACCTATTCGTGTTGCACCAACACTTTGTCCTAGATCGTTTTGTCCTAAACGTTTGTTGATATAGTTAACAACAGCCTGTTCAGTAGGTAGAGCTTCGTCACTAATATCTGACATATCACTGTCTGGTGAAAATTCATTTACTGTAACCCCACGTGTAAAACCTAGTCCGTCTAAGTTTGAAAGAGCAATACTTGCTGAGAAACTAACACTACCATCACCTTGGTTAACACGGAAATAGTCACCTACTCTAAAATTACCATCTTGGTCATTAGTAACAAAGAACACACGCCCTGGCGCTGTTTCTGTAACTTCTTGCGACTGTGCTGGACGTCTAGTTGGTGGACCATATAGCTCTCTTGGATAGTTTGAATCTTCGTACGACCCTGTACCAACATCGAGCATGTCGTGGTTACCAGCTTTAACAACTGAGAAGTCTGTAAATATCTTACCCGTTGCTCCTGGAGGTGGACTTAGTCTAACACTTTCTTGGTCAATTAATGCTTGAGTTAAATTTTGATCTAATGTAATAGTATTAGTTACAGTATCATAAGCAGTAACTTTATAAATTGTTCCTTTGTATCCTAAACGTCTGTTAACTAGTTCATCAGCATCATACCCAATAGGGTTAATAGTAAACTGATTTACTCCTGGGCCTATGTTACTTCCACTACCATTTATAACAACTCCAAGGTGGTTAAGTGTTGGTAGGGCTCTAATAGCAAATCTGTTAACTACATTTTCATTTGGTGTAACTTGAATAATTCTATAGCCAACATCAGGTTCGTTATCGTATTGTAATGCTGCACCTAGTAATAGATTAGTAATATCTTGGTTAGTATCAATTTCATATTCTTGCAATAGTCTAATTGTAATATTTGCATTGTCTGGGATATCTGCTAATAGTCCTGAAGCACTTCCTCGAATGTTTAGTTTGTTGCCGTTGAAGTTACCAATTTCATAACTTACATTACCTGTTGCACCACCGTGTGCAATATCTGCAACCATAACATTAAAGAACTCTGCCGCAGAGCTATCATAACCTTGTGCATTTTTAATTGTAATTTGTAGATCGCCGGCTACGTTTTCGCTTGCTATAGTACTATCGGCTTGTGCTACAAACACACTTTCATTAACTGTTGCTGCATTAACAGGAACTTCGAATGGGTTTCTCCCTTCAGCGCCTAATCCGTATATTCCGTTTGAACTTGAACCATTAAGTGAACGTACTTCTGATCCGCTTTCTGCTTTGTATGTGTATCCACAATAGTATGTGAATATACTAACAAGCTCAACTCTTGCATTGTTTCTTGCTAGTACACCGTAACCTAAGTTACCAAACATTGTCCAGTCAGTAGCAACAAATGACTTGTTACCAGCTGTAATCATTGTTAAGTTTCTATCTACAAGTGCAGGTAGTAATGGAGTTTCACTGCTTATATTAATAGTATATTTAGGTAGACTCTGCGGACCTTGTGTTTCTCCGTTCTCCATAATATCAAGTATTATATCGAAGTCGCTGTTTGCTTTATCTTTTATAGTCTGTGCTACAACATCTGCTGTAATAGTTTGTGTTGAAACAGATTGGTATGTTGGCGATGCTGTTACGTTACTTAATACATTTTGTATAAGTCCTTTGACATGATTGTTTGCCGCTAGTGTTTCTGTTAGCTGTGCGCCAATTGCAACACTTGGGTCACCTAAGTCGCTTACACCTCTATAATAACTTCTGCCTGCTTCTACACTTCTTCTACTGCCTCCAAACAAATCGTTTGCAATAGCTGCAACAATGTATCCTGTATCACGTTTGCATAACACATCGTTGTAAACAAATGCAGGATACGAAGCATTAATAAATGCAATAGTTTCATCTTGTATCCAACTAATGTTCGACATAATAAGATCATGTGCTTCTTTAATACTTACATAGTTTGTAATTAAATTAGTTATTATACCAAATAGTGTTGTGATTGTTGCGTCTGTGCCTGCTTCACCATTATTACTATTAGTCGTTTGTGTAACTACACTTTGTAACGGAGTAACAGAAGTGTTAGCAACACAGGCAATCGCAAGATCTCTTGCTTTGTTTATTGCATCAACTGTTTCGGCTTCTTGGTCAGCAATTACTGTACTTCCTGTTTCAAAATAAGTTGCCGCGGCCTCACAAGTTTCAGCTTCTCCACCGTAGGTTAAGTCGTGTATCATTGCATCAATGATAAGTCCTACATCTCTACGACATGTGTCTTCATCGTACACAAAACTTGCATAGTTAGTATCGATAAAATTAATTGTGCTTGTAATAATATTAGGAAACTCAGTAACAAATGATGTACGCAAGGTAAGTTTTGCTTGTAAGTCATCTACAAATGCTGGAGGTGTATTAGTAACTAATGTTGTAAAGTTAGGTGCTACAGTTTGCGGTGCATAGTTAGTTCCGCTTTCAATTACTTCTTCAACTAGTAATATTAAACCTTGCGCTCGTGTTATAAGACTTTCACTTACTGTAGGTTCAGTAATAGTCTGCTGTGAAACTACTACCTGTTTACGTTGTTCAACTGTAAATACAGTGTTACGCATAATAGTGTCTATTATACTTCTTATAAAGCCAAATGCCGCTATGTGCTGTTGTATCTGTGTAGGTATAACACTTGTTATTCCATTCCAATAACTGTTTGCAATATCTTTAATTGCTGTGTTACCTTCAAACAATAAATCAAATCTTAATGCATCTAATAAAAATCCAATGTCTCTGTTACACTTTGCTTCGTCATAAACATAATCAGTTGTAAAAGGATCTGTACCGTTTACTACTGCTTGTCTAATAAATTCAACTGTTTCAGCCTGTATAAATGTCTTGTTAGCAGCAATTATATTGCCTGCAAAGTCTTTAGCATCATCATATACTGTTGCTGGGAAAAATAAGTCGTCAACATTGCTTGCTCCATTATTCAGAACATCTATGACATCGTCAAATATTGCTGCGTTTGCTTGTTGTACACTTGTAATATTTGACAAGGCTGTGTTAGCCTGTCCTTTTGCATAATTTAGTCCACCAATAGTAGGTGCAAGCTGATCACTTAATACATACGCACTATTTGGTCTTGTGTAGGATAAGGCAGCAACTCTGCCAAAATAGTTTGTACCAAGTATACTATCGTAACTACTTGCTTTTAGTATAAATTGTAAATCACGTTTGCACTTGTCTCTATTATAATCGAACAAATATGTATTGTTAACATATGTAATTGTTTCTTCTTGTATAAAACTTCTGTTCGCCGCTAATAATGTTGTTGCATTTACTTTTGCATCACTAGGTGCTGTAACTGATTGTGCTTGATAACGATTGCCATCTGCATAAAATGCTGTAGGCATAAGAGGCTTACGCCAAAAGCTACTAGCAACCATACTAAGGTTGTCGCCTGCTACCGAGTCTATATTAAATTCTTGGTTTCCTGTAAATCCGTCAGCAAATATACCTCCGTGGAAGCCAACTGCATAAGGATCAGTGTCATAACTTGATTTTGGAAAACATGCACCTGTATGTGGATAAGGCGACTTAGTTAAAATTTGTCCTTCTGGATCTAGTACAAAGGCAAAACTACTGTGCTTGTCTGTTGTATAATCGTGAAACCAGTTTGTACTGTTACACAAGAATACATCATTGTATAAGTTATCACGTGGTGTACTATATTCACTACGAGGATCTGTTAGATAATGATATCCAAAGTATCCATTAGGAAATTCATCTGTTTCTCTCCAAAAGCGTATCTTAGCCCATGGTGATTCACTTGGTACACCAATCTTTGGTCTTACTGTTGTACGTCTTTGTCCTGCTCCAAATATACTTGTGTTCTCTGGAACCTTAATAGGCAAGTGTTCTTCATATATACCACTTGCTACGTGTACTAGTATCTGTTTTGTTTTTATAGGTTGTTCTTCGTTAACGAAGTTTTCAGTTTCAGGATTAGCATTTATAATATCTTCTGCTAAACGCATTGCTGAGTTGATAGTTCTAAATGCCGTACCCCAACTTCTACCTCTTTGTACTCCGTAACGTCGATCATCGTGTCCGTCAAGACTAACATATAGTTCTACTACATCACCGTTGATAACAGTTTTATTTAAAAAGAACCATTCTTGCCCGTCGGCATACTCAACTACTTTGTCGTTTTTATTGTAACGTAAACTGCCTTCTACAGGATTAGGTCTGTCTTTCTTATCCCCACCTGGAAGTCTTAAACTTTTTGCTTCGCCATTGTCATCAATAATAACAGCAAGGTTGTTTCCGACTTTTAGATTGCTATCATCGTCAACTACTAGTTGTTCGTTGAAAACATTGTTACCGCCGTACTTTTCACCGTCACCGACATAAACTTGTTTAGTTTCAGTGTCGTATATTATTTCACCTTTGAGTGGAACAAAGGCTAACCTTTCGGCTGTAGTACCTCTACGTAAGATGATGCTACCAAGTTCTGCCATACTATGCTCCTATAATTAAACCATTTTTATCATAATTCGGATCAGGAACATATGTGGCTTCTCCTACTTTTGGAAGATTGCCACAGTCATTTATTTCTGTATTTGGTGCTGTAAATGAGCCGCCGTCTAACGTAGATCCTGCTTGCTCATAAGTAGTTTTTCCGCCATCTACAGAAGCTCTATTAAAGATATTATTTTTATCAAATGGTGCGCCACGTGGTGTTGTCATCAATACATTCCTTATATGAATGTATTTATCGTGATCTTTACAACGCTATGCCAGTTGTCTTTTCTGTATATTGTTTGCTGATTTGTTCTTCTGTTTTACCCATACAACTTACTGCTGAATTGTTTAAAACAAATTTACCATCAGGTGATACACTAAACATAAATGGTGCAAGTCCTAGTCCTTGTTGCTGTGCAATAAGTACCATTGGCTTTTTTAGTGTGTAAGAATTATCATCTTCTTTTTCTAAACGAGCAATAATTTCTTCACCCGAACTTAACTTAAATGAGACATTGTCCCCAATTTTATACGGTGCTTCAATTAACATTATATAGTATGTCCTGTTCCGGTGTAGTTTGTATTTTCAATGTAATCAATCATTTGTTCGTATCCGCCAACTTTGGTTCCACCAACTATAATTTGAGGGAATGTTCTTGCTGTTGGAAAAGTTTCAAATACTTCTTCTCTAGTAAAGTCTTTACCTAGTTCTTTATACTCGTATTTTAACTGTCTTGTTTCGCATAGTGCTTTAGCTTTTGTACAACTTGGACATGCAGGTTTGCCCCATATAGTTATCATAAACTGAATCCTTTCAATGAATCCTTGTCTACATCTTGTTTGATGCCGCCAATAATATAAGACTCTACTTCTGTCTCTTGTGGAGCAACTTGTAGCCCTGAGCTACTTAACCAATGTTGTGTCCAAGGAAGTGGGTTAGTGTTAACAGGCTGATCAAAAATTGCTTGTAACCCCAGCGCCTTTAACCTGCGGTTGGCAATGTATTCAACATATTGATTTAGTAAAGCTGCATTCAATCCAATCATTGAGCCATCTTTAAACAAATAGTCAGCCCAGTCTTTTTCTTCTGCAACACAATCACGCCATAAGTCGTATACATCTTGTTCACACTCTTTGGCAATCTTCTTCATTTCTGGATCGTCTTTGCCTTGTGACCAAATTTTCAAAACATGTGTGCTTAGGGCTAAATGTTGAGCTTCATCTCGAGCAATAAGTGAAA
>Ga0315321_10001365_pt1 | contig 18740 bp, 14 predicted proteins | sample M180m21515metaG_FD_203464 | JGI IMG/M metagenome (GOLD analysis project Ga0315321, IMG submission 203464) | Ammonia-oxidizing marine archaeal communities from Monterey Bay, California, United States - M1 80m 21515 | ecosystem: Environmental > Aquatic > Marine > Intertidal zone | place: USA... | reverse complement strand
CGAATCGTTAGACGGAACCTTGGCGAACCGCTCGGCTGCCTGCTCGTGCTTATTCTCGGTAGCCTCGACCCAACCAAGGTAGTAGTAAACACGAGAGCGTTGAGCAGGCGCAGTTTGCCTAAACGGATCCTTGTTCTCCTTGTCCTTGCCGAGAAATCTTTCCATCGCCGTACGAGCCCGTTTCAGGTCTCCAGTCAGGTAAGCTAGCCGGCCTTGCTCGGCCAAGGCCATCGGCAGATGGGGCGATTCCTCCGGGTAATGATCGGTGAGGAGCAGGAGGTTTTCGAGGGATTTCTCCTTCTGTTCGGTCCGGTCACAGGCAACGGCCAATTGAATGAGGGCGGTATCCAGGTTTGGACCGGCGGTCACCTTGGGCCTTTTGCGATCCTTTATCTTCTCTCCGACAAAATCCTCAAGTGGCTGAATGGATTCCTTCCATTTTTCCTGTCGGAAATAAGCATCCCCGACAAGGAAGGAGAGTTGAGCAAAGAGAGCCCCCTCCGGTTTTTTGTCGAGAAGCGGGCGGGCGCTCGCAAGCGCTTGATCCCATCGTTTGGCATTATGGTGAACCTGAGACATTCGCATCTGAGCGGCCAGAAGATTGGGGTGTTCCTTGTCCGCTTTGACGAATTCTCCGTAGGCCTTGGCCGCCTCGTCTCCCCGGTTCATCAAATAGAGGTTTTCCGCCCGCAGGAAGCGCATATCCCCCGCCAAAGAATGGTCCGGAAATTTGGGTAGGAAATTGACCGTCGAATTCAAGCTGTTGCCATAATCCTTGATCTTGTGCAGGCAGGTGGCCCGCTGTGCAATGACCTCTGCCATTTGGCCAAATTTACGGCGACTCTCAACATGAGCGAGGGCATCGGAGGCCTTTTTCCAATCCGGTTCCTTTTTAGCCATTAGGGCGTTTGCATAGTCAAACTCGATATCGTCAATCACCTCGGACCGATTGAAACGGCTAATCGATTCGCCTAGGATTTCGGCGGACCGGTCGTAATTGTCCTGACGACGGGAAAAGACGCGAGCCCACCAAAGGGTAGCCTTGGCGGCCAGCAGGTCCTTCTCACCAGCCAACTCGGCAAATTTCTGGTCGGCTTTTTTGTAATCCTCTAGTTCAAGAAGACAGCGGGCCAAGTAGAACTTGGCCTCCCGGGCATGAACCAAGGTATCAGGCGATTGATCCTTCTTCCCTTTGTTCCCTTTCTTCTTTTTCGGATCTCCATGAAGGCCCATCTTCAAGTAGGTCTCGAAATCGGACTTGGCCAAGTCGAACTTCTTGAGCAAAAAGCGGGCAAGACCCAGTTGATAGCGGCATTCTGCGGCATCCGGCCCGCTCATCCCAGGCAAAGCCGCCACGAAGGCAGGTTCCGCCTTTTCGTATTCATTCAGGTTAAGATGACTTTGGCCCTGCAAATAAGCAGACATAACCTTCCACTGATCGCTCGTCTCCAGATCGGCAACCTGTGCCAGGGACTCGGCGGCTTCCTTGTGCTTTTTGAGTTGGTAAAAAGACAGGCCCCGTTGATAAAGCCCGCGGGCCGCCTGATCGGGAGATGGCTTGGCACTGGCAAGTTTGCCCGTCCATTCGATCACGCTTTCCCATTCCGATTTGGAAAACGAGACGTCGCAAATCGCAGCCAGGGCCGCAACCTTGAACGCTTGATTCTTGAGATCTTTTTGCTGTTCAATGAAAAGCTTGCGGGCATCGTCCTTGCGGCCCGTATTGAGCATGCACCTGCCCTGAAGCATGATGATGCGCTCACGATCAATCTCCTTGTCCAGCCTCGGTTTCTTGAGAAGGGTATCCAAGTGAGGCATCGCTTTTTCGTAGAGCTTCAGGGAATAAAAACTCAGGGCCAATCCACGCCGCGCGAGGTCAGCTTTGGCATGATTCCCATTCTTACTGAGAAAACTCTCGAATTGGGCCACCGCAACCGGATAAAGCTTGCGGTTATAGGCGGCGTTGGCGATGAAGTATTCTTCCAGGGTTGGATCGTCCTTGCCTTGAAGAGGGCTCAATCCAAACCACAAAGCCAAGAGCGAAAAACAAAGAGGACGAAGACAAGGCTTCGCTTTCATGATAGACGGGTTGGCAGAAAAGAGGTCATTGGAAAAAAGGGTACTTGCATAAGCGGTAGCTTATTGGCTTATCGGGTCAAGAAGTAATCCTGCAATGAAGGGTTTTTTTTATCGAAATGACCAAATTCAAGTTTAGCTAATCCACGAGGTTGTAGCTTGCAATGACTTGATAATTCAAGGAGACCCTAGATTCGAACAATCCAGACGGACACCATGAAAAATCTTCTTATCCTCTTCGGCGCATTGACCTGCGCTTCCCTGCTCTCAGCTCAACCGAACAAGCCCGTGCCCAAGGCTGACGTGCTGAAACTGACCGGCAAGTTCGATAAAGCCTCGCTCAGCAAGAACGTCCGCATTCTTTGGCTCTATGGACCGGAGGACCATAGGGGCGGAGAACACGACTACGTACGGATCAAGGAATTGTTCGTGCCCTTGCTGAAGAAGATTCCAGGCGTTTCCGTAGACGAAGCCTACCTGTTTCCTTCCGACGCTCAGTTCGACAAGGCGGACCTGTTGATCCAGTTCCTCCATCAACCTGCCATCACGGACAAGCAGTTCGCCAGTTACCAAAAGTTCGTCGATGAGGGCGGAGGGGTGGTGTCCATTCACGAATCCTGTATCATTCGACCCATTGACCGGGCCCACAAGTTGGCCGGATGCATCGGTTGCTCATGGAAGGGGAACAAGGATTCGCGCTGGAGCAAGTTCAGCAGGAAGGAACCGCTCTTCCTCAACACCAAACACCCCGTATTTGCCGGCTTGCCCAAGAGCATGCGCTTCAATGACGAATCGTATTGGAACATGATCCAGCGTGACAAGGTCGAGGTAATCGGAGCAGTCGGCACGTCAACCAACACGGATGCCCAGTCCTTCGCCGAGGTTCTCCAAACCAAAGGAGTCCGCGGACAAGCGTTTTGGACCTATGCGTCAGGAAAAGGACGTGTCTTCGGGACGACCACCGGGCATTTCACTTATACCTATCACGATCCCATGTACCGCTTGCTACTCGTGCGAGGCATCGCTTGGGCCTTGAAGGAAAAACCGGAAGCTTTCATGCCCATCGTCTTTGCCGGGATTACCGATGAGAAGGGAATGGTAGGCACCCGGGACACAATGATGAACTACAAGAACCGCAAGAAGTAAAGCCCCTCGGTTACTTCACCAGCGGAGCAGTTTGCTCGGGGGACGTTATGCCGGGTGGAAGCTCCATGATCTTGAGGTTGCGGAAATGAATCTCCGCTCCCTCGGACTCAAGGCAAAGGTAGCCTTTCTTGTACTGTACGTTGCGGATGCCGTTTACGAACTTTCCGTTGACCGAGAGCTTGACCACTCCGTCCACGCAGACCACGTCATAGACATTCCATTCCCCCTTGCCCTTGCAACGGTTTTCGAGGGATTTGCTACGGCTCCCACGCGGGTTGTCAGGCGTCGCCTTGAGCCCGCCGGCACCAAAGAGCTCGCCATGAACGTACGCAATGGGCGGAGGGGTTTTCCCCTTCTTGGTCCGGAGCTTGACCCAGTCCAGTTCCAACATCTGGATCTCCAGACCCTTGGGCAAGCGGTTACCAAATGGGATAGCGTCGCTCCAGGCGAAGATCCCGGAATTACCCCCCGGTTCCATGTGGCGCCACTCGACGTGCAGTAAAAAGTTCTCGTATTGCTTCTCACTGCGCATCACCCCGATTGGCTTGCCTTTGCAGATGAGCATGCCGTCCTTGACGTACCAAGTGTCAGGCGAGGTGTTGACGTCGACCCAACCGGTCAGGTCCTTTCCGTTGAACAGGTCGACCCATTTGGGGATCTCTGTGGCTGAAGCCTTGAAGGCCAAACCGATTCCCGCGGCGGCTAAAAACATACATTGCGTAAAGATAGGAAGGGTTGTTTTCATAGTCCTTGACTTTAGGTTCCTCAACCCGGTTGGCAAGAGGGATAGTTTTTCGAAGCGTTTTCCGCAAGAGCAAGGCTCGAGCGGGTAATTCACAAAAACTAAATTATAACCCACGCAGGTAATTCTGGTCGGACTGACTCAAGCGCGCAAAGGGGACTTTCAAGATCGCACCGTCCGCTTGTTCAAGAATGACCCGGCCCTCCTTCACTCCCTTGAACACAGCTTTAACTTGAAAGTTTCCAGTGTCATCAGTCCATAACCTCACAACCGAAGCAGGAGCCGCGACCCTCTTTGAATCACTCACGTCGTAGCATAGGATTTTGTCCTTTCCCCGCAAGTAGAGCAACCCTCCGCAAACAACCGGATGGGCCCAGCTTTTCTTCATGCCATCGGGGATTTTGAAGGAACTGATTTGCCGGAAACCTCCCTGCGGCGAAGCATCGACAAGGGCCATGATTCCATCCTGATAGCGAACGTACAAACGTCCGTCCGCATAGGTCACGCAAGCAGAACCGCTCCCCTGCCCCTCGCTATCCCGACGCCATTTAACCTGACCGGTCCTGACGTCCGCGCACCAAGGGCTTCCCCGGTCATCAAAATCACCGTAGACGTAGTTGCCCACCTTGACGATTCCCCCGTGCTTGTTCTTCAATTCCCTGCTGAAATAAACCTCCTCGGCATCCACTCCGCGAGCCGCCCGCGAAAGCTTGAGCAAAGCCCCTCCCTTGCCATACCCCGCAGCCGTAAAAACAAAATCGCCAAAGGGGATGGGAGTCGGAATATTCGCGGTGTTTCTCCCAAGCTTGTCATACCTCCAGAGGAATCTGCCATTGTCAGCCGCGACTCCAAAAGTTCCTCCGGCAAACAAGCGGACGTATTGCTTGATTCCAGCTGCGTTCGAAATCACCCAGGAGGAGTAATGGGATTCTCCGCCTCCCGGAAGGGCGGTTTTCCATACCGTCGACCCCGTTCGCTTGTTCAGAGCAAGCGCCGTGGCCTGGTTCCCTCCGGGAGAACAGATCAGGTTGTTGCCATCAACAAGGACCGATTCGCTATAGTTCCAACCACCTGAACTTCCACCGAAATCATTGGCCAGGTTCTTGCGCCAGCGCTCCCGACCCGAAGCAACCTCCACGCAAACCAAGTCTCCGAATTGCCCAAGGGCGAAGACCAAGTCTCCATCCACGGTCGGGGTGCAACGGGTGCCGGAATAATTCCCTCCCGACTTTCCGACCTTCAAGGACCAAAGGATGGCACCCCCTTTTCCATTAAGGCAAAACAAGTAGCTCTGACCGGCTTTGTCCCCCATCGTGAAAATCCGTCCGTTGAGAATGGCCACGCTGGAAAACCCTTCGCCTACCGCACCCCCCTCCCAAAGGAGCTTGGGTCCGGCGGACGGCCAACTTTTCAACAACCCGGTTTCTTGGGAAACCCCCGAGCGATCCGCTCCCCGCCACTGGGGCCAATCGATGCCCCGTAGGGTACCCAGGGAAAGAAAACTAGAAGCCAACAGGCATAACAACTTGTTCATGGTATAAAAAGTTCGTTCAAGCCCGTGCCAAAGTCAAAGCGGATTGAGGCAAATCAAGCGTTTCCTAAAGAGATACCGGAGGGACAAACAGGCCCTTATGAATCTGCAGGCACGATTTCAAAACCTTCCTTGCCATCCTTGACCGCCCAACCTTGGGCAAGCAACTCGTCGCGCAACTGATCCGCCAAGGCCCAGTCTTTGCCCTGCTTGGCTTCCCAGCGCCGCTGGGCCAAGTTCTGGATTTCCGCAGGTGCTTCCTCGGCACTCTCCACCTTGGGTTCCACGATTAATCCAAAGGCATCGCAAGTCGCCTGAAAACCACGGCGCACCTCATTCAGGGCCTCTTCCTCCCCCTCGTATTCGCCTCTCTCAAAAGCTTCACCAAGTTCGCGAATCAAGCGAAAGCATCGACCAAGAGCCTCCGGCGTATTCAGGTCAGAAAGCAAAGCTTCCTGAACCGGATGGAAAGGCCCGAACTCGGTCTCCAACGAGCTCCCTTGCGACGGCTTGAAGCCAAATTTCGTAGCGAAGTCACTGAGTTTGGAAAGGGCCTTTCGCGATGCCTGCATCGAATCGAAAGTGAAATTGAGAGGTTGTCGATAGCTCCCGGACAAAAGAACGTAACGAGCTTCCTGGGCCTTGTATCCCTTTTGGGCGAGCTCTTCGATCGTATGAAGATTGCCAAGGGATTTACTCATCTTTTTACCCTCGACCATAAGGTGCGCAATGTGAAACCAGTGACGGGCGAACGTCTTGTCCGTCGCCGCTTCCACTTGGGCAATTTCGTTCTCATGATGAGGGAAGACCAAGTCCACACCGCCCGAATGAAGATCAAAACTTTCACCAAGGTGCTTCATGCATATGGCGCTGCACTCGATATGCCACCCAGGTCTGCCCTCCCCCCACGGGGACTCCCAAAAATTGTCCCCGTCTTCCTGCCGGCGGGCCTTCCAAAGAGCGAAATCGGCGGCCGAATCGCGATCGTACTCGTCTGAACTTTCCCGCCCCGCTTCGTTGGTCGTGATCTCGCGCTCGGCTAGGCGGGAAAGCCGCCCGTAAGCTTCGAACGAACCAACGTTAAAGTACACCGATCCATCGTTTGCCTGATACGCTTTCCCGCGTTCGATCAATCGCTCGATTAGAGAGATCTGCTCGGGGATATGACCTACTGCCGAGGGCTCGACATGGGGATCGAGAAGATTCAAGGCCCGGCAATCTTGATGGAACCGTTCGGTCCATCGATTCGTAAAATCACCTAACTCAACCCCCTCCTCCTGCGATTGACGGATCGTCTTGTCGTCCACGTCAGTCAGATTCCGGGCATGATAGGTCTTTTGACCATCAGTCTCGAGCACCCGCCGGAAGACGTCCTGCATAACGAAGGTACGGAAATTCCCGATATGGGCGGGTCCGTATACCGTCGGTCCGCAACCATAGAAACGAACAGATTCGCCATCCATCGCGAAAACCTCCCGGATTTCCCGGGATAAGGTATCGTAGAGGTTCAGAGGCATGCCCTACTGCTCGCTGATGGTAATCGGCTTAATGTCCCACTTCGGGTTCTGCCCAAGAAAGCGACAAGGGTTGTTATGGTAAATCTCAACCGCTTCCTGAAGGCTGTGTCCGCGGCGCCTGAACTCGACGATCGATTCCTGCAAGGTGAAAGGATCGCTTGGGCCCCAATCGGCCGAGGAGTTCACGAGCAACCGCTCGGTCGGATACTTTTCCAAAATGTCCACAGCCCGGCGCGGGCTGCACTTGGTTACGGGATAAAGAGTCATCCCTGCCCAATAACCGGCATCGAGAACCGATTCGATGGTCTGCTCCTCTACGTGGTCGATCCAAATTCTGTCCGGATCGACGTCCATCCCCGCCAGAACTTCAAGAACGGTCTTGGTTCCATGCGCCTTGTCGGCCAGGTGCGGCGTATGGATAAGGACGAGTTGACCGTGCTTCATAGCCATGTCGACGTGGGCCTGCAAGGATTCGATTTCATTCGGGGTGGACTTGTGCAGTCCGGTCTCCCCAACGCCGAGGCAATTGGGCTTGTTGAAAAATTCCGGCATAAGGCGAAGGACCTCGTCGGTGAGTTCCTTGTTTTCCGCTTCTTTTGGATTTACCGCAACCCAACAGAAGTGACGAATACCGAATTCCGCAGCCCGTGTTGGCTCGAACTCTGAAATTTGAGCGAAGTAATCAATGAAGGTTTCCGGATACCTCCGGTCATAACCTGCCCAAAAGGCAGGTTCGCAAACCGCTACGACTCCGGACATGGCCATCCGCTCGTAATCCTGTGCCGTACGGGCAATCGCATGATAATGTGGTTGTATGATCTGCATGGGAAAGGATGGGGTTTAATTAATCTTGGCAAAATGTTCAAGCAACTGCTCGGCCCGGTTTGCCTTCGGGTGTTCGGATTCGGCCAAGAGGGAAAGCGCTTCCAGGAGCGATTTCCTTTTCGATTCGTCCTCCGCTTTGGCGCCGTCACGCTCAACTGCTCGATCGTAGCGATCCAAAAAAGCGGCGATCTCAAGCAAATCCCTGCGGGCTTCCAAGTAGTAGGTGTCCAGTATTTCTTGTGGGCTTAACATTATCTTTGGTCGGGTATGGTTGAGGGTAAAGTCATTCTTCCGAATCGGCATCCGGAACAAGGGATGAATGATGATGCAGGATCAAGGGCTCTTTATCAATAGAAACGATAAAAGTAAAACGGGCGTTTTGTCGAACAAGGACGTCGCCTTCCTGATAAAAAAAAGTGTAAAGACCCGTCACCTGGTAAACGCCTTCCGAGAGCCGGTTGTACAAAAGAGTCGTATCATCAAGCTCGATCCCCGCTCCCGGACGTCCCATGAAACCCTCGAAGTATTTTCTCCGTTGAGCAGGTTGAACGAGTGGTTCAGCGTCAAAGGTTGCCAATAGCAGAGCGTTCTCATCATAGAGGGAAACGACGCCATCGACGTCACCGGCATTAAGACGGTCAGCCCATACCCTAGGGATTTCAAAGTTCATAAATTAATAAAAACGGGTCTCACACTAGCACAAAAGCAATCAGGCGCTAAACTTCAATACGAAAAAAAACGAAATTCTACCTCAACCCGAAAAGGCTTTTCCCCAGGTTTCCTCCTTGAATCCCTGCAAGGCGATTCCATCTCCAATGACGAAAGGTCTTTTGATCAAGTTGCCACGCTCCCGCAAAAGATCAAGGACTTGCTTTTCAGAAAGGGTGGGCAACAATTCCTTCAAATCCGGATCCCGATAATCCTTGCTTGAGGTGTTGAACAATTTACGAACCTCCCCACCATGCGCAACAACCATGGCTTTCAACTCCTTTAAGGTTGGAGTCCGTTCGCGTATCGGGAATGAGGAAAATTCGATATCCCTTTCGCGTAGCCATGAGATTGCCTTTCGACAAGTGGAGCATTTTTCGTATTGATAAACCTTCGCTTTCATTTGTTTGCCTTGTTAGAAAGATTCCAATAAGACATTTTCCTTCTAGCTTTCAACCCCGAACCGATCATGAACACATACCTTTCCAAATGCATACGCTCGCTCAAGCTGATGGGTTCCACTTTCTTCTTTCTTTCCTGTGGAGTGGAAGAGCGAGGAACTTTGGACTTCAACTTGAAAGACGAAAATTCAAGCGGCAATACTCATTCTTCCATGCAAGTAATAGAACACACCCTCGAGAACGGTCTCACCGTTTACCTTAGCCCCAATCACGAAGAGCCTCGATTTTATGCCGAAATCATCACGCGGGCGGGCAGTAAGCATGACCCGAATACGAATACGGGACTTGCTCATTATCTCGAACATTTGCTTTTCAAGGGTACCAGTTCGTTCGGAACGGTAGACTATGAGAAGGAGAAAGTGCTTCTTGATGAAATCACGCAACTCTACGAAACGCGATCGAAGGAAACCAACGAGACCAAGCGGGGTGAGATTTACGAAAAAATCAACGAGGTCTCGGCTAACGCGGCAACCTTGGCCATCCCGAACGAAATGGACCGCGCCTACAGCGACATGGGAGGAAAGGGGATCAATGCCCATACATGGCACGAAGAAACCGTCTACAAAGTCGACCTGCCCGGGAATCGCCTCGAGCATTGGGCGAAAATCGAGAGCGAAAGATTCGCCAACCCTGTCTTCCGGCTCTTCCACACGGAATTGGAGACTGTCTATGAAGAAAAGAACCGCTCGATAGACAACAAAGACCGCCTTCTCCAGAGGGAGGTCAATAATCTTCTCTTCAAGGTCCACCCATATGGCCAACAGCCAACCTTGGGTTCGATCGAACACCTCAAAAATCCATCCATCAAGGCCATTGAAGAGTTCTATGCCAAGCACTACGTACCGGAAAATATGGCCATTTGCATTTCCGGTGACATTGATCCGGAAAAGGCCATCGCCCTGATCAAAGAACGTTTCTCATCCTGGGAAAACCAAGGTCCCCTGCGACCCGAACCGAAATGGGTGGAAACGGGTCTGCAGGGCCGAGAATTCGTACAGGTTCAGTACCTTGGGGAAGAGCAGTTGCTCCTTGCCTTCCGCACCGCTCCCCGCCACCACGAGGACTACCATGCCCTCCGGCTCATGGATATGATTTTGGATAATTCGGTTGCCGGACTGATCAACCTGAACCTTGTCGAGAAGCAGGCAGTTAGGGGAGCAGGTTGCTTTCCCCAAAACTACAACGACCATGGGGTTCAGTTCTTTTACGGGGTTCCAAAGGACGGACAAACGCTGGAGGAAGTGGAAAAGCTAATCCTAGCCGAAATTGAAAAAATCAAAAAGGGGGAGTTCGAAGATTGGATCCTTCCGGCCGTCGTGAACGACTTTAAGAAAAAACGTAAGATAGACCTTGAAAGCAACGCCAAGCGCGTGGAAATGATGAGGGATACCTTCCTATCCTTCGTGGATTGGGACACGACCGAACGGGAGATCGATGAATTGGAAAAGCTCACCAAGAAGGACGTCGTCCGGGTAGCCGAAAGATACTTCGGAGCAAATTACGTCGCAGGCTTTCGAATCGATAAGCAACACGAGCTTCCGAGTATTGAAAAGCCGAAGATCGATCCCCTGAAAATTGATCCCGACAAGGAATCGCCTTTCATGCGCGAAGTGCATGAGCTTCCCTTCGACCCTTTCGAACCCAAATTCGTTGAGGAAAACAAGGACTTCACCGTGTTGGAAGTCGCAGAAGGAATTAGGCTCATTCACGCCCGGAATCCTTTGAACGATCTTTTCGCTCTTGAGGTCCGGATGCAAGAGGGTTACCGCCACCAACCCATCCTGCCCTACGCCAAAAGAATGCTAGACCGATCGGGAGCGGGAGACGTTTCCGCAGAGAATCTCAAGATCGAATGGTACAAACTGGGAACAAGCTTTAGCTTTGGGGTGCTTGATCAGCTTTCCTCGTTCGGACTGAATGGGCTGGATGAAAACCTAGAGCCTTCTCTTGAGCTCGCCCGCAATCTCCTTCAGGCACCGAGGATCAGCCCTGAAAAGTGGGAGGAATCGAAGAAAATCATTCTCTCCGAACGCGATGACGAGCAGAAGGACCCAAGAGCGTTAAGCAACGCGCTCGCTCACTTCCACAGGTACGGTGAAAAGTCACGCTTCGTCAATCGGCCGACCGATGCAGAGCTTAACGCCACGACTGTTGAGGGACTGTCCGAGACGCTGTTAAACTTACTCAAGACCGAACGGACCATTCTTTACTACGGACCTAGATCGCCAGCTGAAATACTTGGTACCATAAAGGACGGTTTTCTTTCCCAAGACCCGACGAGGCCCATTGAACAGGTCGAGCCAAACCGGTCCTTGGCTCCGACCAAGTCTCAAGTGTACTTCCTCCAAAAGGAGATGGCCCAAGCGCAGGTGCGGCTCGAATTTGCAGTCGGTGTTTACGACGAGAACAAGACCCCCGCAGGCCAACTGTTCAATGAATACTTCGGCGGAGGAATGGCTGGCTTGGTCTTTCAGGAACTACGCGAGGCAAGGGCTCTGGCCTATTCGGCCTGGGCTCACTTCTTCAACCCCACCCGCCCAAACGAGGAGAATATCCTAATCGGAGCAATCGGATGCCAAGCTGACAAAACGATCGACGCCGTCAACGCATTCATGGGGCTTCTCGAGGATATGCCCATCAACGAGAACAGATGGGAATCTGCTCATGCATCGATCTTGAGTACTTACCGGACCAACCCCATAGGCTATCGCTCGACTCCATCTTTCGTATATGACGTTAGAACCTTGGGACTGGACATGGACCCGCGAAAGAATCGTTACGAGGCTCTTCGCTCGGCTCAAATCAAACTCCTCACCGATTTCTACAACGAAGAGATCAAGCCTAAGGCAAAACTTCTTTCCATTGTTGGGGACTCGGGAAAGATTGACTTGGAAAAACTGGCTGAAATCGGACCGATCACAAAGGTGAAAGCCGAGGATCTCTTTACTCGCTAGGGTTTGGCGCTTGATGATGGGCGCCTCTGGATGACTCGGATAAACCTCCATCCAAAGGTTTGACCTCAGGAATCGCCAAAATTTTCCGAAAGAAACCAAAGACTTTTTCGCATTCCTGCTCGCGTTGCTCCACATTCTTCAGTCGCAGAATCACTTGTTCGCTTTTTCCACTTGCGAATTCGGTCAACAAGCACTTGCAGGTCACCCTTCCGTTATTGGTTGGGATTTCGAAGACGTCGACCCTTCCCATGGGTACGGGATCGCCTCCATTTTCCGAAGATTCCATCCGTAAAGAAACCCGCTTCTCGTTGAAATTGAAAATTCGGGTGTACAAAATAGTCAAGGATTCGGAATCAATGAGCATGGATTCCATCCCGCTTCGCAAGATCTTTAGTATTTCGACTGCACGATTCATTTGAGCCGTGCAATTACGACTCATTACGCATAAGGATGCAACGGAAAAACAATGTTTGATTCACGAGTGACCATACTCACAAGCTAGAAATGAAAGAAGAGAAACAAAACCCCTTCGATCGCCAGCTCTACGAGCAATGTCTTGAAAAAGCCGAAGGGGATAAGGGGCGCGCTCAAACTTATTACAATCATCGCATTAGGGCGGAAGTCGAACCCACCTCGGAGGATTTGGATCAGCGGGAAAAGTGGCCCATGCTCATACCCTTGCTCATTCTCTACGCCTTGGGAACCGTTGGCGTCCTTGCGCTTGTTTTCGGATTTCTGGCCAACCGCCTCGGTTGGTGGTGAAAAGATACAAACCGACTGTTGTATCAGGCGGACAGACTGGAATCGACCAAACTGCCCGAAACGGAGCACCCCGATGAACGGAAAAGTCAAGAAAACAGGTGCTTGGCATCTTGTATTTCAAACGGGTTAAATGCTAAGATACTGTCTTGCCCACATACAGTTCAAAACTTGCCCAATTTCAATATGAGTTCAAAACGTGAACGCGAACCGGACTTGATACAATTTCGAATCGAGTACGAAATCGATGACGAACTTCCCGTGGAAAAGTTTTTCATGGCCACGGATGCCAGAAGCGCCATGGGGATGTTCGCGCACTCCTGCCAAAAGTTTCTTTCGGAACCGAACTTGAGTGACCATGCGATCGATTGCTTTGCAAAAGCTTTTGCAGATCAAGGAAAGCCATTTCTCGATCCCCCCGAAATGATTCCGGTACCTGAGCAAATTCCGGAATACGAAAAACCAGAAGGAGAAGAGGAGGAAGATCAGGTAGAGGAAAACATATCCGAGGTACAAAACACCGGAGAAGGAACGAGTGAAGAATCCTCCCCTCCGGTCGACCCTTTCATGCAGTCCGAAGAAGGAGGCGATGACGGAAGTCCACCGGTCGAGGAAAATATATTTGATGCTCCAGCCAAAGAGGAAAAAGTTGACCCTGCAATCGCGCATGCTGAAAAAAAAGCCAAGCGGGAAGAGGAAATCCTGACAGCTAGAAATGAAAACGAAAAAAGGCAGAGGGAATTCGAAAACCTTTCCGGCATGACTTTGCGTTTGGTTGAGGAACTCAACGGGAAGTTATCGGTACTCGCGCTGGAGGAACATAACCGTTGGTCAGACAAATGGAATCCCCTCTCCTATCCGCTCAAGGAAGAAGAGTTAGTCGATTCAAGGATCTCGGAAGACTGATTCGCCTAATCGAAAGGCCGTCTCGGATAAGAAATCGAAATCTGCCACCCGATCAATGATCGTTGACGAGAACGATCGACTTCTATATCAGTATTCTCCTTTGTTTCGGGTCGGTAGCTCAATCGGTAGAGCAGTGGCCTTTTAAGCCATTGGTTCCGGGTTCGAGTCCCGGCCGGCCTACCATTTCCTCCCAAGCCCGAAAAACGACTTGGTTTTTTTGCTAAACTAACCTGTCCTCCCGTCCGACTATACAAGGGGTAAGAACAACATACGCATATTTAGTCCGCCCGCACCTGCAAGGGAACGCGGGAATCAGTTATGTCATCGATTCCCCCCAGAAACCTATTCCATGAAATCATCCACCTCGCACGACAAGCGAGGTGGAAGGATTTTGATGTTTGGAAAATCGCCACGCTCAAGGTGATCGCTCCATGACCGTTCAGCTTAACAACACTTCACTTTCCTTGGCCTTTAATGGAATCCAAGCGGCCAAGGAAGTTGAAAAGTCAACCGCCAAGCTAACGACGGGGAAAAAACACCTGCACGCCGGCGACGACGTCGGTGGTTTCAAGCAGTCCGTTCGAATCGCAAACGAGCAGAACCTCAATTCCCTAACCCTGCAAAACCTGCAGGGCCTCATTTCCTACAGCCAGACCCAAGACGGAGCGCTCGACCAGGCGGGGAAAGTCCTCCAAAGAATGAACTCTTTGGCCGAACTTGCCTTGGACGTGACCAAGACGGATAATGACCGCAACGCTTACAACCACGAATTTCTCGAACTCGCTGATGAACTCCAATCCATAAAAGGCCTGGAACTGAACGATTTGAACCTCTTTATCAATGATCCGGTTTTCAGTGATCAGAAGAAACAATTCATACAGGTGTTGCAATCTCAATGGCTTAAGGGCGCGGAGCAAGCGGTCTTCGACCGGATTGGACTCCAAGGGAGTGGTCAAAACAATCTGAAGATCGAAATTCCCGAGAGCGATGCCTTTCCGACCATATGGAGCTATTCCTCGGCAACCAAAACTCTTCCAAACGGATCGACGGTCGGAGAAACTCAAGTGCAGTTATTCCTGGACACTTACGTGAAGGCAAACTTTCCCCTTACCACACCTTCCGATTGGGCCGAACGATACAACGTCACGTTAATGTCCCAATTGGTGATGGCGGATAACCTCTACTTCAATGCCTTGGCAAACGGGAATGAAAACAAAGGTTCTTCAACTGATGGCGGAGCGCAGTGGTTCAAGGAAGGTGTTTCCGAATTCGTGCACGGGGGCGATTATCTGATAGGATATTTCAGTAACTCCGTGGTCAGCGCCATTGGAACCGGCGATGCCCCGACCACTTCGATCCAACAAAGGATTTCCAATTACGTTGCCGTACGTTACCTCCATGAGGAATTGAAAGCGGCAGGGACTGCCGGAGGGGTGAAGACCATGTTGGGCTGGATGTCCTCACAGGTCGCCGCAGGCAAGACCGCGCAAGAAAGTAGCATTGGAGCAGCCTTGGTTAACTTCATCCCCGCAAAATACAATACGGTGGCTACCGCCAACGACGAATTCGTCGCCGATTACGTGGCCAACGGATTTAGTGCCATGGCCCCGAAGCTGAACATATTTAATTCGGACACCGGTGCAATCGGAGGCTTTGATGCGGACGGAGGACCGGTTATCAACCACCAGAATGCGGTTCCCAACAGCGGCCCTGGATATGATCCTGCCGCACCGACGGAAAATCCGATCAGTGGCTTTAATTTGACCTGGGAGCAAGAAGGCGAGGAATTGTTTACCTACGATCCGTCTGGTAACAGCGTGATTTTCGAGACAGCCAAAATGGTCACCATTGACGATACCGGAACCTATAACCTAAAGACCATCGGTTCGGCAAGAACGACTCTGAACATGATGGATGGATGGATGGAAGCCCTAACCGGAGAAAGGGGCCGTGTCGGCGCCAACATGAAAAGACTCTTCACCGAAAAAGACAGGTACGAGAGGAAGTTCAATTCCCAACAGTCTGCCTTGGAACGAATTGCCGATACGGATTTTGCTGAGGAGAGCACTTCCTTGGCAAAGAATCAGATCCGTACTCAAGCAAGCATCGCCATATTGGCCCAAGGTCAGGAAAGCAACGTATCCCTTCAAAAACTTCTCGCGGGGATCCAGACGAAATCAAAGCGGGCTAACTCTGCTGGGCCAAGTTCTTGATCTCCCTCAGATCGAGTTTCCCGGTTGGCAACAAGGGGATCTTGTCAACTTTTCGGATGTCTCTTGGAATCCACAGGTTGGAGAGCCCTGCATCAGCCAAGTCCTTGCGCAATTTCTCCGGGTCGCAATCAACGGAAACCAAGAGTATAAGTCGCTCTCCCTTAGCCTCGTCCTCTATCCCGACAACCGCGCAAACGACGTCATCGTCTTCCCCCATCGAAACTCCGAGCGACTTGACAATCGCTTCCTCGACCGTTCCGTGAGGAACCATTTCGCCACCGATTTTCGAGAACCGGGATAACCGTCCCTCGATGAAAAGAAATCCATCCCCATCCATTCGGCCAAGATCACCAGTGACGAACCAACCGTCATCCGTCAGTACGTCACCTGTCTTCTCCGGTTGATTCAAATACCCTAGAAAAACGTTCGGTCCGCGGAAACAGAGGATTCCCGTATCCCCTTCAGGCAATTCCTCCTTGGTTTCGGGATGAATGGCCTTGTACTCAATCCCAGGCAGTAAACGGCCGACCGAATTCTCCCTGAAATCATCTCCGGGAACATTGAAGGACAAGACTGGAGAGGCTTCGGTCAAGCCATACCCTTCAAGGTATTTGCATTCAACCATCTCTTCCCATTTCTTGCGCAAGGCAGGAGGTGTTCTCTCAGCGCCTGCCACCACGTACTTGATGCTGGCCAGATCTCCGTCCTTGGCCTTACGCAGATACCCCCTGAGAAAGGTCGGGGTGCCCATCAATACGTCGACCTGCTCCTGACGAATTGCACGGATGCTTGAGGTAAGATCGAGAGGAGAAGGAGTCGATACGATTTGAATCCCTTCCATCAAAGGATACAAAGTTGCAATCGTGAAACCAAAACTATGAAAAAGCGGCAGGTTGGCCAACATCTTGGCATCCTTGGCAAACAAACCGACTTTTGAAATTTGGTGACAATTGGAAAGCAAGTTTGAATGGCTCAGCACAACCCCTTTGGGAGCTCCTGAACTTCCACTGGTAAAAAGAAGGAGGGCCTCTTTTTCTCCGCCTTCCCGTGGAACTTCACGTGATTTCGCAAAACTACGGGGAAAGAAGCTCAGCCAAAAGAATTGCCAGAATATGGATAACTTCTCCTTGCGATACCCTTTGAGCCTCTCGGCCACGTCAAAGCACTCCTCGGGCCAAGGAAAATCAGGGAGTTTTTTCCTTAGAACCCTGGCCGTCAGAATGGTTCGGACGTCGGCTTCCTTCATTGACTGCGCAATCGCTTCGGATCCGAGCGTGAAGTTGAAGTTGACGGGTATTTTATCGGCGAAAACAAGGGCGAGGTTGGCCAATACCCCAGGCAACCCCGGGGGTAAGACCACCCCTACCCGATCGTCCTTTATTTCGCGCTTCAAATCACCAGCCATGCGCAAAGCCAGAATCAAAAGGGTTCCGCGGTTGAGACGGACGGGGGACGGCAGACCGTAATCAACAATTGCAGGAGCGTAGAGGTTCCTGCTCAGGCTCGCAAAAACTTCACTGGCTATGTGGTTGGAAACGCCCATTGGTAAAGACTATGAATACCGATCGCTTTGCCGTTGCCAAGACCCGAAGAGAGTTTATTTTCTAAAGGAACATGAGAACATCATTCGCAATCGGATCTTGCCCTGCCTGGGAAAAGGGCATTGAGCGAATTTTCCAGCCCGAATCCTAAGCTTAACGTTGCGCTAGAGATTCGGGCCACCTCGTTAATCGCCTTATTTTTAGAGGAATTATTCTCAGGCGATCGTTTTACTCCATTCCTTTGCATAATTCATCATGTCCAATCAAAACATCACCATTTACGATACAACCCTCAGAGACGGTTCCCAGGCCGAGGGCGTTTCCTTCACCGTGAGCGCAAAACTCCGCGTGGCGGAAAAGCTCGATCAGTTCGGAATCGACTATATCGAGGGGGGCTGGCCCGGAAGCAACCCTCGGGACATGGCTTTTTTTGAGAAGGCCGTAGACCTCGATCTCAAACATTCCAGGGTAGCGGCGTTTGGATCGACCCGCCGGGCATCCTCACCCGTTGAGGATGATCCCCAGATCAAGCTTTTGCTAGATGCCTCGACTCCGGTGGTAACGATTTTTGGCAAATCGTGGCTTCTTCACGTTACGGACGTTCTCCGAACCACCCCCGAGGAAAACCTCCTGATGATCGAGGACTCCGTACGATTCCTCAAAGAACAGGGCAAGGAAGTGATCTATGACGCGGAACATTTTTACGATGGGTATTGCGCTGACCCCGATTACGCTCTTTCCACCTTGGAGGCCGCTCAGAGAGGAGGCGCTGACTTCCTCGTTCTTTGCGAGACAAACGGTGGAAAGTTGGTCACCCCGTTCAAGGACATCACGTCTACCGTAGTGGAGCGATTTACCGACACCCCGATCGGAGTGCATTGCCACAATGATGCGGGCGTGGGGGTAGCTGTCAGCCTAGCTGGAGTGGAAGCAGGCGCCACCATGGTGCAAGGCACCATGAACGGATACGGAGAGAGAAACGGAAACGCCAACCTGACCACTGTCATTCCCAACCTCGAGATCAAGATGAATGCCAAGACTAACAGCGGTCAGCATCTAGCAAAACTTCGAGACTTGTCCTTGTTCATTGATGACGCCACCAATTTGAGACCGGACATTCGATCCCCCTACGTCGGGGCCGCCTCGTTCGCGCACAAGGGAGGCGTTCATGCGGATGCGGCATCCAAGTCCACCCGCAGTTACGAGCACGTCGATCCGTCAATCGTGGGGAATCGAACTCGCGTCCTGGTCTCGGACATGTCGGGCAGAAGCAGCGTGATGATGAAGGCCAAGGAAATGGGCATGAGCGTGGATGGACGCTCACCCGAGATGAAATCCTTTCTCGAAGAGCTCAAGCGACT
>Ga0315321_10001362_pt1 | contig 18753 bp, 16 predicted proteins | sample M180m21515metaG_FD_203464 | JGI IMG/M metagenome (GOLD analysis project Ga0315321, IMG submission 203464) | Ammonia-oxidizing marine archaeal communities from Monterey Bay, California, United States - M1 80m 21515 | ecosystem: Environmental > Aquatic > Marine > Intertidal zone | place: USA... | reverse complement strand
ATGAATTCATTCATCTTGGGATTCCAATATCTGGTCTGGTGACCAAAGTGCGCGCCCGCCTCAAGCAGGTCCCGCATAGATACGCTAGACATAGTCTCTCCGAATTGTATGGGTTAAGCCTCCACACTCCCCATAATTCAACCGTTTCAGGGACTTAGCCCAGTAACAGCACCCGAATTACGTGTCGGTGTGTGTGAGTATTTTTAAGTTTACGCTCGAGGTTGCCCCCGTCGCGCGGCGCTTTATACCACAAATTGAGGCAAAGTGGGAATTTCTCGGTTACTAAGGTGCCCCATCAACCAACTGTTTCAACTGAGCCTAACTACCTATTACGAGCAAGAACGGGTTGTCATCTGGTATAGTTCGCTGCCTATTTTGAGTCACAATTATTCATGACAATAGAAATTAAAGACAGTGAAGCCCTCGAAAAGATGCGCATCGTGGGCGCATTGGCCGCCCAACAGCTCGAAATGATAGAAGAGCACATCAAGCCAGGTATCAGCACCGGTGAACTGGACCGTATCTGCCATGCCTACACGATAGACGAACAGGACGCGATACCAGCACCACTGAATTACCGCGGCTTTCCAAAATCCATCTGCACATCGGTCAACCACGTCGTGTGCCATGGCATACCCAGCGATGACAAGGTGTTAAAAAATGGTGACATCGTTAATGTTGATGTCACCCTCATCAAGGACGGTTACCACGGCGACACCAGCAAAACGTTTGTTGTAGGAACGGGTGGTGTTCTTGCAGAGCGCCTGACACAGGTATGCAAGGAAAGCTTGTATCTAGGCATCCAGGCAGTAAAACCAGGTGCATACCTCGGGGATATAGGAGCCGCCATCCAGACCTATGCAGAAAAAAACCGTTTTTCAATCGTTCGTGAATACTGCGGTCATGGCATTGGCACCGTATTTCACGACGAACCCCAGGTATTGCACTACGGGAAGAAAGGAACAGGTCCGGTACTGAAATCCGGTATGACATTTACCATAGAACCCATGATCAACGCCGGCAAAGCGGCGGTGAAATTATTACCGGACCAATGGACGGTTGTCACGAAAGACCACAAACTGACCGCCCAATGGGAGCATACCATCGCCGTGACCGAGACAGGATACGAAATTCTAACCCTGCGTAATGACGACACGATCCCTCGCTGCGCTTAAGTAGAGCGTATGAACCGTGATGTTTGATCACCTTATCCACGAACTGGGTTCTGCACTGGAAAACAACCAGCGCATCATTCCCAGCTTCAAAAATGCGCTTGCAAAAGCCCGGGTCACGATGGCCTCAAATTTTGAGGCAGGTGTCAGCACTGACCTACTGATCAAGGCGAACTCCGATTTCATGGACGATATCATGCGATTGGCATGGAATCGTTTTAAATGGACTGAAAACCGCACTAGCTGGCGTAAGTCACGCATCTCACTTCTTGCGGTCGGAGGTTATGGCCGCCAGGAACTGTTGCCAAACTCCGATATCGATTTATTAATACTGCTTGAGCGGAATAACCAGAGTGCGCATCGGGACAATATCCAGAGTTTCACTACTCTACTGTGGGATATAGGACTGGAGGTCGGCCATAGCGTCAGATCCATTGCGGAATGCAAACCAAGTGCTCTGCATGACGTGACCATACTGACCGCAATGATGGAGTCACGAACGATCCTGGGAGACGGCGCACTCTGCAAAAAGGTGCAACAAAAAATTGCACCGGGCAGATCCTGGTCTGCAAAGTCGTTTTATCTCGCCAAACGGCAGGAACAGAATGGTCGTCATGAGAAATCCAACCACACTGAATACAGTCTCGAACCCAACGTGAAAACCTCCCCTGGAGGCCTTCGCGACATTCAAACACTGACCTGGGTAGCAAGACGCCGCTACGGAACACAAAACATTACCGAGCTCGCAGAACAGGACATCCTCACGCTGGAGGAGAGCGAAGAGCTGATCAAAGCGCAGAGCAACCTCTGGAAGATTCGTTTTGCGCTGCACCTACTGACCAACAAAGACGAAAATCGCCTCTTATTCGAATATCAACAAGCCCTGGCCGGCCAGTTCGGGTTTACAGACAACGATCAGCTGGCCGTAGAACAGTTCATGCAAAGTTACTACCGAACCGCGCACCGGGTTAACACGATCAACGAAACTCTGCTGCAGCATTTTGACGAGGTCCTGGTCCAGGCTAATACCCGACTGCAGGTAAGGGCTGTTAACGACCGGTTTCGCCTGGTGAACAACCTGCTGGAAGTGACTTCCGAGAGTGTTTTCGCCGACGAGCCTTCGGCGTTACTGGAGATGTTCGTTATCGTGGGTTCTGACGAGTCAATCGGGGGGTTTCGGGCATCCACCATCAGGCTTGCAAGGCATCACGTCTACTTGATCGACACGCATTTTCGCGAAAATCCCAAAAATGCGGAACTCTTTATGACCCTACTCGGCAGCACCAACCACCTGTTCACGCAGCTGAGGCGAATGGGCAGATGGGGAATACTCGGTGCATACCTGCCGGAGTTCGGCCGGATTATTGGCCAGATGCAGTTCGATTTATTTCATATTTACACCGTCGATGCACATACGCTGCAAGTCGTTCGAAACATGCGCCGGTTCCGCTACAAGAACAACGAGCAGAAGTTTCCGATCGCGGCACACATCCACCCGCGATTACCGAGGATTGACCTACTCTACATCGCCGGCCTCTATCACGATATCGCCAAAGGTATGGGCGGAGACCATTCAGAGCTTGGCATCGAAATCGCTGATGCATTCTGCAAGAGACACAAGTTAGCCACATGGGACACCAACCTTGTTCGCTGGCTCGTCCAGAATCACCTTGTCATGTCTACAACGGCGCAACGCAAGGACATCCAGGACCCGGAGATCATCCATGAATTTGCGCGTTTCGTGGGTGAGCAGGTACGTCTCGACTATCTCTACGCGCTCACCGTCGCGGACATCAACGCGACCAACCCAACGCTCTGGAATGGATGGCGTGCGTCACTAATGGAGCAACTCTACTCGGAAACCAAGAAAGCGTTGCGTCATGGATTGGAAAATCCGATAGATCGCAACGAATACATTCAGGACGTCCAACTACAGGCACTTGATAAACTCAAAGAACACAAAATTGACAGTAGCCTTGTCCGCCTGATGTGGAATCAGGTCGATGAGGACTATTTCGTCAGGGAGAGAGTCTCAGACATCGTCTGGCACGCTGACGCCATTCTGGAGCAGGACGTCAGTGACGAACCGATTATTCTTATTCGGGACGACATCTCACGCAGGAGCGATGCCGGGTTTACGCAAATATTCATCCATACGCATGATCGCAAGGATCTGTTCGTTTCCATCGTAACCGCGATCAACCAACTCAATCTCAGCATTGTCGATGCGCGTATTGCGACTTCAGCCAACGGGCTGACATTCAATACGTTCACAGTTCTCGAGAACGACGGTCAGCCTGTAGGTGAAAAACCAACTCGAATCCGGAAAATTCGCACCACAATTACTGACTTTCTCGCACAGGACGAAATTAACTTCAAGTCGAACCGACGAATACCGCGCCTGCTGAAGCAATTCAAACAGAAGACTCGGGTAAACCTCAGTCCAGCCCCAAATCACGACGCGACTTCTCTTGAGGTGACTACTCCGGACCGACCGGGACTGCTGGCAGTCCTGGCAAAGGTATTTGTCGAAGTAGGTATCTCCTTGATTTCTGCGAAGATCACAACATTAGGAGAAAGGGTAGAAGACGTGTTCTATATCACCGACCAGAGTGGATCACCTATTACAGACCCTGCTTCCATCGCGCATATTACTGATCGGATATGTGAAACGATCGATCATCATGTTGAGCAGGTAGCGGACAGTTATAATGAACAATAATCTCGAGAAACTTCACCCCTACCCCTTTCAGCGTTTCAACCAGTTACTTGATGGTGTTACTAGCGAGACTAACCTGCAACAGATCGCCTGGTCGATGGGAGAACCTAAACACGCTGCTCCGGCCTTCCTGGTAAATGCTCTCACTGACACAGCGCTAATTCGAGAAGGCTTTGGCACCTATCCCCCGACGAAGGGAACCCCGGAACTAAGAACCGCCATCGCCGATTTTGTAAACCGCAGGTACAGGCTTGAGCCGGCACTGGACCCTGAACTAAACGTATTACCGGTCACCGGAACTCGCGAAGCGCTTTTCGCCTTTGCCCAGGCCGTCATCGAACCGCAGCCCAACTGCGTCACGGTAATGCCCAACCCCTTCTACCAAATCTATGAAGGCGCTGCGCTACTCGCGGGTAGCAAACCCTATTACGTCAACTGTGAGCCGGGCAACGGGTACCAGCCCGATTTTGATGCTGTACCCGAAGAGATCTGGCAACGCTGCCAGCTTCTGTACCTTTGCTCACCCGGGAATCCTACGGGCGCGGTAATGGGAGTTCCCCAGCTCCAGACGCTGATTTCGCTTTCTGACGAATACAATTTCGTGATTGCTTCCGATGAATGCTACTCAGAAATCTATATGGACGAACAAAACCCGCCAGCAGGTCTGTTGGAGGCCGCTAGCTTGCTTGGCCGAAAAGATTATAAAAACTGCATCGCTTTCAATTCTCTGTCAAAGCGCTCCAACCTACCCGGTCTTCGCTCCGGGTACGTAGCAGGAGATGCTGAGATCATGGAGAAATTCCTGCTATATCGGACCTATCACGGCTCTGCGATGGCCATGCATCACCAGGTCCTGAGCACGCTTGCGTGGGGCGATGAATCTCATGTCATCCAAAATCGACAGACTTACAGGGATAAGTTCACCCTTGTCGCCGATATACTTAAACCGGTGTGGCCGATGGAAGTCCCGGATGCGGGTTTTTACTTCTGGCCGGAAACACCAATCCCCGATCCCGATTTTGCGGTTCGCCTTATCCAGTTAGCCAACGTTAAGGTTCTTCCGGGAAGCTATCTTTCCAGACCGACCGATTCAGGCAACCCGGGGACTAACCGGGTACGAATAGCACTGGTCGCAACACAATCAGAGTGTATCGAGGCCGCAGAACGAATAGTGAATTGCTGGCAAAAACTATAACCGAGCCTCGTCTCCCATAGTTTTTGAATAAACTCTGTTAAACAACCTTGCCTGTAAATACCTGAGCGTACCGACTATAATCACCGCCCTCAATTTAATCGGTATTTCAAAAAATGTACGCGCTGGCTTTTGGCATAGGCACAAAAAATCGGAACGACGAATGGCTCGAGGTTTATTTCCCATGCCCTGCTTTTCGTCCTGACCAAACTCTTATTGACGTTATCACTGCCGCTACCGACTACACGGGTGGTAACACTGATATCGAGCTGAATAGCCTTCAAATCAAGAAATTATCAGAAACCATTCACGATGAAAGACAGAAATCAATCGTCGCTCAACTGGCTTCGTCCACCAGGCCCGTTGTGCTAACCATGATTGAATCCGATGCGGCGCTGCAGTCAACGCCGGAGACTTACCTGAAGCTGCATTTGCTCTCACACCGATGCGTATTGCCTAACGAACAAAACCTGGAAGGTATCTATCCTCTGCTTCCGAACGTCGCCTGGACGGAACAGGGTGCCGTCGACCTGAATGAAATAGAGGAACTGCAACTTAAGGCGCGCCTTGAAGGCAGGGTTCTGGAAGTATCAGCGGTCGATAAGTTTCCAAAAATGACCAACTACGTCATCCCCTCTGGTACTCGAATAGCACACTCAGCCCGCGTGCGCCTTGGCGCCTATGTTGGTGAAGGAACAACTGTAATGCATGAGGGATTCATCAATTTCAACGCCGGCGCACTGGGACCCAATATGATTGAGGGCCGCATCTCACAGGGTGTGACCGTCAGTGGTGGCACTGACCTGGGCGGTAGTGCGAGCACGGCCGGTACGCTTTCAGGCGGTGGTAACATCGTTATCAGCATTGGCAAGGACTGTTTGATTAGTGCGAACGCTGGAACCGGTATTCCGCTGGGAGACAGATGCACCATTGAAGCTGGCCTCTATATTACCCCAGGCACTGTCGTCCAGATCATGGACGAGGACAGAAACATGCTGAAGCCCGCTAAAGCTAAAGACCTGGCAGGACAGTCCGATCTTCTGTTCCTGCGGAATTCACAAAACGGGATTGTCGAGTGCAGAACCAATAGAAGTGCTATTAAACTTAACAGCACCCTGCACAGCAACAACTAAGGGAAGCTCTGATTATGAGGATTTTTTCGTGAGGACAAGGCGAACACGCACGGAGATAAATCGCGGATGTGCTCTAAATTCGCGATTTATTGAGTGCGCGTTCAACGCAGTCATCGAGGGGAAAGTGATGCGGCATACCGACCTTAATCAGAGATTCCCCAGCATTCGATAACGGGCGAGTAAATGTCAAATTCCGACACCATTTCACTTGCGCAGCAGTTGATCCGTGAGCCATCCGTCTCGCCGGAGGATGGGCGCTGCCAACAGATCATAGCCAGCTACCTGACCAATCTGGGGTTCACTGTCGAACATCTGCCTTTTGGTCCGGTGAAAAACCTCTGGGCCACCAGGCAGGGTTCCGCTAGCGGCCCTTTGTTTAGCTTTGCAGGACACACAGATGTCGTTCCAACCGGTCCTGAGAGCGAATGGCTGATATCACCATTCGAGGGCAAAGTGTCAGGAGACATGCTTCACGGGCGAGGTGCTGCGGACATGAAGGGTTCCCTGGCGGCCATGTTGACTGCCACCTCTCGCTTCGTCACACAAGTAGATGACTATCAAGGCACTATCGCTTTTCTAATCACTTCAGATGAAGAAGACGCCGCGACAGACGGGACCGTGAAAGTCATGGATACGCTTGAATCACGAGGTACTAAAATCGACTACTGTCTGATCGGAGAACCCTCGAGCTCCCAAACCGTGGGCGATGTTGTCAGGGTAGGCCGCAGGGGGTCTCTGGGTGGCACTGTTATTATCAAAGGTATTCAAGGGCATGTGGCCTATGCTGATGAAGCACGAAACCCCATTCATGAAAGTGCACCAGCACTGCTCGAACTAACGACCACACTGTGGGATAAAGGTAATGAATTTTTCCCCGCAACGACGTTCCAGATATCGAACATCAGCGCAGGTACCGGCGCGAGTAATGTCATTCCCGGGGAACTGCGGGTTGAATTCAATTTTCGTTTTTCAACTGAATCAACCGAGCAATCACTGCGGCGGAAAACCGAAGAAATTCTCTCCAGACACTGCTCGGAATACCTAATCGACTGGCGACTTTCTGGTCCACCTTTCCTGACCACCGTCGGCGCCCTGATCCCGGCGGTCCAGGCAGCAATACTAAACCGCTCAGGAATAGACACGGAACTATCGACTGCTGGTGGCACTTCCGATGGTCGATTCATCGCCCCAAGGAATGTTGAAGTCGTTGAGCTTGGGCCATGCAACGCTACCATACACAAGGTCAATGAACAGGTTTCTGTCAAAGACCTCGACGCGTTGTCAGTGATCTACGAAGACATTCTCGGGGCATTGCTGAGCCAATGACAGTGGGCAATGCGATACAACCGGACGTTGAAATCTACGTAAAACGAGTGGAGATCAGCGATATTATCGAATGGATCAGCCTTTACTTTTCTATTGATAAACAAAAGACCGTTAGCTCAACGCTCAAATTGAAACTGACCAGAGACGGCAGTGCAATGACCTGCACCATTGCCGAAAATGTCGCTAAGGGTGGCTACACATCTATCTGGTTTGATTCCACCAGCACACCCTGGCAGACCGATGAAGAATGCGCGCGGGACGCCTATAACCATTTCCAGGTTGAAATTCGGTGCAGCGTAAGCGGCTGGACACCAGAAAGTGAAGACTCAGGCGGCTGGTACCGGTTCACCGAAAGCGGCAAGACGGTCGTCAACTGGTTAACATAAACAGCCCTGAGCGGGCCTAAATAAACAGCCCTGAGCCGGCGGAAATAAACAGCCCTGAGCGGGCCTAAATAAACAGCCCTGAGCGGACTGAAATAAACAGCCCTGAGCGGACTGAAATTAGCGCAGTCGCGAGTTGAAATTTATGAGCAAAGCTTTTTATCTGGCAATTGCGATCATTGCTTTCACCATCCCCATCGTTGTCATGGCACCCGCCAGCATCGTGACCGGGCTATTTGGGGACGCCGTTCAGCGAAACATCCCAGGTCTGAAGATCGGAGCAACCCGGGGGCGAATCTGGCAAGGTTCCACTCAGCTACAGTACCAACGGTTCCCAGCTTTCACTTTGTCCTGGAAGTTGGCAGCCCTGCCACTGCTCACCGGAAAAGTAAGTACATTGATTGAACTGAACGGCGGCGGTCTTCAACTGGAAATGGGCGCTCTGGGTTCGACTTCCGGTGGCTCGCTGGACAATATTAATGGCACCATCGAAAGCCGATTTATCAACGCCATTAGCGTTGGCTATGGCCTTGAGTTGACCGGCGTCTTTGAGCTTTCAGGCATCAACACGTCGTACGATCAACGTTGGCTTACTTCGCTAAAAGGTGTAACAAACTGGTCGGGTGGCATCGTACATATTGAAACTCCGGCACAATTTTATAGCGTCAAGTTACCGGCACTAACGGGGCAGCTTTCGATGAAAGACTCCAACGCAGTGTTAGATGTCGCTGCCGGGACCTCCACATTATTAACAATCGCACTAAAACCAGACGGGTGGTCGCAAACATCCGTCTCTTACATGCTAGCGGATATAGCTGGTTTACCTGTCCCAAAGGAATACCAGGATACAACCGGCCCTGCCTTCTTGCTGGAGGAGAAGGTGTTCTAGTAATGCCTTACGGAAATTTTATTACTCTTCAGTCGCTGAGTTCTATGGTATTTTACGCTTGACGAATCCTGCAGGTCGCGCGCGTGGATAATGTACTACAGCTATTTAATGAACACAGCAGGAAGATTGCTACCGCAACCAGCGTCCTGCTGATCGTCTTGATGAGTCTAACGATTGCGAATACAGCGCTGTTCTTCATGGAAACCGTGAACTCCCCGGATATTATCCCGGATTCAGCACCAGCAGGCACCAGCGTGATCACCCAACCAAGCTTTAAGGTTTCCAGTCTCGAACTGTTCGGCAGGCTTGAGAGCGTGGATATCGTACCCCAGACAATTGATGCGCCGGAAACAAACCTGAACCTGGAACTGCAGGGTATTTTCATAACTGAAGATGCAAAATTCTCCACTGCTATCGTGGCAAAAAAAGGCAAGATTGGTGAACTTTTTGCAATAGGTGACAAGTTACCGGGAAACGCTATCCTGGCTGCCGTGTTCGAAGATCACGTATTAATCCGGCGAGGCACCAAAATGGAGAAACTGCTCTACTCCGATAGCAAATTTCAATTCGTCAGTGACGAGGCTCCCGAAAATAAATCAACCCGGTCTGGAAGAGCGATATCTGGCACTACGCAATCCCGGCCGGGAAATGCCGGAAGCAACGTTCGCAACAAAAATAAGCCAAACAACCAAACTATCGATAACAACACTCTCACCCAGTATCAGGAAAAATTTCGCAACGACCCTCATGGTACCTTGAGTGAGGCTGGCATCACCCCCGTTTCAATCGACGAGGCAAACGGATACCAAGTCGGCACAGACGCACCGGCTGCAATCAAGCAGGCAGGCCTGCAACCAGGTGATATGATACTTTCAATCAATGGCCGTCCGGTTGGCGTAGCCTCAAGCGATACCGCGCTAATGGCTCAGGTTATGGCATCATCCCGGGTTCGCGTTGAAGTCAAGCGGGGGCCGCGGCGTTTTTTCCTGACTGTACCCGTACCTAAATACGGGCGGCAGTAAACCTTTCGGTCGCGTATCATTCAACCCATATTGAGCCAAGAATTTCATGACTGTAAGTAATTCTCGAATAAGCATCTCCCTTGCCATCTTGGTTAGCTGCTTACTCCTGCCCGTCGCATTACCTGCCCAAAAAGCCTCCGCGCAGGCAAAGGCCATAGAAGAAACCTGGAAGGTAAGTTTAAAAAATGCCGATATCCGCGAATTCGTGTCCCAGGTTTCAGTGATAACAGGCAAAAGCTTTGTGGTAGACCCCAGGGTTAAAGGTAACGTCACCGTTATTTCGAACACCTCAATGGACAAGGACACGATCTATGAGCTGTTTCTATCGGTTCTTCGGGTTCACGGCTACGCCGCTGTTCCTACCGGGAACATCACCAAGATCGTTCAACAGGTCCTCGCAAAACAGAGCGGGAATCCAAAGGATTTTTTGCGTCCCGCACAATCAGAGGAATTGGTGACCGCTGTCATCCCGGTCCGTAATTCCGCGTCAGAGGATCTGGTAAAGACCCTCAGGCCGCTCATTCCACAATACGGCCACGTTGCTGGTATCTCGTCCCCTAACGTACTGATTATCAGCGATCACGCGGGAAACATTGCCCGATTAACCGAAATCGTTAACCGAATCGACATCGCCGATAGCCAAACCGTTGAGATCATCGGCCTGAAAGAGGCCTGGGTCGAAGATATGGTTGGACTCCTCGAAGAACTCGCACCTGAACAGATAGGGAGTGGCGCAAAGGGTCCAAATAAGGTGACCATCGTCGCCAGCGAACGAACAAATTCCATGGTGGTTAAGGGCCAAAAAGTCACCGTAGAGAAGGTGGCGCAGCTCGTGTCACAACTGGATGTTCCCGCAAACCGGTCCGGGACAACCAAGGTTATTCGACTTGCGCATTCCGACGCCTCTGAAATGGCCGAACTTCTGAGGAACACGATCGTTGACGATGAAGATAATAAGTCCAACAAGGTTAAAACCAGCATCCAGCCTGATGAGGCACTCAATGCATTGGTCATTCGTGCAGCCCCCTCGGCCATGCTCGAAATAATGGATATCATCGACAGCCTGGACGTACGCCGACTGCAGGTACTGATAGAAGCTGCCATCGTCGAAGTCACGACGGATTTCTCTCGCCAACTTGGTTCTGAGCTTTTTGTTGCAGACTTGAGCGGCGGGAATACGCCGCTTGGATTAACCGCGCCCTCCGGAACCCTCGCACAGATTCTGAAAAATATGGCCCAAGGTGACTCTGACTTGCCAGATGGCATTGCTCCACCGCTACTCAACGTTGACCCGGGAACTTCACCGTTATTAGCCGGTGGTCGACTCAACTCAGATGGGACAAGTTTCGCTGCCATTATTCGAGCCCTGTCGACGAACGGAGACGTTAATCTATTATCCACTCCCAACATCACAACGATGGACAATGAAGAAGCAAGAATTGTAGTCGGTCAAAACGTGCCGTTTAGAACAGGTTCAACGACAAGTGGTAGTGACGGTGCATCGAACCCATTCACGACAATCCAACGCGAAGACGTCGGGCTGACACTGGAAGTCACTCCTAATATTCATGATGGCAATCTGGTGCAACTCAAAGTTCACCAGGAAGTCTCTGAGGTTGACCCTGCTTCACTTAGCGTTATTGGTGCCGACGGAAGCGCAGACCTGATAACCAACATACGCACGATTGATACAACAATTCTCGTCGACGACCAGGAAGTAATCATCATCGGAGGATTGATCAGGGATAAGGAAACCTTCAATGATTCAAAGGTGCCTTTGCTGGGAAGCATCCCGGGCATCGGTTTTTTGTTTCGGAGTTCTTCCACGACGACTCAAAAACAGAACCTGTTGGTATTCCTGAGACCTACGGTTCTCGATTCACGTGCAGCCATCACCTCAGCCACCCAGCGAAAATTCAACAGCGTCTACGAAGTTGAAATCGAAGGACGAGACTCCGCAACCGTCATCTCGGACCTGTTCAATGGAAATATCCCGTAAACTTAGCGCTCTTCGCCTTAAGCTCAAAGCCACACAATTCGAGGTGTCGCGACGGGTTCTATTCCTGTGGATAAAGCCGATCTTCCTGGGTGGTAGTCGTGAATCACTCGATCTGAGCGATTCAGACCTCATCTGTTACGTGCTGCCCTTTCGGTCCATCGCAGACCTCCTTGTGACGGACAAGGCCTGCGAGGCAGGCGGCTTACCTTCCGCGGTATCGATAATCCCGGAAATTAACGAAGATCGCGCCGTGTTTTTCCTGGGTCGGCCGGAAGGAACGCTGGGTAGAAAATCACTGCGCCAACAATCAGCGCGGATGATGCGCCTTTTCGAACACCAGAAGGCTCTTGCTAACCGATCAATCAAGATTGTTCCCGTCTCCCTGTTCTGGGGCCACCAGCCCGACAGAGAAAAGTCTTTGTTCAAGCTTTTACTCTCGGAACACTGGAGTGCAACCAGCGGCCTGAAAAAGTTCTTCGCCATGCTATTTCACCCCGGTCACATATTAGTGCAATTCGGAGCCCCCATAGCGCTTGATGAACTCATATCATCCGAGTCTGAACAACCGAGACAGGTAAGGAAGCTCCTGCGATTACTTCGAGTGAATTTCAACAACCAGAGACAGGCAATCATTGGTCCAGACCTCTCTCACCGGCGCACCCTACTCAGCAATATTCTGGCAAGTGACGAAGTTCGCGGCGCCATCGAGCGTGAAGCAAGAACCAACGAGGTATCATTTTTGTCCGTGGAAGAAAAAGCGATGGCCTACGCCCAGGAAATAGCTTCGGACCAGTCATATCGGGTCATAAGATTTTTCTTTGTATTGCTCACCTGGCTCTGGAACAAATTGTACTCGGGGATTGAAGTCAACCACATTGACACCGTCAAACAGATGGCCCAGTCCCACGAGATCGTTTACACCCCCTGCCATCGAAGCCATATTGACTATTTGCTAATGTCATACGTGCTCTATAACAATGGTCTGGCCCCACCTCACATTGCCGCAGGAAAGAACCTCAACCTGCCCTTTGTTGGTCCGCTGCTACGCAGGGCCGGAGCCTTTTTTATGCGGAGAAGTTTCCAGGGTGACGGCCTGTATAGAGAAGTCTTTGATGAGTATTTACACCAGGTTTTTACCCGTGGATTTTCGGTGGAGTACTTCATAGAGGGCGGCAGGAGCCGAACTGGAAGAACACTGCCACCGAGGACGGGGATGCTCCGCATGACGGTTAACAGCTTCCATAAAGACGCCTCCAAACCCATTGTGTTTATGCCAGTGTACTTCGGCTACGAGCGGGTGCTTGAATCATCAACTTATATGGCCGAATTGTCCGGGAAGGATAAGCAATCAGAATCCGTGTTCGATATTTTCGGCATATTCCGTTCCCTGAAGCGCCATTTCGGACAAGTGACCGTTAACTTTGGGGAACCCCTGCGACTTCAGGAGTTCATGGATGAACAGTTACCGGAATGGCAACAGTTAACGGAGATACCCTCAGTTCAATTATCCGAGACCTGCCTGCTCCTGGCCGAGAACCTTGTAACCCGTATCAACGAATCAGTCGCAGTGAAACCAACAAACCTGGTTGCTGTCGCTTTGTTATCAACCGCGAAGCAGAATATTGAGGAACAATATCTGTTGGATCAAATTGAGCTGCTTCTTGCTATCGCCCGAAAATGCGGTCCGTCAGGTTGTTCAATCACCAACGCAACCCCAAAAGAAATACTTGAGCAAGCAATAGACATTAGCGGCTTAAGCAGAACAGAGCACCAGTTCGGGACCATCGTTTCAGCGTCTCCCGAACAGTCAATAACCCTGACTTACAACGCCAACAATGTCATTCATGTATACGCAATGCCATCGCTGGTTGCGAGATTTGTGCGAACCGAAACCAAAACCGACAGAAATGCATTAGCAGAATTTATCAAACCGCTGTACCCGTTCCTGAAGTCAGAGATGTTCCTTTCCTGGGACATTATTGATCTGGAGGGGGTATTAGATTCCGTCATAGAATCATTGTCTGAGCTTGGGCTCATTGCGATCAACGGCGACCAGATTGCAATTCCATCGCCTGAGTCACCTGAATACAATAGTCTTCAAGATATCGCCAGCATCACGGACCCAACCCTGGAAAGGTTTTATATTGTCATGGCATTGCTGCAGCAATCCAATCGACCATCACTCAAAGCACTTGAATCAGCATCCGCAGGAATCGCAGAACAACTTTCCGTCATCTATGGCATCAACTCCCCTGAGTTTTTCGACAAATCTCTTTTCTCCACATTCCTCAGACAACTGAAAAGTGAACAGGTTGTCGATACTGAACTCGCTGTCGGCGAATATTTTGCGCCATTGGAATCCGCCACTGCTAGATCTCTGGATGCCGATGTCAGATACAACATTCTGCAGGCGGTCAGAAAGTTCAACAACTAACTCGCAAACACCTCGTAACGGCTGTTTTTATTTTTGAATACATGTGTCGGCCGGATGGGAGAGATCCAGTCACCGTGAGGTGGCCGCTTAAGCACAACCCGGCTACAACCTGCCTGCAAGGCGACAGTTAACAATGCCATCGCATCTTCGTCTGTCCCGAGAAATCTTTGCAGATGCTGCATTGGTCCTCGCACAGCAGCGGCACCCGGCTTTTCGGGAAACATCGGATCAATGTAGATCACATCATATTCCAGGCCAGGCTGAGCCATCAGCACAAGCGAATCAGCAATTGTCAGTTTGATTCGATTAGCAGCAGAAGCCAGTTCGGGAACCTTCTTTGCCCGCTTCAATCCATCCAGAAGCAATGTGGAGACAACCCTTGATCGTTCTACCAGGGTCACCTTACACCCGAGGGACGCCAGCACAAACGCATCCCGGGCCAGTCCGGCCGTACAGTCCAGAACGCGAACGCCTCCACCCGCTTTTACTGCACGTGCCACCAACTCGGTTTTTTTTCCGGCTCCCCGAAGCCGGGTCAGAAATTCCGGTTGAGAAAAATCAACCCTAAGTGGGTGCTGACGGGAAAAGCTATCTTCAAGGTAATATCCATCCTCGTCACAGCCTACTCTAAACCTACTCATCTCTTGTCGGGTCGAGAGGCAACCTGTTCACGAAGATAGACAGGTGTCGCGCGCATCGCGCTTACTGATTCGCCGCGGCCAAGCTTGAAGGAACCAAGGGAAAGCAAATTGCGTATGCTCGGAACAGTTTCAGCCGAAATACTCTTAAAGGAAACACCCGTTGCCTCCTGAATTTTTGTACTCAATCCAGGCATTGCGTTGCCACACCCAAGCCAGTCGCCAACAGGTAACTGCGGCAGTTCAGAGACGTCAACAACCCCCTCTGGGATGACTGGCACCGCAATATGTTCCTCGAATTTGTAGGCACCGTAATAAACTTCCTCCAGTCGAGCTGTTAACCCCACAAATACGAGCGGAGGATTAGTCACTGTAGTGAACGACTGCGCAATGCAGGCCATAGATGAGACTGGTACGACGGGAATACCCAGCCCGTAACCCAATCCCTGGACAACCCCTACGGCAATCCGCAAGCCAGTAAAAGAACCAGGGCCTTGACCAAAAACGATCGCATCAAGGTCTCCAACACCTATCCCTGCCTCTCTTACCAGCGACTCGATTGATGGCAGAATTTCCCTACTGTGTGTATCGACTTCTGGAGATGTCCGATCTACCAGCTCTGAGCCGAGTTGCAATCCCAGCACAGTAGAACGTGTAGAGGTATCAATTCCAAGGAGATTCACCGGGCGACCTTCTCAAAAAGAGAGCATTGTAACTCGTGCATCATAGTTTACGCATCCAAGCGATCGCATCTTCGTGCCTATCAAGCCAGACCATTTCGGGTAAATTATTGATAACATAATTTCGATATGAACGACTGCTGATTCTTGAATCACCAAGCACGAACAATCCCGTGTCACTCGCTTCACGCATTAGTCGTCCAAAACCCTGCTTTAACGACAAGACCGTCTTAGGCAATGCCAACTCTGTAAAGCCATTGCCACCATTGCTACGGATCAATATTGATTGAGCATTGTAGATTGGGTCAGACGGGTTAGGGAAAGGCAGTTTGTCGATAATCAGTAGCTTCAATCCTACGCCCCTAACATCCACGCCTTCCCAAAAACTCTGCGTGCCTAACAATACACTACGCGGGGATTCCTTAAACTCAGTCAGCATTTGAATTTTGGACTTGGTACCCTGGACAAGCAGTGGCCTTCCAATCTGCTTAAGCTCAAGCGCTGCAAGCTGCAAAGCGCGATGACTGGTAAACAGGAAAAAGGTTCTTTCGTTGTTTTGTTCAATCAATGGGACACAACGGGCAACAAGTTGTTTAGTATGATCGTCGCGGCCTGGCTCAGGTAACCCGGATGGCACATAGGCTTTGATAGACTTCAGATAATCAAATGGACTTTCGAAGATCGCGGAAATTTCATCGGATACACCAAGTTCTGATTTAAAATGAGTGAAAGAACCATCCACAGATAGTGTCGCAGAAGTGAATATCCAACTGGCCTCGGAATCCATGACAACTTTTTGGAAATCTGCGCTAATCTCCAGCGGAGAGAGGTGGATGGTGTAATTACCCTGGACTCTCTCAATCCAGTGGACATAACCTCCCCCCGGGTCAGCCTGTTCGGTGAGCAGTGCGAAGATGTCCGCCATTCCCAGGGCACGTTTGGCACATTGCGCCAGTCCATCACTTCTATCTGCAACATCCAAAAGGCGATTACCCAACTCCGCCAGAGCCTGATCAACCGCAAGAATCAAGTGGCGAGACTTTTCATTCAGCCATCGTTCAAAGTAGGAATCAGTTCCCGCAAGCATCAACTGTTTCAACGCCACCAATTGCCTTTCAAGGGCGCTAACGAAGTCCAAACTGTGTGGGTCATCATTACCCAGCAGGGACAATTCAGCTCTGACATCGCGTAAAAGTTCAGTAAATTGCCCGCTGGATAATCGTTGCCCAAAAAACTGGCGAGCAATATCCGGAATCTGGTGAGCCTCATCAATTACCAACGCCGTTACATCAGGCAAGAGCGATCGAATGTTGTCCTCTCGCTGCGTGAGGTCGGCCAGTAAAAGGTGATGGTTCACAATAACGATGTCAGCCTGACTGGCTTTTTCTCTCGCACGGTACAATGGACAATCGTTAAATTCAGAACACCTACTACCCAGACAGTTATCTCTTGTGCTGGTCACCAGTTTTTGAAGAGCGGCATTTTCCTCCGGATCCAGGATTTCAGTAAGATCATTGGTCCGACTTCGAGTTGACCAGCCGCGCACTTCCATCAGTTGGTGTGCAAGGACTTCATTTCGATGATCTATCTTAATGTTGGTCTTTAACCGTTGCGGACAGAGGTAATTCGCCCTGCCTTTTAACAACGCGACTCTCTTTTCGGGGAACATCTTCTGCAAAACGGGCAGGTCTTTCTGAAACAACTGATCCTGAAGGTTCTTTGTACCTGTTGAAATAATCACGGAGCCGGAAGCAATAAACGCAGGAACAAGGTAGCTCAGGGTTTTTCCAGTGCCTGTTCCAGCTTCAAAAATCCCGACGGCTCCACTTTCCATCACCGACTCTATGTTAATCGCTAACTCGAGTTGCCCCTTCCGCACTGAATATTCAGGCCAGGAGTGGGCTAGTGCATCAAAAACATCTGGCAGGTTTTGCATACAACTAGTTTGAATCTAAGGTGTGCATAAATGATGATGTCGTTAGAGGAGCAATAATCTATGGAAACCACCGCTATCGTACTAGCAGGAGGAAAGGGATCAAGGATGAATTACGCAGAGAAGGCGTGGATGTTGCATCATGGAAAACCTCTGTTAACTCATGTTGTTGATTCGATCAGCCCACAAGTCGATATGATCCTCATTAGCAGGAACAATACCAGCGATCCAAGGTATGACGAACTACCCTACCCCTGCATCGCAGACATCGCATTTGCAGCTGATGATATTGACGGTGAAGCGACTAAGCAACAGGGGCCCCTATCCGGGATCAGTGCCTGCGCACGCCACGTAAAAACATCGCTGACACTTGTCGTGCCGTGCGATACACCTCGTCTACCCAACAACCTCATGCAGAAATTACTCAATGGCCTCGGTGACGCATCTGTTGCGGTGGCACACGATGGAAACAATGAACAACCGCTGGTTTTCCTTGCGCATACTACAGCGCTTGAGGAAATCGATGTCTATCTGAAGACTGGTCGCCGTTCAGTAAAGGGATGGCTTGAGGGGATGAATCACAATCGAGTCTACTTTGAGACCGGATCAGATGAGTTTGAGAACATCAACACAATCAATCAATTAGCGTAACTGTCCAAAACCATAAAGTTTTATACGGAGTAACCATCAAGCGTTGTAAGAGACGCCACGCCCCCCCTCACCAAAGTGAGAGGAGGCACAGAAGCTTTAAAAGCGGTCATCAACAAAAAGCCCTCATATAAGAGGGCTTTTCAGTGATATTACTTACGCTTCTTTGCAGCCTTCTTCTTAGCAGCAGGCTTCTTCTTAGCAGCAGCCTTTTTCTTAGCAGGCTTCTTCTTAGCAGCAGGCTTCTTCTTAGCAGCAGCCTTCTTCTTAGCAGCAGGCTTCTTCTTAGCAGCAGCCTTTTTCTTAGCAGGCTTCTTCTTAGCAGCAGCCTTTTTCTTAGCAGCGGGCTTCTTCTTAGCAGCAGGCTTCTTCTTAGCAGCAGGCTTCTTCTTAGCAGCAGCCTTCTTCTTAGCAGCAGGCTTCTTCTTAGCAGCAGCCTTCTTCTTAGCAGCAGGCTTCTTCTTAGCAGCTACTTTTTTCTTAGCAACTACTTTTTTCTTAGCAGCAGGTTTCTTTTTTGCAGCTTTCTTTTTTTTCGCAACCACTTTCATCGCTCCTGTATTACGTTGAGAAGTTCTTCCCTAT
>Ga0315321_10001357_pt1 | contig 18767 bp, 19 predicted proteins | sample M180m21515metaG_FD_203464 | JGI IMG/M metagenome (GOLD analysis project Ga0315321, IMG submission 203464) | Ammonia-oxidizing marine archaeal communities from Monterey Bay, California, United States - M1 80m 21515 | ecosystem: Environmental > Aquatic > Marine > Intertidal zone | place: USA... | reverse complement strand
CTAGATTTGGACCAGGCGGTGGCGCACCTGCCCCCCAGAGAACTTTTAACGAATTTGAAGACTGAGGTAAGTAATCCATGAAACTAACAAGAAATTTCGCATTGAGCGAGTTCAAGTGTAGGGATGGATCCTTGCCTGAGGGTGAGCTTCTAGATAACTGCCAGGAACTAGCAGACAATTTACAGGTACTTAGAGACCACATAGGTAAGCCCATCAACATTATATCAGGCTATAGACCGCCAGCATATAACAAGAAGATCGGCGGAGCCAAGCGGTCCCAGCACCTATTAGCCAGCGCCGCAGATATCAAGGTATCGGGAATGGCTCCTGCAGAGGTACACACCACGGTTATTAAACTAATCAAGGCAGGTAAGATGAAACAAGGCGGCGTAGGTAAATACTCTACCTTTGTCCACTACGACACTAGAGGCACAGCTGCTCGCTGGAGCGGAGGAAAATAACATGATTAACAAAACAGCAATGGATAAGATAGCACATGAGTACTATAACGCAGGTATACACTTAGCTTTAAGAGAGGCGGGGTTACGCAAGGTAGCTAACCCTACAAAGTCTAAGAAGCCTAAACAGCAAACTATGACTATGCCTGCCATGAAGGTTAAGCCTTCAGAAGCATTCCAAAATGCATCTAAGCGTAAGTCGACCGGGCTGCTTAGTAATAAAAACGACGTACAGGATTACCTAGGAAGGAGACGAAGACAGATATCCTATGAGAATGCTGGATTACCGTCCTATGGTCCTGGAGAGGAAAAGATGCTACTACGAGCATTTGATGACGAGGATTACGCTAAGGAGATAGAGCATAAGCTTAAGCAGGGTGATCCAGGTTGATTAAAGTCAAGTTGTTGACAACCACTACTATAACTATACTTTAACCGATAGATTCTATTACAGAGGCCTCTAGAAGCCTCAACTTTTTTCTTCAGGAGAATAACTATGGATAAGTACGCCGCAGAAAAGATTGCGTCCGAATACTACAACATGGGCATCCAGCTCGCCCTCCAAAACGCAGGCCTAGTTAAGACAGCTAGACCTAGTGCTGGTCAACTTGCTGCCATGCTTGGCGGCGGAGGGGCAGCAGCTTCTATGGGTACAGGCGCTTCAGGCGAGGCTCTAATGGCGGCACTAAGGAGTATTAACCCCAAAGCTTCTTTCGACCCAGCTAAGCTACAAGCTATTATGCAAGGGGCTAAGTCAGATGTTGCAGGCTATGGGGGCGCTATTGGTGGAGCGTATAACCGCAGTGCAGAAGCTTTGGCTAACTTGTTTAAATCATCTCCAGCACTACAAGAAGGTATGGGTGGGTATGCGGATCACGCTAAGATGATGTCCACGATGTATTAAAGCTCACACTTAGCACCGTCGCAGAATTGATCATCGGTATCATGGGCATTAACTTCTATGCTGATATCTCCGGTGATCTTATTTTTTAGCTCATGGTACTTCTTCTCTGAGATCTTAATATAGGGCGCTTGCTCATATTTATGATCTGAGATAGGCAAGAGGCTAATAGACTTGAGCCTTGTTTGGAAGTGATCTAGACAGGCTTCTATGTCCTTAGCCTCATCGCTATTGAACGTAACAGTTATGCTAACCTGATTGTCAGCCCAGTAGGCTTGTAGATCAGCAGCATTGGCAAACTGTTGCCAGATACTTATGTCATCCTTAGAGAGACGGAAGTTTTCTTCCTTAACAGGGAATGATACTACCCAAGTACTAGGTGCATACTTACAAGGTTCCGCTAGGTGCCCTGTTTTCTTAGCAGCTTCGAGCAGAGGATTGGTATCATCAATCCGCACATTTCGTATATAGTACTCACTATGAGGGTAATGTATACCCGGTGTTGCACCACAAAGCAAACTAACTGTACCACTGGGTTTTACAGATGTCGTCTTAATGCTTTTTGGTATACATAACCAATCGGAGTATTGAACATCGAGTCGCTGTACGTAGTCATAGCCTCTGTCACAGCCCAACAAGTACTCGTGTCTACCAAATTTCTCCAGAGCCTGTACAATACCAGACTGACTACAGCCAATGCGCCTATTCCTGAGAGTGACAGCATTAGTACGAGGATTATGAGTAGGAACAAGCGTAACTGTTTTCGCATATAAGTAAGCATACTTTAAAGTCCTTTGCCAATCGTCCAGACTATTATGGTTAGCCGGAAACGTTTCAACAAGGCAGCAGAGTTCATAGCTCTCTAAACTTTGCTCACTACAAGGATTACTACCCATAACCCTATAGTCCTTATAGTCAGGAACTTCCTTCATCCTAGAATAGGATTTCATATTGTCTAACCAAATAACCCCAGGCTCACCGTTGCTAGCTATCAGAGGCGCTATAGATTTGTAACTCTGCCCAACAGAAGCTTTAATGCTATTATTACTAGCCCACCTGCGATCCATAAGAGCATCTTGATCCTGTTTAAGTTCTATAAACTCTTGATCACCTGGCTCACCAAACATGATCTCTGCGGTACGCCGTATACCCCCACTCACTACGCACTTACCTATGTAGTTAAATACGTCTACTATCTGGGAGGTGGTTATAGGCTTAGAGCTTACATCTTTGGGTAGTTTAAGTACGGACTGTATACTGGCCACAAGTTCTTCAAGAGGCTCATATCCAGAGCTTTTACCCCCGAAGCCTTTAAGCGGGGCTCCCTTAGCGCGTAGTAGGGAGTAATCTATTTCTACAGGAAGGCTCTTCTTACCTACATAAGCCAGCAGGATTCTTTTTATTAAAGCAACCCACCCCTCCCGGGAATCAGCCACTACAAATATCTCCAAGCTTTCCTTAGGTACTACGATATCTACCTTACCAGTACCTAGTGTATCTGCACCCACACCGACTCCCAGCATACTCATATCCATAAGGAACTCAAATGGCCCTGAGAAGTCTACATCTATGTTCTCAGTAGATACAAAAGCGCAGTTGTTTAAGGCTGCACCGCCTTTAGTCTCAACAACACTTGTCCCCATGACCCATAAACCTCTACCTGGGGGTAACCACTTGAAATCCCACATGCGTTCATACATCTCTTGCGCAGATCTCTGAGCCTTAGAATCAGACCAGGGTAGATTGTGACTAGTGCAGTGTGTTTTCTGAATACCATAAACACCCTCCACCACTCTCTTACAGGTTTGCCAAAACTCCTCAGTACCTCCCCAAGTATCAGGCCTAGCGTAGGTTCTTTTAAAAGTAAAGTACCCTATAGGCCCCCAGCTCGGTTGTAGGCCTTTAAATCTAGCCATGAAAGTAGGGTCTAACTCGAAAGAGCTGTACATCATATAATTTGTCCTTATTTAATTATTTCATTGAAAGATTCCCATGCTACGGGAAACAATTCTTCTACAAATTTACCCATCTGACCAGCCAGCATTTTAATTTCCCATTGGGCATCTGGCTTATTACGCAGACCTATGAACTTAAGTACATTAAGTAAGTTGGCTGTAGCTATGTAATTGCAGTACATATTTTGAGGTAATACCATCCGAGCCTGCTCTCTACAAATGCCGCTATCTAAGAAGGTGTTATATAACTGAACACTTTTCCTAGTATGGCTAAGCAGAGCCTCATCCGCTCTAGTAACCCAATCCTGAGTACCGCCCTTAATAGACTTAACTACTGGGTTAATCATATTGCCATCATGTATGGAGGCTTGTCTATTAGTTTCTGCTTGGGGCCTAAAGTCTTTAGGGATGTAGAATTCCAGGTTGCTGTCCGTATACCGCCGAGACACCTCATTATAGCTCCAAGTTCTGTGCCTCATATGCTGACGAGCTGCAGATAGAGGTACCTTGCATGCGAATTTAATAGTACAGTGTTCAAATGGCGAGGTATGCTTGTTTCTATATAAATACTTTATTAATTTCTCGTCTCTCTCTTCCAGTTTGGTATGGGAAACATCAAAGCTAACCCGGGCGCTATTAACTATATCTAGATCTTCACCCATATAGTCTAGTAGCTCACAAAACCCGATGTTATCATTGTATAGAAAAACCTTATTCATTAAATACTCCTAAAGGTGACATATGCAGCCATACGTAGATATAGAATCACTAGCAAATAGAGCTAGTGAGCTCAGAGAGTATATAACATCTGAGGAAGGCAGCAAGACTTCTCTCGTACTGCCCCTACTGAGCTTACTGGGATATGATGTTTTTAATCCTAAGCAAATAACTGCAGAACTAACAGCAGACGTGGGTGTTAAAAAAGGGGAAAAAGTAGACTACGCTATAATGGGCTCAGGTAAGCCTAAGTTGATTATAGAATGCAAGAAGGTAGGGTCTCCACTAGATGCTACTAGCATAAGTCAATTGTTTAGATACTTTACTGCCCTGAGGGTAAGACTGGGTGTTTTGACGGACGGTATTACCTATAAGTTTTTTAGCGATATAGATGCTCCTAATAGAATGGATGGAGCTCCTTTTTTCGAATTTAATTTAGTGTCTCACACACAGGCCGATATAGACTTCTTACTAAAGTTTCGAAGAGGCTGTCTTAACGGGCAGATGAAAATGCTACTTAAAGAATGTAAGAAAAGACGTTTAGTTAGCATAATAAGAGGTTCTATAAGGTACTCGTTAAAAGTATCACCTAACTTCGTAGAGGACGTTAAGCAAACATTAGCTGCTAGTAACTTGTCCAGTATAACCAAGAGAGAAATAGACATGGTGTCTAAGAGGGTAGCCCTAGAAGAGGCTATTAGAATAGTAGAAGATAATATTCAGGTAGATACTCTAGCTGGGGCCCTCGAGAAACTCCTACCTCAAGTTATAGGTAAAGACATAGCAGGGCTAGTTACATATAGGCTTACTGCTAACTCGGTATATCTGGAGGGAGCTAAAGGTAATCAATTGGCTCGAGTGTTCAGTAGTGGCTTAGATCTTAGAATTAGTTTTAACAACGGGTCTAGCGCTAAACCTATAAGAGTTATAGATGATATACGTCGATACTCTGATGATCTAGTAGAAGTATTTAGCATGCAGAATGTGAGAGGATGAGCTATGAGTTATCTTTTAGAAGAATATTTACCTAGAATGAGCACATTAATAGGAGGCTTAGAGAAGCAAGCCCAGCTAGGTTTAGACCCTGAGTATAACTATGCAATGGCTATAGCTATACGGGAAAAAGTAGCAACTGAGGCAGCCCAAGTGCTTAGTCAGGGACTTAGTAAAGAAGCAGGTTGCGGATGTACTGATTGCTCAGACAATAACCCCGTAGCTGACAAGCTATTAGAATATTCAATTAAGATGTCAGGCGTTAAGAAGAAATACCAGAGCTCAGATGGCGGGTTAAATAGAAAAGGTAGAGCGCACTTTAAAAGAACTGAAGGTGCTAACCTGAAGCGTCCTGTTAGTAAAAAGCAGGCTAAGAAATCACCTAAATCAGCTAAGCGTAGAAAAAGTTTCTGTGCTCGTATGGGAGGTATGAAGAAAAAGCACAACATAGACTGCTCTAAGACTCCAGATAAAAGCATATGTAAGTCTTTAAGGAAATGGGATTGTTAATATGGCTGCGCCTCAATTCGATAAGTATAGAAGTCTAACTAGAGAGATTATTAAGGTAGACTATAACGATATTCCCCTAGAGGACCCTCCGAAAGACGATAGTCACACTACTCGTATGGAATTAGAGGAGTTACTGGGAGTAGCAGAAGAAGCTAAGCTACCTCGTAAGCTACTAGACGTATCCAACGGAGACCCATTACGCTTATTTGTCTCTGTAGCTAAAAATAATAAACTAGATCCTTTAGAATCCGAGGCTAAGCGGCATGCGGATGAATGGACGGCTTTAAGCTTTGAGTTAAAAGATAAATTCCAAAGAAGACGCCCTTGGGAAGTTAAAAAAGAGCATGAAGTAGATCTAGTATCTCATCAGTCGGATACTACTGAGTCACCTAGTTACCCTTCGGGCCACGCCATGATGGGATATGGTGTAGCGGAGTTCTATAAGAGTAAATATCCTTATTTGGATGAGCAGTGGGATAATATAGCTGACATAATAGCCCATAGTAGGTTACAGATGGGTGTACATTACCCTAGCGACGTTAAGGCGAGTAAGAAGGTAGTTGACTGGGTTGTAAGTAATGAGAAAACTAGTTCTCAGAGACGTAGAACCACTATATTCGGAGTAGATCCAGAAGGTAAGTTATTACACGGTTTTGGAGGACAAGGATTCTACAAATTCCCAGGAGGAGGAGTAGATCCAGGTGAGTCTATTACAGATGCGGCTAAAAGAGAGCTCCTTGAGGAGGCAGGTTACTCCGTAGACTCCATAGAAGAGCTTCCGGGGTTAGATACATCAGATTCAGTAGGGGCAGGTAGTGCTAAAGGGCATATGGGTCATGGATCAAGTCTAACTAAGTACTTATTAGCTAGGTTAGGCCAGCGAGATGAGTCCTTACTAGGTTCTGAGGGTGACGCTATATCTAGCCTTCAAACAGCCCCAATAGATGAGGTACTACAAGGGTTAGAAGGTGATATGTTGTTTGGTAGCGGAGTAGCGGAGAGTAATCACGCAGCGCTAACTAAACTTAAAGGCATGCTCAATAAAACAGCAGCAGATAATCACGTAGAAACCCGGAGAAAACAACGAGCCAAGTACCTAGACCCTAAGGACTTAAAGGACTTCGAATCTAGGGTTAAAAAAACCAAAGACCTACCTGACGGAGCCAATTACATAACACTGCCTCACGGGCGTAAGGCAGTAGTCCGTACCGACGGAGGTAAGTCACACCTGGCTACCATACTAGGTCCCGCTATGCGTCCCCCGGGCAGAGATATTAGCTCTATGCTTAAGGAGGCTAGTTACGCTAACCTACTAACTAGGTTATCCCCAGAAGCTAAGGCTGCATTTAGACAATGGCGAGGTAGAGGCAAAAACCAAAAAAACTGGGTCAAAGATTTTAGCTCTTGGCTAGGAGAATCAGGCCAGACAGGAGAGCAGGTTTTTAGAACAGGGGCCGATGCTCGTAGGTATGGTAAGATGAATACCCGAGCTTACCAAGATTACGTAAACTGGAGTACTGCCAATAGTCCAGGGGCTACGGTAAATCAGTGGCGTACCTCTAATAAATTAAATTACGGCCAAATAGGTAGGAATAAGCCCCGACCTAAGCCCCAGGCGGTCACCACTCCAGCAAACACTACTCCCCAGGCAAAAGCCCCTACACCAGAGCCAGTAGTGGAACCTACGGTGCAGTCTCCAACAACAACACAGCCTACGACTAAGGGTATGCCTAGCGAGCCAGGATTTATGAAGAGTACCTGGAGCTCACTTAAACAAACAGTTCAAAATAACCTAGGTAAGTCTGCAATCGGAGCGGGGCTAGCTGGATTTGGAGGCTATAAAGGTGTTCAGAAGTTCCGCAGTCAAGCAGCTAAGCCCTACCAACCTAATAAGTTTAAGTCAAACTTCAATGTGAGGACAGCTAGTGACCTAAGCGTACTAACCGCAGTACCTAAACAGAACTTAGACTTAATCATGCGGAAGGGCCTCTACTCTCAGAAGGCTATGCTCGACGACCCAGAGGTGATGGCTGCTTTTTTAGCTCAGAGAAATGCTGACAAAGCATGGAAGAACGATGAGCAGTATGACGAGAAGCGGTTCAGGGAGCAGTATGGTAAGCGTGTAGAGCTTATGGAAGGCAACGATGCTCCACTTGCCGGGCCAAGTGTATTCTTTACAGAGCCAGACCCTGATAAAGTGTCAGATCCCCGTCACTTTGTTAATAAGTTTGATACACAAAAGCTTAGAGTAAATCTAGGTAGGCTACTTGCGGATATACCCGAGACTCGCATCACTGGCGCGGAGTTACTACCCAGCTCAGCAGCTGAAAATATGTCTGATGAGGAGTTCGAGAAGTATGTTAAGGATAGACGTAGGGATATAACTCCTGAAGAAGCCGCTAAGTACATAGCTACAGATCCAAAGGAGTTATGGAAGCACTACAAAGATGAATACTTGGGTAGGCACTACGCTGCGGATGTACCTCACGCCTTCATACGCACCCCAAGCGGCATCATCCCGCCTGAGTACCTAGAACAAGTAGAGAAGACCTCCAGCGCCAAAGAGCAACTAAAGCACATACTAAAAAAAAAAGCCGCACTCGGAGACGAGTTCCAACCCGACCTAACTCCTGACGCCCTTAAATCTTTAGGTGTATATGACCAGGTATACGGAGACGCACCAAGCGAAGCATCTATGAAAGAGTGGCCTGAGCACTGGATAAACAAGCAAGATCCGCTTGGCTGGCTTCAATGGTATGATCGTTACTCAGGTGGTAGGCGCACAGACGACGACGATCGCCAAATGAAGCGCTGGAAATCTTTTAAAGCGAGGCACTTAGCCCAATACTTAAAGAAACCAACACCCCGACGAGCCGCTGCCCTTAGGAACTGGGGTGTGGATGTGGAGAAGTACTGATGAGCGATTTAGTTACAGAGCTACTTAAGCTAGCGGCTAAAAAGAAGAAGCCTGAAGGCACAGCTACCAAGCGAGATCCCAAGAAGTGGTCTGCTGCTAAATCTAGAGCCAAAGCTAAGATGGGCGGCAAGTGGTCTGCTCGAGCTGCTCAGCTAGCTGTAAAATACTACAAAGATTCAGGCGGTAAGTACAAAGGTAAGAAGCCCTCTGCTAAGAACAATAAGCTTAAGAAATGGACTAAGCAAGATTGGCAGTGGAGCGGAGATAGAAAGAAAAAGTCTAGCGTTAACGCAGAGTTAGTCCATAGACTACTGGAATTCTCCAAAGAGGCGGCTAAGAAAAAGAAAAAGAAAAAAGGCAAGGGAGTGTACCTACCTGCTAAATCCATAGACGCACTTAAGTCCTCTAAAAAGGGACGTAAGAAGCTCAGAGCGGCTAGCCGTAAAAAATCTAAGGCTACCCGTGAAGGCGAGCAAGTAGCTAGGCATGGTCTACATAGAGGTAAAGACCGTAGTAAACTCGGGGCTGAAGTGTTAATACCTATACTAAGCCCTACCTCGAGCAAGTCTAGCACCAGAGATAATCTTCTTTAGTAAGTCCCTACCGGAGCTAGTAGTTGATTGCATTAAGGTAGGCTCAGGCACAGCGCCCCTAGTTAGTCTAGCACTGGCCAAAAGACTAGCTAGGCCACCTGCTCCAGCACCTCCTAAAGTAAGTGCTTTAATAGTAGGTCTACCTATCTCATAGCTCTTAGGTACGAAGGCATCTAATAATGGCGTTTTTCTTTTAGCTAGCTGCTTAACCAATTTAGCAGGAGACTCCGTTGCTTTTTCTAGTCTAGACCCTAACTCGTCAAAAGTCTCAGGATGCAGATAAGCTTCCAAACCGTGCGCGGACAAATTGCCTGCTAAGCCACCAAGACCAACGCCCGCTAAACCTAAGGGTAAACCTAAAGCTAAAGCCTTAGCTGCCGAGGAGGAAGGCTTGGCTTTAATAGCTTTAATAGTTTTGGATATATCCCCTTTAAATTTACCGCTGGCTAACGAGCCGCCTAGCCCCAAACCTGCACCCAGGCCAGCGCCTGCTCCTAATCCGGAAAGCATCTTAGTGGTAGTGCCTCCAGTAAGTATACCACTTGCTCCGCCCTCTAAACCTTTTAACATAACCTTGTTTATTTTAAGCCCACCTTCCATAAGGTTATTAATAGATTTATAGCTAAGAGGTCCCTCTAGAGCTTGTCCCGCTAAATTACCACCTATACCACCTACAGTTAGCCCTAAGGCCCCAAGAGGCACACCTAGCGCTAAAGCCTTAGCTATTGTTTTACGAGATACAGTAGGGGCAGACATTCTACTCCCAGCTATAAGTCCCGCAGCTCCTCCGCCGGCCATACCTAGCCCGGTAACGTCTCGTAATTTAGTTAACCTCTCTGGGGTAAGAACGTCTTTAAACTTCCTACCTCTTCTAAATGAACCATCGGCGTTAAACCTCGCCTTAGTAGGTTCATATAAGCCAGCTGACGGGTCAGAAAAACTTTTTACCTTTAAAGACGCTTTATCATAAAAAGGGTTTTCACTAGTAAAAACCTCATGACCTCCAGCAGCTAGCAGCCCACCTAAGCCCCCTAAACCTGCACCGGCTACCCCTAAACCAAGACCTAGGCCTCCCTTGGCGGCTAACTCAGATACTCTCTTAGCAGCGCTACTATCCGCAGCCCCATACTTAAAGAGGAAGCTACCCCCTAAGAAATCATTAAAAATACCTTGATACATTAGGCCTAGTCCTTAGTCCATATAGTAAGCTCCACTAATTCTAAACCACATATAGTATGTTCAACAACTTTATGTGTCATTATACTTAGGGCAGTGCTTATATATCTTACGAGACCTCTCTTAAAGGAAGTTAAACCATGAACAAATATGCTGCCGAGAAAATAGCCTCTGAGTATTACGATTTAGGCGTAAAGCTAGCTCTACAAAAAATAGGAAAGCCTACAAATGACGATGACTTTGTAGGCCCACCCTCACGGAGTTCAACAGATACAGCGGATACAGCGGTTAACGCTAGACTTAATAAGTACTTGTCTACCCCCCTAGAGCCGGTAACCTCTGGCTCATCTGCGCAACCAGGCCCCCAAAAGCCTATTTTCCAACAATTAACAGGTCTCCCTTTTAATGTGGGTAGGGGCATGGGTGCTGGGTATAAAAATGACCAATACAGCGGCTATGCGCCGCCTGTTACAGGCGGTAATATTAGTGGGGTTTTCTAAAGCATGTCTAAGCCTTTACTACAGAAGACAGCGCAGACTAAGGAATCTAGAGCCTCTATGAGGAAAGATTTGGGTGCTCTAGGTAAGACCAATTTGGGAGAGGGCTTGAATTACGCAGGTCACCACCCAACTACCTCTGAGGAGATACTATCTAAGATGGGCAGCTCCCCTAGTAACCAATCCCCGCTCATACGAGCTTACCTTATAGGCAAGAAATTAGCCCACGCAGACTTTAACGACAACGATAATGTTGAAGACGGTTTAAATACCCATGATAATGAGGTATACCATAAAGTTAAAGCTGAGGATTTTGTTTCACCAGAAGACCACGGTAACATGACTCCTAATACCAACGATCATTCTTACGGGCAAACCAAAAATGATGAGGTTGTTCCTGAGGAAGAAGAAGGGAGCATTTACCAAACTACTAAAATAGAAAGACGAGAACGACATGGCTAAAAAATATTTTAACGTAGATTTAGAGACCAGTGGCGAGGTTAAATGTTCTACTTTGGATGCTACTACCATAGAGGGACCTGTTAATTTTGATGGGGATGTTTCAGGCACAACTACCTTCCAGCCCGCTATTGGGTTTACCGTACCTGACAGGTTAACAACTACGGACCTTTTAGACCACCAGCCTGCGGTATTTAGCCATAAGGAGAAGGTTAGTAACATCCCACTGTATAAACAGCTATATTGCATAGACACAATACCAGCAACCTCCCATGTAGCACTAGGTACCCCAGAATCTTTAGCTGCTTATAGCTATGCTAATATTAAGCTTCTCGCATCTTACGATTCTAGCCCATCGAATGACGCAGATGCATTTTATGACCCCGCGATACACCTTAAGGTGCTCTCTAGATCTTCAGGCAGCAATGCTATTTCCTCCACCATTAAACTTACCAACGAGGACGTGGTAAATACAAATACAACAACATTGGAGGTTAGATCAAACAAGGTTAGAGTAGGCGGTGACTTAGATATAACAGGTGCTTGTACCGCCGATTCTTTTAGCCCTTTTTCAGGAGAGCATATCTATCCCGCAGGTAGTTCTTTGATTACAGGGAGCGCAGTAGTTTTAGAGAATGGAATACTAAAACATTCCGATAGCAGTAATAGTGCTATATGTGTAGGAATAGTATCGAGGTACTTCAATACTGTCTCAGACGAGGAAGAGAAATTGAGTTCCCTAAGGCAGGCCCTTACTACGGGCTACGCTCATGTTATATCCGTAGGGGATTCTAGGGTAGCTACCTGCCAAGGCTTCAACGTCTGCAATGAGAATGGCGATATCCAACCGGGAGATCTCCTAGTAACCAGTTCAACGCCCGGATATCTCATGAAGCAGGACGACGACATCATGCGCTCCAAGACTGTAGGTAAGGCTATGGAGGCAGTTACCTTTGACGATAACGGCCAGGCTACTGGTGTTTACGGCTTTATTTATTGTGGGTAAGATTATGTGTAAAATTATATGTATTGCTCTTAGTTTATTTATGGTTAGCTGCCAAGGTATTAGAAACACTGCTACTTATAATATGGAACTTATATACATAGAGCAGGGGCTTACCAGACAAAGCATAACTGTAGGTTTATTCCTAAAGATGAAATGCTGCGAAGGTAAGAAATTCCTAAATACTGAGTATTGCACTAATACTAGAGATACATATGTAACCATTAAGAGCCGTACAGCCTATCACCTGGGTATGATGCGCTACTTAGGTAGGTTAACCGAGACTAGACCTGAGCCCCCTAAGCTAAACATTGAGGAGTACCCAGTATGCGAATAACAGGAAGCCCTACCCCAGTAAGTAGTAACCTTAATATACTACCTAACTCTGTTAATCAAATAGCTGAGTTCATTAATCTCTCACCAGACGAGCATCGCAAAATAGCAGAGTTAATTTGCTCTATAAGCGATAGAATGGGTAAAGAAGGAACTGACTTACTAATTAAATTTATAGAGTCGGTAAAAAAAGGTGACCTCAAAGGCTTCTCTACTTATTGTGCCAAAAAGCAAATACCTATGAGCATTATTTCTGACTTACTAGCAGTACATCAAGAGATGGAAGCTAACACCAGGGAGAAACTAGACGCTTTAGTTTTGAAGGCTAAGCGTGGAGCCATACAATTAAGCAAACACGCCTTACAGAAGGCTATTCTTCTATTAGTATAGGATAACTAACATGAACAAGACAGCCCAGGCTCAAATCGCAAATCATTTCTATAACTTAGGTATGCAGTCAGCTATGACTAAAACAGCAGGTTCAGCTGCAGAAATGTTGAAAGCATTAGCTAACCCCTCTAAGAGAACCTTAAAGGCTATGGCTCCCTACCTAGGAGTAGGTGGCGGTGCGTTAGTTGGTAAAAACATAGCCACAAGCGCAGTTGCCGATGTACAGAAAGCTATATCTAGAGCACATCTTCCAGATGTTCAAAAAGCATTCACAGAAGGGATACGATTAGATAGTCGTGGACAACCGCTTCACTATTCCCATAATATAAATAAAGTACTAGATGACGCTAAAAACATGACAATTCCGGGAAAAAGTCTGTTCGGTGATACTCCCGAAGCTATCTTAAGTAGAATGGGTACAACAGACATATTAACAGGTGCAGGTAGGGGTAATGTCCTGGAAGCTATAACTAAATCCATTAACCAGCAAGAACTTGCTGAGATGGGACTATTAGGCGCAGGCATAGCAGGCGGTGGCGCACTAGGTCATGCAGCACTAAAAGACTTACGTAGACACATTAGATAAGTACGGGTATTACTATGAATAAGATCTCCTACGACAAAATTACAAGTCATTTCTATACCTTAGGTATGCACGCAGCCCATAACACTAGTATGCACAAAACTGCAGCTAGTGTTAAGGACGTAGCTAAGATGCTAGGTAGGGGATCAGCGTATACGTTACCTACAGTAGGTACAGTAGGTGGGTTAGGGGCAGGAAGTAGTGTTGGCTATGATCTAGGTAACCTAGTAGCGGGAGCACCACTTAGGGCAGCCTTACAGAAAGCACAAAACTCTTCCATACCAAATAAAGAGTTATTAGAAACTTTACTAACTATGCCCGAAGCAGTAGCCCTAGCAGGTATGGGTATAGGAGCTGGAACTGCCGTAGGTACAATAGGTGGGGGTATGTTAGGTAACAAAGGCGGTAATGTACTTAAAGATAAACTATTAAGAAGGTTAGCCTAATGAAAATCAAAATAAAGAAATCTAAGCCTATAGCTAAGGCGTTAATAATAAAATCTAAGGGTCCTATCCCGGTAGATGCAGGGTCTCCGCTCAAGTCTATTATGGGCGGACCCATAGGTAACTTAATGTCTTCTATTATGACTAATGGTATGCCCAAACTACCTAGTCTCCTAGACGATATGCCTATGGCTTCTTTCAAAATGCCTAAGTCTATGGGGGAAGATCCTGAGTATGATGATAAACATATGGTTCTTTCTTCTCTCCGTAGCATGCGTGCTATAATTGATGAGTTAGAGCAACGTGCCTGTGGGTGTGACCCTATGCCTTCATGGGCTGAAGCTAAGATTTATGCTGCTCAAAAAGATATACTGACAGTGCTAGGGGCTCTTATGGGCCGAGAGGACTAATAAGATGAATATTGCTACCGGTAAACTAGAGGCTCCTATTGTAAAAAAAGCGGGCTTATTGGACGCACAAACACTTGAAGGGGTACTAGGTACTTTAAAAAACCTAGCAACAAGTAAAGGTTTACTAGGAGCAAGCGCACCTATAGATAGTTATGCTCTATCGGCAGGGTTGGGCGCTGGAGCCTCAGAGGCAACTAATCGCTTACTCAAAAATAAACTTAAGTATAATCCTAAGTTACGGAAAGCATTAAGTGATACTATGGGTTATACGGCTGGTGGAGGAGCAGGGTTAGCAGCTTCAATAGCTTCCCCCCTAGCACCTGTTATATCTAAAGGGTCAGGTTCGCAAGCAGCCAGAAGCTTAGCTGAATTAACCGCTATAGGTACTGGTGGGGAGTTAGTAGCCAGTCCATTCTTAAACGCAGCTTTAAAGTCAGGTAACCCAGACGGTGCCGTTAAGACTTTAGCTAAAATGGTAGGAGGTGGTTCTCTAGCAGGCGCAGGTGTTTTAGCTAGAGATAAGCGTAACGTAGATAGCTACATACAGCAGTATCTAGCAGGTAAATTACCTAAGGGAATACCTACCCCGGATCTAAAAAATGGACCCCCCTCTCTACTACAGCTAGCTAAAGTACGTAAAAATCAATTCCAGAAAGCTATCCCGCAAGGGGGTTTATTAGCTTTGGGTGGCGCAGGTCTCCTAGCTTCAGGATCTCCGATACTAGGAGCTTCAGCTTTACTATCAGCCCCTATGGCTAATAAACGTCTGTCTAGATATATAGGTGATGTTTCTAAAGAACTTAGCTCTGCGAAAAAAACAAAGGATAGTCTGGATAACCTATATAAGAAATCTAGCGCAAATACCAATAGGATAAAGTTAGCCGCGCCGGTATATATGACTATGCCCTACTGCCTAGACGCCCCCACTATGGACAAAGTTGCTTTTGGGTGGCTTAGAAACTTGGGAGGCGAGGTTTTAAATTTTGCGGCACGCATGACACCTCAGCAAAAGCAAATAGCACGTCAGGGCGCCAAGGTATTTAATCCAGCAAGAGGGCCAGCTAGACAGCAGGGTAAAAAACTGCTTAGATCTAGTATTGACGCTAGAGCTGTGAATAAAGGTAGTAAGCCTGCATTAAACCCAGAGTTTGTAGAACAGCAGAAGATAATAGACGAAGCAATGAATCTACCCTTCGGGCTTAACCTTAGAAGGCAGGCAGCTAAGAGACGTCAAGCAGTTACGCCTATGTACCAAACAACAGAAAGGCAAATAGGCGAAGCTACCTCAGAGTTAGGTGCCACCGGTGGTATGGACAAAGCTACTGCACGTTTGAAAGACACCACAAATGCTCAAAACATAACACGTAACGCCCCAGGCGCACAAGGTGCTACAAGTCAGGGGCAGGTTTTTATAAACCCCACTACGAACCCAAGCGTAAGCGGACTAGGTAGCGTAACTCCGGGGGCAGTAGACTTATCTGGATTAGGAGCCCAGAAAGACTACTTTAAAAGATTAGCTGATTTGAGGAGGAAGTCTAAGGTAACCGTTACCCACCACAGTGGAACAAGGAGAGGTACTACATCAGTAGTTAATAGACTAAATAAAGCTGAGCAGGCAGAGCTATCACAACTAGAGGCTTTGGAGACACAGTTTGGAGGTGTAGGTGCGGCCCCACATGCAGGTGGCACTACTCCTACTTCTGCAGATTTCCATGAGTTTGTTACTAACGCACGCACTATGCAACGTAATAGGCAAGCAGTAACCGCCCGTGCAGGAGAGATGCAACAAGCAGGTGAGGGAGCCACAGATGCACTTACTAGGGCAGGCGGAGAAGGTGTAGTTGGGCAGACAGTTAGGAAGGCACTCAGACCTTCTACCTATGGTAATCTAGGTAGAGGCGGAAGCGCCGCGAACCTAGAGGAGAGACTTCTCAGGGAGAGTGGGGGCGTAAATACCTTAGAGTTCCTACAAGGAGCTGAAGGTAGCGCAGGTGTTTTAAGGCAGGGTACAGAAGCCACTATGCGTTCAGCGGCTAATAGAGCAGGTCTAGGACAGACCACGGCAGCTATGAGAAATGAGGCTAATAAACAGCTAAAGCGTTTAAACTTGCCAGCTAATCAGCAAGAGCAAGTTATGCGGGCCTACGAAGAGCATATGGTAAAAAATAAGGGTGCGTTCGACGGCGCTATGTTCCAACAGGAATTAGCCAAAGTAACAGGTGTAGAATTAGGTGCTGCTGGGAAAATAACATCTGGAAGAAGTCAAGCCATACCGCGCATGACTGAGATAACCGACGCTTTAGGAAATAACGCTTTAAATAAAACTAGAGGTAACTTCGGCACAGCTATGGGGCAGTATGTAAGTAACGTACAGGCTGCATCAGGTAAAAACTTGGCTAGGAATCAAACTAAAGTCCTAAATACCTTAGAATCAAGTGCTGCCTCCACTACTAAGAGGTTTGCAAAAGACCCTACAGCTACAGGAAGAATAGCTAACATAGAGTCTCTTAGTAAAGAAATAGAGCAGTTGCATACTTTACATAACTCTGCTGAAGGTAGGCAGATACTACAAGTAGTAAATGCTACACTATCAAATAAGACTACAACAGCGGAGCAACTAGGTCAACTTCAGCGTAACCTTCAAAATTACTTTAATGGTAAGCCTACTAAATTTAAGCTACCTGCTCAGAGAGGTATGTTCGGTAATAATGTAACAGGTAAATCAGCTCGTACATTTACAGCAGATATGAATAAAGCTTCTCCAGAGCTACGTGAGGCCTTTAAGAAAAAAGTAGAATTCGGCACAGGCTCAGCTTCTAAAGCCAGGGATGCAGCGTTCACAGCAGAGGGCTTAACTAAGGGAACACTTACTGCGGAAGGCGGTCTCTTAACAGATGCCACTGCACATATGCAAGCAGATATGGTAATGCTCAGAGATTTATCTGCCCAAGGTGGGTCTAATAAAAAGCTAGCCGATAAGCTAATGAAGGGTGAGTTATCCTCAGTTGAGGCCCTATCTCAAGCAGACAGACAAGCTTTGAAGATAACGGAAATAGATCTTACTAAAGTCACATCGGGCCAATCTGAAATATCTCAAATAATAAAGAATAAGGGTGGCATAGAGGCAGGTTTAAAAGATGCTGAGGCTCAATTAGAAAAATTATTGACTGCTAGATATAATAACACTGCTCAACAAGCTAAAATAAAAAGCCTGCAGGATGCTATAGCTGGAGTAACCTCCCACTATGCTCCTAACAGCCCAGCTACCAGCAACTTTAATAAGCTGGTAACTGATCTTAATACCGCTAGAGATAAAGCATATAAGCTATCAGACCAAGCTAGGGGAGTAACCACCATACAACAGGCAGGGCCTGAGGTAGCAAAAGGTACTCCTATGTGGAAACAACTAGCAGCTGCTGCAGGGCTAACAACCGGAGCAGTCGCTTTAAGTAAGGGAGGTAAAGGTACAGTTACTAAAGCCAGGGATAAAGCCCGCTCTACAGTAACAGCCTCTTGGGGGCTTAGTCCTCTACAAGCCCCTGTGGTATACCGTAAGAAGTTAGCTTCGGCGCTAGCAGCTCCTACTTTAAAATCTAAAAATATGGAGTTTAAGCTACCTAAGGTTGATGATGTTCAGGTAGGAGGATCACCACTGACTGCTACCCCAGGTAGTACAAATAAAGCAGTTAGGCAGTTGAGCTCATCTAACATGTTATCAGCTCCAGTGGGGTATTAAAGTGGGTATGTTTAAATTCTCGGAAGAAGAGTCCAGAGGTAGCCCTCTATTTGCAGCCGCTTTAACAGGTGGTGCTTTAGGCGCTGCGCCTTTAGCTAATTTTTTAGACCAGAGCTTGCTACGTCCGGGATTAGACAGCACTACGAAGGCTATGTCTGCAGTAGGGGACAATAGTATAGAAGATGTATCTAAGCATCTTAAAGAAAAGCTATTGAGTAAAGAACTCAGGGACAAACTACATGTTACTTTAGATAAAAACAGAACAGATGCCTTTTATAAAGTACGAAAAAACTATCTACCTGCTAGAGCGGAAGTAGAGCAACTTCTAAGATCAGGAGGCCTTGAAACTATTCGAGGCAAAATAGATCCTGTAAAGGCTATAGAAGATATTAGGTCTGCGGGGGGATTTATTAACTTAAATCCAGCCCAAGTCAATGCAGCTACATTAGCCCATGAATTAGGACATGCTACATCACTTAATAAAGGGCAAGGTATTAGGAACTCCTCTTTATTTAGATTTGCTGACAGCCTAGGTAGAAAGATGCAGGGTAGCGGTACAAAAGGGGCTCTGGCGGCAGCTGTGTTAGCTGGATCTTTTGATTCAGACGACAACACTAAATGGTTAGTACCCGGAGGCATAGCTCTAACACAAGCACCTGTTTTGGCGGAAGAAGGCATAGCTTCTTTAAAAGG
>Ga0315321_10001356_pt1 | contig 18773 bp, 13 predicted proteins | sample M180m21515metaG_FD_203464 | JGI IMG/M metagenome (GOLD analysis project Ga0315321, IMG submission 203464) | Ammonia-oxidizing marine archaeal communities from Monterey Bay, California, United States - M1 80m 21515 | ecosystem: Environmental > Aquatic > Marine > Intertidal zone | place: USA... | reverse complement strand
ACCTTTGGCAAGGCGGGGCAGGTCGAGGTTGAGAAAGGTGAAAAGATCACCGTGACAATTGGCACCAAAGACGCTGGTGGTAATGCTCACGCCGATGCCGTCCTTCTGGTCCCCCGAAAATAACTATAAGTTTCTTAAGGAACTTCTGGGTGCATCTCACTGCCATTCGCATCAACTGGATAGAGTGCCGATTCAGCTTGTAACGAGGCTGCCAGCGAATTCATCATTCTCTTCAATACCTTCGGCTTAGTCCCCGCCAGGTTCTCATTTTCATATGGATCAGTAACCAGATTGAAAAGTTCATACTGAGTCTTGGCTGGATTATCATTCGGTCGGTAGTGATAAATGATCTTCCAGTCACCGTCCCGGTAGGAGGTGAAATAACTACTCCGGTGCTTATGCGGAAAATGCATAAGGAACTGTTCTTTTCGACCCGTATCCTGTTTCCCTTCAATTTGTGTCTTCAGATCCGTTCCATCAAGGGTATGGCCTGATGGCGGTTGGACACCGGTCACAGAGAGAACTGTTGGGTAGATGTCCATTACCGTGCCGAGCTGCCTTTGAATAGCTCCTGCAGGAATAGGCAATCGTTTCTGGATTTTGTTCTTCGTTGATGGTTTTGCCCACGATGCAATAAAGGGGACCCTCATGCCGCCTTCATAGTGCGTGCCTTTTTTTGCGCGTAGCGGAAACGAGCTTGCGTGGTCGTGAACAGGACCAAGCGGAGCATCACTCCCATTATCCCCAACGAAAAGAACGAGAGTATCTTCGGCGATTCCAATGGATTCCAGATGATCAAGTATGTCGCCTAACGACTTATCCATCCCTTCAATCAATGTGGCATACGCCTGTGCATTTTTAGGCTTCCCAGAGTCTTCATAATGAGAAGAGAAGCGGGGGTCAGATTGAAACGGAGCATGAACCGCATAATGCGCGAAATCCAGAAAGAAGGGTTTCTTGTCTTTCACTGCACGAGTGATCTGCTTTTTGGCTTCAAGCGTGAGGGCCTCTGAGAGAAAAGTGTTTGTTCCATAATACTTTTCAAGGTGTGGCACAGCTCGACGTTTGTTTCCTTTAAGATTGCCATATCCGTCTTCCCCGTAGTAACTTCCAGGCTGTCCCCACGAGCAGCCAGCGACATTAACATCGAAACCAAGATTCGTCGGCCACTCAGAAGGTTCCCCTAAAGGGCCAAAGTGTGCCTTGCCAACAAAGATTGTGCGATACCCATTTGCTTGAAGCACACCCGGAAGGGTCGCCCGTGCATCCTGAAATCCAACCCACCGCCATCCTGGTGGGCCATACTCTCCACGGTTATTTTCCTCTGATCGTATCCATTGCGTGACCCGATGCCGTGCGGCATTTTGCCCGGTAAGAATCGAAGTTCTTGTTGGTGAGCACACACTCATTGCATAGAACGTACTGAAACGAATCCCTCCCGCGGCGAGACGTGCCATTGCTGGTGTTCGATAAAAATCATTCAGCGGATATCGTTTCGCATTTCCATCCGCATCGGTCATAAATGGAACCGAAGTGTCCATTGGGCCCATGTCATCTACAAGGAACAGAACAACATTGGGCTGCTGCTCGGCAGCCGATAGCGTAGCTAGTCCGCACCACACGCTTGTTAATATGACACAGACCATCCGAGTAAGCCGCAAACGCATAAAAAGCATGTCCCACCCTTTTTTCTTATGGAAGTTCGTCGGTAGGATACCGACGAAGATAATGGTACCGAATTTCATATCTTTTTGTCATGCACGTCTGTAATGTTCTTCCATGCGAATTCTTATACACACAACCCGATTGAGTATGTTCGCCGGTATTATTACCTGTCTCTTCTTTTCATACGCTGCCACGACTACTCAACGAACCCTATCCCTCACGACGGTCCCACTTCAATTCATTCAGGACGCGCTACCGACGGCAGTTGACTTTGGTGGTACATCTAAGACGGTCCATGGCGCAGTGGAACTCACCAACGGGTTGGGTGAATCAGTTGGTTATTGTTTCCAGACTGCTCCTATGAGTAACGCTATTGTCGGATTTTCTGGACCATCAAATCTCCTTATCATTTGTAATCGCCACAACAGCATCTGCGGCATTTCAATTCTCTCCAGCTCCGACACCCGCGACCACGTATCATCCGTCAAAAAAGATGACGCATTCTGGGGGCAATTTCTTGGTGAAAAGCTCGATGCAATTAAGACGAAGTCGCATGCAAACTACCAGACCACTGCTGGTGCGACGCTGACGAGTCATGCAATGGTCGAATCGATTAGCCGCCGCCTTGGAGGAACTGGGCGGTCAACTCGATTCACTGCACAGCCCACCCTGCCAGACATTCAAAAGATTTTTTCTGAAGCGGATCACCTCCGTTTTGATGCCGGCGACGCTTCGGTCATAAATGTTTATAACGCTGAAGATATCCCACTCGGCTGGACACTCCGCACAAGTCCTGCTGCTGATTCCGTCATCGGATACCAAGGCCCAACAGACACACTCGTTGGCTTTGACACGACCGGCACAGTGATCGGCCTGTGTGTTTTACAAAGTTTCGATAATGAACCATACGTTGGATATGTACGTGATGACAACCGTTTTGAAAGCCATTTTATCGGACAGACCTTCGAGAGCCTTTCGAACAACGACCAACTCTCACCGTTTACCGAAGGTGTAAGTGGTGCCACGATGACCAGTCAAGCTATCGCGGAGGCAATCATCACTGCGGCTCATTCTGCACATGAAACACAGCCAACGAATTCTTTCATCCAACACCTTTCTTCACGCCTGAGCATGATTGACAGCCCTCAATGGGGAGCACTTCTGGTGGTCCTGTGTGGCATGGTCATTGGATTTACTCGCCTACGCGGTCATTGGGTAGGACGAATCGCCTTTCCTCTCGTGGTGCTTGCCTACCTAGGATTTGGTGCCGGTGCGTTGCTATCCCAAGCACAACTCTGGGGCTGGGCAACTCACGGTATTCCTCAGGCCGCCCCGGTCCTGCTTCTCCTTTCCATCATTGCCATCGTAACGCCAGCCACAACGGGTCGAAATGTTTACTGCACTCAACTCTGCGCACACGGCGCGGCACAACAACTTTTGAAGATTTCCATACCTCATCGTCAGGGAGGCATCGTCTCTCGCCTTCGCACGCGTATCGCACCAATCCTGAAGCAATTGCGATGGTTCCCGTGGATGCTTTTTATTCTCTGTCTCCTTATAACAGTGTTTGATGCACATATTCCACTCGTTGACTTTGAGCCATTTGATGCCTATCTCCCCACTGTTGCGGGCACTGCTGCCATAGTGATTTTTATTCTCAGCCTTGCAGTGAGTAGCGTCTCACCGATGGCATATTGCCGACACGCGTGCCCCACTGGTGCTTTGCTCACCTTCGTGCGGTTCAACCGCAACTCTTTGAAGGTCACCTGGCAAGACGGAATTCTCTGTGGTTGCTTTCTTTTGGCTCTCGTAACTGCCTGGTCGTCCGGAGCACCTGTACTATGAGGGCCTGCAACGCTTTTGTCTTATCCTATTGTCTCGTTTGCTTCCAACCCTTCGCAGATGCTAAAGACACACTGCCAACGTTTGCAGGCCCAGCGATGGGCACGACGTATCGAGTCACTCTAAAAGCTCACATCTCTGACAAAGCACTCGAAGAGGTTCATCGCCAAATTGATCAACTCCTTCAACAGATTGACTTATCCCTGAGCACATGGCGGGATGATTCATTGGTAACAAAGATCAATCGTGCGCAGGCCCGCACACCTATCCCGCTGGACCATCACCTTACAAACGCGCTTGGTATTGCAGGCCGTCTCTACCAAAAGACCCAGGGCCGCTTCGACATCACAGCCGCTCCACTCATCCAGTGGTGGAAGCACGCTGAAGTCGCTCATCCCTCGCATTCAACCGGACGACACCACGTGGTAGCCCCTCCAGAAGTAATGAAACTTGTCGGTTTCGACCATTTACTGATCGAAAAGGCTGATGATTCCAAGTACCCCACTCTCCAGAAAACACACACGGCTACCGCTATTGATTTCTCAGGTATGGGAGCCGGCTATGCAGTCGACCAAATCGGAGAAACCCTTGTGTCGCTTGGCTCAACAGCTCATCTGGTGGAACTTGGGGGAGAAGTCCGTGCCTGGGGACAGCCGAGTCTCGTTGAAGAATGGCATGTTGCCCTTCGGACCACAGAAACCAAGCCACCAGAAATTATTGTGCTTCATCATGGTCAGGCAGTCGCGGTATCGAGGTCTGTCCGAGGAAAACGGACCGTTCATCCTACAACGGGCGAGATCGTCAAACTTCCTTTAAGCGCCCCAGCGGTCGTTGCATACGCGGCAACGTGTGCTGAGGCTGATGCACTAGCAACTGCACATGTGCTTGATGGCATCCGAAAAGCAAGACAGGATTCGTCATCTGTGATTCAATAGGTCGACCTTTCTTGCTCGGTACGCTCCCGTTTTATTCGGGTACAGCGACCATCACATCATCAACCCAAGCCTCTGTATTGACTGCCAGGCGAATCCGCCGTTTTGTCTTGTGCTCTATACCGGGTGAGGCCATGCGACCGATCTGACGTCCGTCAATTTTTACCGACATCACATCTCCGTTGATAACGATCTGCAGTTCATGCCAAACATCGACCTTCAGTTTCATCGGAACAATGATCGATTTGGTTGCAATTTGCTTCTTCTCCGCCTTTGTTAACTTCTTCGCTTTGCTCTTTTCATGCATCTCTTTCCGCATGCGTCCAGTCTTGAGATCAACAATTTCGAGCGATGCTGGTTTGATTCGTGCCATACAGATGTGGCCCGCATGCACAGATGCTTCGGTCATGTCTGCGATGTTCACACCGAGATCGCCCTGTTTGGGCAACTTAAACCTCGCAGTAATACTCGCGTCCTGAAAAGATACGTCCTGAGTAACCGAGACTCCATGGTCAGCTACCGCTGCCCGTTTGATATACATCGCATTGTCGCGGAGAAAGACCTGCTTCTCACCCTTTGCACGTGTTTTACTATTTGTACCCCATCCATTCCCGGGGTTCTCCTTACCTTCAATCTTCTCTTTTCGATTGAAATCATCTTGAAAAATAGTTTTTGAAAAAAGACCCTCCATTTGGGCAAAAACGGTGCTTATCGCAATCACTGTTCCAATCGCAACAAGCAGACTGTTAAAAATTTGATGTAATACGGTTTCTTTCGTGAAATATCTCTTCACAACTGGTGCTCCCATTTTTCTGGAATCTATTCTATGCGATCAATTAATATACTTTGCGGCGTCGCCCTAAGCCTCGTTTTTTTTGACTTCCCTCTCCTCGCCAAGACAAAAAAACACACTTTCGATTCGGCGGTTCTTGCGGAAGTCTATAAACACGCATCGGGTGATGATCTGTGGATCTATCGTTTTGAACCCGAGGGACATGATCCCTCTGCTGATCAACGCCCAGCTGCTGTTTTCTTCTTTGGTGGCGGATGGAATGGGGGTTCCGTTAGCCAGTTTGAGAAACACGCCAGATATCTTGCCCAGCGAGGCATTGTCGCCTTTCTTGCCGATTACCGTGTGAAATCCAGACAGGGCATAAACCCAGACGCCTGTGTTCAGGACGGAAAATCTGCGATTCGATGGGTTCGTGCCAATGCGTCTCGGCTTGGTGTTGATCCGAAAAGAATCGCTGCTGGCGGGGGTTCGGCTGGTGGACATGTCGCAGCAGCCACCGGAATCTGTAACGGGTTCGAGGACCCGAACGACAGCAATGCAGAAACCAGTTCGAAAGCTGACGCATTGCTGCTGTTCAACCCTGTGTATGACAACAGTCCAGAGGGATATGGGCACTCCCGTGTCGAAGCACACTTCCCGGCTATCTCCCCTGCTCACAACATCAGCCCCGACGATCCACCAACACTTGTCTTTCTAGGGTCTGACGACAAACATATCCCTGAATCAACAGCTCGAAAATTTGATGCTGACCTAAACAAGGCAGGCGTCCAATCCGCCCTCTATGTCTACTCTGGTCAACCGCACGGGTTCTTTAACGAGAAAAACTCACAGCGGTGTTTCGTGGATACGATTCTAAAGATGGATCAGTTTCTTACCGAGCTAGGATGGTTACAGGGACCACCAAGTCGGTCACTAATAAGAGGGCTCCTCAAGGTAAAACCGTCCACACCAAACATCGTATTCGTCATGTGTGATGACCTTGGCTACGGCGACGTCCACTGCCTCAACACGCAACATGGAAAAATTCAGACGCCACATATCGACTCCCTCGCGATCGAGGGAATGACCTTTACCGATGCCCATTCCGGGTCGGCCGTTTGCACACCAACCAGATATGGACTACTCACAGGACGCCATTGCTGGCGCACAAAACTGCAGCATGGTGTTGTTCAGGGGTTCGCCCCGTGCCTTATTGCAGATGGCCGCCCGACGGTCGCGAGCTATTTACGCACAAAGGGGTATAAGACGGCAATCATTGGGAAGTGGCACCTCAACTATCAATACCAAGACCACAGCACCGGAGCCTTCCTCAAACGGAACAAGAATGAGTTGCCCCCTGTTGGTGCAACAATTCCAGACGGCCCATTAGCTCATGGATTTGATTTTTTTCATGGCTTCCATCACAGCCGTGACATGGACGCCATTGTCGAGAATACTGAGGTGATCGGACACGATGACGCGATTACTATGCTTCCCCGTTTGGCTGAACAATCCGTTCGCTATATCGAAAATGCAGCTACCGCTGCTCAGCCATTCTTTCTATATGTGCCCCTTAGTTCTCCACATACACCAATTGTGCCGAGTGAAGCCTGGCAGGGAAAAAGCGGGATCAGCGACTATGCGGATTTTGTCATGCAAACAGATGACGTTGTGGGGCAGATAATTAATGCTATCGACACCAACAATCTGGCAGAAGAGACCATCGTCATCTTCACAAGTGACAATGGCTGTTCAAAGGCTGCAAACATTGTGGAACTTGCGGAAAAGGGGCACCTCGTCAGTGGTCCGTACAGGGGCTCGAAAGCTGATCTCTGGGAGGGAGGTCACCGCGTCCCCTTCTTCGTCCGTTGGTCCGGAGAGATCCAACCAAACTCACGTTCGAATCAGACCGTCTGCCTCACCGATTTCTTTGCAACTCTTACAGACCTCCTGATTGACGACACGCCTACCCGAGCTGCCGAGGACAGTGTAAGTTTTCTCTCTGCGTTCTACGGAAACCCTATCGCATCAGAGCGAAGGGGCCTTATTCATTCTTCTATCAGCGGACACTTTGGATATCGCATGGCTCACTGGAAACTTCTTCTTTCCCGAGGTTCTGGTGGCTGGACTACGCCAAAGGAGAATGACGCAAAGAAACAACAACTCCCTGCCTTTCAACTGTACGACATGACAACCGATCCCGCTGAAAGCCAGAATCTCGGAAGTGAGCAACGCGAGATCGCCCACCATCTCTACACACTCCTCCGCGCAGATATAGAACGAGGTCGAAGTACGAGTGGCCCTGACTCAATAAACGACACGGACGCAATAAACGTCTGGAAAAGCGGAGCACCAACGCCTGACCTCTAAATACTGTCGGTGTTTTTTGGAAAAACTATACATGTTCGTACGGTTCGTATTATATTGTCGGGACGCGAAAAACCGGGGCATGAAAGCGACTTCCTTTGCTGCAGTTCAAAGTGTGCATCAATGCTTGAACGCAGACTTCGCTCCGACGTGACACTTTTTCAGGACCAAGAAAGGCAACCGATGACAACTCCTCACAACGTATCACAAACAAAGCCGACAACAGGCTCATCACATTCCGTTAACCGCAGAAACTTCATCGCGACATCAGCTGCTGGTGTTACTGCTGCCAGCACCCTCGCTGCAACCCGAACAAGTGGGGCTGCACAAGCCAATGATCGGATTCGCATTGGCTTCATTGGCCCTGGTGGAAGAGGCTTTGGCGCTCATGTCAAGACACTTGTGAAACTTCGTGAGGAAGGTGCAAACATTGACCTCGTCGCGGTCAGTGAAGTCTATAAAGCACAAGAGGATAAGGTCTGTGACTACATTAAGACTGAAACAGGCATCGACCCAAAACGATACGTTGACTATGAGGACATGCTTGCCGACGACTCTATAGATGCCGTGTGTATCGGCACTCCTGATCACTGGCACCGTCTGCAAATTGTTGCGGCTCTCAAAGCCGGGAAGCATGTTTATGCCGAAAAGCCAATGACAAAGACTGTCGACGAAGCACTTGACGTCGTGAAGGTCTGGAAAGACACAGGGCGGGTCATGCAGGTTGGCGTTCAATCAACCAGCCTTCCCGTCTGGGATCAAGCCAGAAAGTTGATTGATGGAGGAAAACTCGGCAAGGTCCTCGGCTATCAGACTGAGTACTTCCGAAATTCAAACGTCGGTCAATGGCGATACTATGACTTAACTAAAAACATGACGCCAAAGACAATCGACTGGAGGAGATGGCTAGGTGTTGACGCCGGCCTTGCCGAAGAAATTCCGTTCGACCGCGCAGTCTATCGCCAATGGCGATGCTATTGGCCATTCGGTTCTGGTATGTTCACCGATCTCTTTGTTCATCGCACAACCGCTATGCTTAAGGCAACAGGCCTCCGCTTTCCTGCACGTGTCGTTGGCGCCGGCGGAATCTACCTTGAACTAGATACTCGAGATGTGCCAGATGTCGCGACTGTTGTCGCTGACTACAACGAGGGATGCCAAGGTCTCATTACGGCAACAATGTGCAATGAAAATTCCCGGATCAAACAGACCATACGTGGTCATAACGGGGCGTTTGAATTCGGAAACGGAGAAACCTTTAAGGAATTTGAGTTCCTCGCAGAACGCCCTCAGGTCACGCTCGACAGCTCAATCAAGGATGAAACAATCAAGAGTGACATGAAAGAGGGGAGCCTCGCCAAAGGGGGCACCACAAAACTCCACTTCCAAAACTGGCTCACCGCCATGGAGGCAAACGACCCTAATGCCTGCAACAACCCTCCTGACCTTGGTGCCGCTGCTGTGACGACCGTGATTCTCGGTGCAATGAGTTATCGCAATGGGAAGGTCTACCATTTTGACGCCGAGCGCGGCCGATATACCGACGGCAGTCCTGCTTGGGCCGACCGGTGGGAAGCCCTTTCCAAGCATCGTGGCCAACCACGACACGTGCCCGGTTGGCAAGCCGGTGAAACAGGAAGTGAACTCCAACCCAAGCCGTATCAGTCTTTGGCTGGCCCATGGATTGATGGGAAAGATCCTGCAGCTACGTAACACTTATTGACACGAAGTTAGAATCTCACTCAGACAATGAGCGTGGCCTGTCTAACAGGCCACGCTTTTTTATTGATTGGTTCATTGATTGCCTTCGGCAATACCTTTTTGCTGCTGCACAATTGATACAGCGCGAATATCACCAAAAGCTTTTTGCTTGATACTACTGGGTTGAATAGTCACTGTGTAGTTACCCATTATCTCAAGATAAACATACCCGCTGTGAACCCATCTGAAATTTTGAAAGTGGCCTGTCTCTTCCACGGCACAGTCAATTGCATCACATTCTTGGCCATCTTTCAAAAATGAAATGCGGCCTTCACTTCCCCCCTGGCCTTCTCCACAGCCTTGGAGAAGAGCAACTGAATACCACCCTGATACATCAACATGACACTCCCACATCGCGGTATCAGCCTCGTTGGTCCAAAACCCAACGGTATTTTTATACGGCTGTGGTTCGAAACGTAATTTATCACCGCCAGTACGTGCTTCGCAGGCGCTGAGAAATATCGAGCCATCAGAAGCGGGTTTTATGCTCTGCTGTTCTGAGAGTAGAAACGGTGCCGTATCGAATTTGACAAGGAGTTCTCCGTCCTCTGGGAACACCGTATTCCACTCGAATCGCCACTGCGTTGGTTCAGGATGGACTTTTACTTTCATGTCCGGACTACCGATGCATTCCACGCTCGCAATCGCGGCACAGAACCGAGGGGTCATCACATGCTGCTGCTTCCTTCCGACTCCTGAGGGGACGATCTGTAAGTGCCTATCTTGTCGGACGGCCGAAGTGACACCATGAAACCCAGGTTCACTCAAATTGAAAGATACAGTGGATGACATGGAATTCGAGTCATTCGCCTGGACAGAGCCCGTGATACAAAGAGCACACCCAACAAGCAGGCTGGCCACTACAAGCTTTTTTACTACCATCTGTGAACATCTCCTTCTCGGATCAAATCGTCTTTACTTTTTTTGGGTGGACAATTTAGCGAACAACTCTCGCACCCGCCCCAGAAAGAACTTTCTCAACTTCTTCTCTTGTCGCCATCGACGTGTCGCCAGGTGTTGTTGACGCCAATGCACCGTGGGCCGCTCCATAATTCACTGCCTGCTGTGGATCATTGAACTCAAGAAATCCAAAGGCTAATCCACTTGCAAAACTATCCCCACCGCCTACACGGTCGAGGATCTCCAGCTCTGCAAATTTCTGGCTGTCATAGATTTCCCCTTCGTGCCAAAGGATAGCCGACCAATCATTTCGGGTTGCAGTAAGAACTCGCCTCAATGTCGTTGCTGCAACCTGAAAGTTTGGGAACTCTGCAACGGCCTGTTGAATCATTCGCTTGAAGGCATCCGTTTCAATTTCACTAATCGACTCGTCAACACCTTCCACCTCAAATCCAAGTGATGCCGTAAAGTCTTCTTCATTACCAATCATCACATCCACATGTTTTGCAATCTCTCGATTCACTTCACGTGCTTTTTCAAGACCACCAATACTTTTCCAAAGGCTCGGACGATAATTGAGATCGTAGGACACAATGGTGCCATGTTTTTTTGCCGCGGTAACCGCTTCAATTGTGAGGGCTGCTGTTGTTTCTGATAAGGCAGCGAAGATACCACCTGTATGAAACCAACGGGCACCGATCTCCCCAAAGATCTTTTCCCAATCGACGTCACCCGGCTTCATTTGACTCGCAGCTGTGTTGCCACGATCCGGGTTGCCAACGGCACCGCGAATACCATGGCCGCGCTCTGTGAAATTGAGCCCGTTGCGTACAGTTCGTCCCATGCCATCATCATCACGCCACACAAGGAAATCTGTACAGACGCCACCCTGCAGGATGCAATCTTCAATGAGATGGCCAACCTCGTTATTGACAAACGAAGAGACGACGGCCGTACGAAGACCAAAGCATTTCCTGAGACCTCGGGTAACGTTGTATTCTCCACCGCCTTCCCATGCTTGAAATTGTCTTGCCGTTCGTATGCGCCCCTCTCCCGGGTCGAGACGCAGCATCACCTCACCTAAAGATACTGCGTCAAACCCACATTGCTCTCGTGCCTTCAGTGCTAACGCCATGCCTTCATCCCTTCTACGTTTATTCTACACAAACAATTGCCAGCCCCTGTTTATCAATAGGGTCGGCACCAGCCTCATGAGCAATTTCATTGAGGGCATCAACTTCTGCTACTGAAAAGAGCAAACCACCGGCAGTTTCACTACGACGAGCAAAGCTTGCTTCAAGTTGCCCTGGGAGCAAGCACGAATCATTCCCATGCCCTAAGATATCCTCAATTACAACTTTGATATTTTCCGTCTGCGTTCGATTCTTTGCGAATACTCTGGATGATATGGCCTCAGGGTGAATCACTTGAAAAAAGAAATTACACGTCTGTTTTTCACCCTCTATTGGTTGTCGGCTCCGGATCGTTGGTAGAGAGCCACCAATAAAAGCAGCAACAATTTCGTTCATTAAGGCCAACCCATATCCCTTGTGTGCACCGAATGGGACCAGTGAAACGGCCGCGTTCGGATCCGTTGTGGAATTTCCATCTTTGTCGACCGCTGCATGCGGCGGCAGTTGCTTTCCTTCTCTCTGGAATTGCTGCACTCTTCCCATGGCGATAACCGATGTTGCCCAGTCGATTACGATAGGAAAACCAACTGCATCAGTTGTTGGAAAACCCCAGGAATGTGGATTCGTACCGAGCGTCGGATAGCTTCCACCAAATGGAACAACCTCAGCAAGGGATGCAGTGCAGTTCGTGACAGCTATGTACCCTCTCTTCGCGGCCTCCATCACATACCCCCCACCCCATAAGTAATGGAAGGCATTATCAACTGACACTGTTCCGCTACCGTGCTTTTCTGCAAGTTCGATGCAGCGATCAATCGCCTCCCATGCCACCGCCTGACCCAACTTCTTCTTCGCGTCCCAGACTTCCACGGCATCAAATCTATTTTCGAGTCGTTCTATATCAGCTCCAGGAACACATCCTCCAACAGCGGATCCAAACAGATCATCAAGATGTATTGCTTTAATCGCATTATGTGTCCGAATCCCATGGCGTGTAGCAGCCGTGGCTAACTTCGCAGCCTGCTCCGCCTCATTCGAAGTAAAACCGCGCTTGTGATATGCCTCGCAAACAACACGCTCATGCTCTGCAACCGAAACAACATAAAACTCTTCTTGCATTGTATTTTCACAGGTTTGGAAACCTGCCCTCTCCAAAACACGATCACTCTATAGACCGTTGTATTGCGACTTCTGGATTCACCTGCGCTAGTGGTGGCTCACCCCTCATAGCGTTTATGAGATTCGTAACTGCTGCAACTGCCTGACGCTGAACACTTTCACGGGTTCTGGAACCAATGTGAGGCGTCACAAGACAGTTCGGAAGATGAGTAAGTGGATGATCTGCCGGAGGTGGCTCTTCGTCAAGTACATCTGTTCCATAGCCACGCAACGCACCTGACCCAAGGGCTTCTGCAACATCGGCTGTATGAACGATTTCCCCACGTGCACAGTTTAAGACAATAGCATCCGGCTTGAGAAACTTGATCGTTTCTGCTCGAACAAGCCCACGGGTTTCAGGTGTGAGATTTGTATGAAGGGACAAATAATCGATACGAGCGAAAAGTTCTTGTATGTCCTGGCATCGTTCCACACCATGTTTGGTAGCAAAGTCTTCGTCCCAATATACATCGTATCCGATTACCTGCATGCCAAAAGCATTCGCACGAACTGCAACTTCTTTTCCGATGCGGCCCATGCCTACAATTCCAATTGTTTTCCCAAGAATCTCCCGACCCGTTCGACGTTCCCAGCCCCCCTGCCGCGTGGAGTCTGTGTGAAACAAAAGGTGCTTCTCGAGTGCGAGAAGCAATAAAAATGTGTGCTCAGCTACCGTTGTGTGGTTTACACCCGGAGTAAATAGTAACGGTATACCCATTTCTGTTGCTGCTGCGACATCGATTTTATCGACGCCGATCCCGTACTTGCTAAGAACCTTCAACCGTGGGATCGCCTGCTGAAGCACTGATCTTGATATCGCGTCGTCGCCACAGATGTACCCATCAATATCACCGACCAACGCACGCGTGTCCGCCTCGGACAGTGGGCCTCGTGCCTTTACAACTCCCCACCCTGTTTCCGCCAACATCTCATGGTGTTGCCCCGGAGTATCCTGAAATGAAGTAGTGGTTACCAGAATGCGAGGTTTCATGTTTGGATGCCAAGATGTGCCTGTGTACGTGAATCCGTCGAGTGTAATGGAAGACAAAGTAATGTGAATATGCTTCCCTACACGGAGGGAACGCCTTCATGAAAATGCTCGGTCAGTACCTTTGTGGACGCGCCGTCCCACGCAAACACCCGACAATCAGCATAATCGCGTTCCCCCAGACCGTTTACCCCATGTCGCAAAAGCCAATATTTGCTGTGGTCTGCTATTGGGTAGGCACGAAACTCATGCATTCTGTCTGAAGGTACCGAGGTCTTTATCCATGCCCAATAGTTGATATGAAATTGAAACTTGAGATCAGCATCTTCTTTGCACCAATACCTGTATTCGTATTCGGTAAGGTAGCAGCAGGACTCAAACAGCGTCGCAAATGCTGATTCTCCTGCTATCTTTTCGCAAGCTCGAATTCCCACTGTCGTCGTTGTGATAACAACAGCGGGACTTAGGCCATCCCACCGCCCTGCACTGGCAAGACGCTGCTCCAACCTGCTCAGCCACGTACGCATCTGATTTTCGAGAAGCCTTTCTTCAGCATCCTGTGCCCGCGCTGACTGACGAGGACGGACTGGTGCCTTTTTCCCAAGGGGCCGCATCTTCTTTCGCGAGCTACTCAGAAAACAGCGAAGCCTCACAAGCCAGGCGTCGATGTCTCTCTGTGTCATGGGTATGGGTGTGTGGTGGTGCCCGGCAATGTCTCTAGCCATGCTTTCCCCATCGCTTTTTCTTCACTACCGCTGCCATTGGATCATCAGGCCATGCATGCTTGGGATACCTTCGCTTCAGTTCCTTCTTGACGCCAGGATATGTATTGACCCAGAAACTTTTCAAATCGGTGGTCCTCTGCTGCGGACGATTATTCGGTCCTAAGAGTTGTAACAGTAGCGTCACTTCACCATCAACAATTGGGGGGAGGTGCTTCATGCCAAAGAGATTCTGGATTTGGATGCTCACCTCAGGCTGCTTGCCCACGGCATACTCGATGCGATATTTTTTTCCGTCTTGGAGCATACATTTGACGGGTGCCAATCTGTTGACCTCTGCAACCATATCGTCTCCAAGATACCTGCCGAAAACAGACTGCCAATTCATTGTTCGAATATCCTCAAATGAACGCAGCCCGTCAGCTCGACTCTTAGCCTGCTGAATGAGTATTTCATCATCGAGGCATGTATTCATCAATCGCTCGGCTTGGGCACTCTTGCTTTCCCTCAGAGTCTGCTGAAGCCACTTTGTCCGCACCATAAATTCCCCTGCCTCCGTGTTCGCCGCCGGGAGCACCTCACATGGCTTTCGAAGGGCCTGCTGGAAAAGAAGATCCAGTGACACACTTTCATTACTAACTGCACGTGGAGATTCTTCAAGAATAAGCCCATGCCAGGAAACCTGGCGGCGCTCTTCTACTCTTTTTTTTGATTGATTGAACGACAAGTTGTCACAGACTGAAACATGCTTCTTCCAATCACTTCCCCCTGTTAGCCACTGTGGTTCGACTGCCGACGCAGCCCGCACCGTCACTTCGCTGCCCGAGTCATCGATATCAATCGCCAGGAAAAATTCTTCATGACGAACAGAACTGTTTTTATCAAGCCGTACGCCGCGTCCCCCAACCATTGTGCCACGGTCTGCGGAACCTTTCCGAATACGACAAAGTCGATCAGGGTATGCCGTGAGAAAGACTTCTCGCAACACACGCGGAGGATCTGCTGCCCTTGTTCCACATTTTTGTGAAATGAGATGGAAATACTGATCAGCCGACCTCAGAACCGTTCGGGCAGCGCCATGATGCAGTGGCGGCAAACCCGAGGCATCAACGTCAGTTCCTGTGGCATGAAAGTGCTGAAGAAGAAGCACCTTCTCATAGATATCTGATCGAACATGACTCTTAATTATGTCTCGCGGGCCGCCTCCTCTCTCCCCACCGGCACGGAATGGATCTCGTTCGGTGAGCAATGCCGCAGCCACGGCCACCTCCCGTAGAACCCCTCGCTTTGCACCCTCTAGTAATAGTATCGCCAGCCTCGGATGAACCGGCAACCTGCCTACCTCTCTTCCCAACTCTGTCACGTATTCGGGCTCCCGCCCTTTAGAAGAGTCTTTCTTCAGGCATCCAAGGTCTTCGAGAACGTGCAGCCCTCTTATCCGTGCATCGTCCGAAGGCTTTTGGAGCCACTGAAATGAATTTGCCTGGTGAAGCACATTCAGTATCAAGAATGCTTGCGTCAAATCAGCCCGCGCGACCTCTGGCACGTCAAAACGTGGACGTCTGGCATGGTCGGATTCATCCCAGAGACGCCAGCATTTCCCAGGTCCTGTTCTTCCCGCTCGCCCGGCACGCTGTTCTGCTGAAGCCTGAGATATCGACACTGTCTGCAACTGTGGCAGCCCCGTTGATGAAGAGATGTGAAGTTGCCGGGCTAGTCCACTGTCGAGCACCGCCGTCACTCCAGAAATCGTAACGGAGGTCTCGGCGATGTTTGTGGAAAGAATAATTTTCCGACTACCATCACTTAGTAGAACTTCGTCCTGCTGTTCTGCTGGCAGGTCACCAAAAAGTTTTACCAGTCGGCAGCCCTCTCGCCTCGCGAGTTCTTCTATTTTTTTCGCCGTTGCAAATATTTCTCCAACGCCCGGAAGGAAGACAAGGACATGCCCATGCGTATCACGCAGTGCCTTGGGGATCAGCGTGTGAATCAAATCAGGAAGATTCCGGGGGGACACTTGCGACCCCGCATGTTGTATATACGTGACCTCGACGGGAAATAAACGATCAGTCGCAGTGATGACCGTCGCTTCCCCTAAATAATGAGCAACTGCATCGGCATCAAGTGTTGCACTCATGATAAGAATCCGGAGGTCTGGCCGAGTTGTTTCCCGCAGATTCTTCAGCAATCCAATGAGAAGATCCATTTCAAGGGACCGCTCATGAAATTCATCAAGAATGACACACGCAACACCGGACAGCGATGGGTCGGCAACACATTGCCTGAGAAGCACGCCGGTGGTTTGTACGCAGAGCGTTGTTGCCTTGGACACCTTCGAATCAAAACGAACACGGTACCCAACTTCATCACCGAGCCGACACCCGCGTATTCTGGCGATTTGCCCAGCAATGGCCCTGGCGGCAAACCGCCGAGGCTGGACCAAAACCAGGCTTTTCCCCGGCCCGAGGGCGTCATGGACCGCACGTGGCACAAGTAACGTTTTCCCCGAACCTGGGGGTGCTCCAACGACTACAGGGCCAGATTCTGCTGCCTTGACAATATCGCGAAGGACTGAAGCAACAGGCAAATTATTGAGAAACTCGACAACATCTGTGCATTTGTTCATGGTGTCGAAAAATGTTTGATTTCGAAAGTGCGGACGACGACGACGAGTTTGCTATAACTAGTGTATGAGCACTGCAACAATCAAACCGACCCCAATTGCACGCCGTGCAATTGAAGACTTCCCTGACTTCGACTTGGCAAAACTGCTTGAGACAGTATTTGACCCAATACAGGGCTGCCGCGTTGCGATCCTAATTGATCTAGCGGATACCAGCCAGATGGAGGATTTCGCATTCCTCTCGAATCCAGAACTGACCATTCAGCACAAAGCCTATTCGGTTTTCCATCAAGGACTTCAGGGTGGTATCGCGGAAAAACTCGGCGTCTCAGGCGGTGAGATGTTTGCCTATCATGAAACAGGCGGCAGCAACCTCGACCTCCCTGATGAGGCAGTTGACAGTGCTGGGAAGAATATTTCCTTGAAAGATTCGGTCTACACAAAATATGACCTGATTTTGTGCATCTCGACTTTCTCCGCCACCGCTCCACTGACAGCCTTTGCAAAAGAATTCGGTTTCCGTGGCGCCACCCTCCATGGCCTCAACGATATCATTCTTGCAACAGGACTCGCGGTAGACTACCGAGAAGTGAGCGTAGAAGCGGAAAAGCTCCGGCTCGCTCTCACGAAAGCTGATTCATTCGAGATTGATTTCGAGATGGATAATTCACAATACCAACTCACGATCCAATGCGATGGCCAAGAAGCTCAGAAAAGCCACGGACTTTGCCTTGGAAAAGCTCCAGATATTGCGAACCTTCCTGCTGGTGAAGTCTATTTTGTGCCCACCGGCGCGGCGGGAACCTTTCCAATGAAGTTTGACGATGGCACTACTGCAGTCATGCACGTTGACAATGGCCGTATTCACACGGCGACATTCGTCGCGGGTGATCAGTCGGTCATTGATGCTTTTAATGCAAAATTGAAATCTGATCCCGTTACAGGGGAAATTGGTGAACTTGGTTTTGGAACGCAAGATCTCCCCGTTTCAGGCCGTGATATACAGGATGAAAAGGTGCTTGGAACACTGCACGTCGCCACCGGTCGTAGCGATCATCTCGGTGGTCATCTCACCCCAGACCTATTTGCAGAAAAGCTCCATGCAACGCACGATGACATTCTCTTCTCACCATCAAAAACTCCAGAAATTCGTGTTACGCAAGCCCGCATGAGCCGGGGCACAACGACTGAGGTCATCATCGAGAATTTTGAACCGTCGAACTACCTGCGGGAAGCGTTGGCAGAGTAGGAAGCATGCAATCTACCCTCAAGAATGCGTTGCAATCCTGTGACCTCGACGGAATTCTGCAGGTGCAATGCCGAACACACGTTTAAAGGCGCGCGAAAACTGGTATTGGTCGGGATACCCGAGACGTTGTGACGCTTCTCGTACCAATACCTGCTCATGTGCCAGCCAATCTGCAGCAAGGCTCATTCGTTGCCTAGTCAACAGTTGATATGGGCTATCTTCACCAAAACGCACGAAAAGACGACAGGCATATTCGGGGGAAATTTTAGCCACTGCACATGCCGCTTCTACTGACTGCCATTCAACACACCGATCCACCAAAATCCGTCGGAACTGCTCGTAACTGCTGAATGCACGGTCATCGACTGCCTCCTCCGGCATGATTCGCTGCTTGACTTTCGCAAGAAGCACTCCCAACAACTGGGTGCACAGTGTTTCGCTATGAGCAGAGGGCGGCGAGCCACACCGCAACATTAGATCAAAAATTTCACGAACTTCATCCGGATGACTCACCCTCATCACTGACCCAGCAGTGAGGCCCATTCTCCGCAGCCTTGCCCCCGCCTGTCTTCCAACGAAGTCGACGTAGTGTTTTCGGAGTAATTGCCTCGAGTCGGTCTCTATACGATGCGGCATTCCCGGTCCGTAGGCAAAAAGTGTT
>Ga0315321_10001355_pt1 | contig 18773 bp, 13 predicted proteins | sample M180m21515metaG_FD_203464 | JGI IMG/M metagenome (GOLD analysis project Ga0315321, IMG submission 203464) | Ammonia-oxidizing marine archaeal communities from Monterey Bay, California, United States - M1 80m 21515 | ecosystem: Environmental > Aquatic > Marine > Intertidal zone | place: USA... | reverse complement strand
AGGACATCGGATGCCTCCATTTGGGTCGCCTTCCCTGTCAGGTTGCTCAAGGCGTCGCTATAAATAGCGAATGACTTTTGTACGGACTCCTTTCTATCTTTTATTTCAATTTGATTTTTTGCCTTGTTAAGGCGAATCAAAGTATCCGCAATGGCATTCGTATCTTCTTGTAGCGCGGTGTCGTCGACAAGCTCTTCGATAAGCGCCTTCGTGTTCCGAATTGCCGTCTCGTTGGGGATCGTAAGCTTGAACACCTTACGAAAGTCCTCTAAAGACTCGGCAAGATATCCAGGGGTGATATTTTTTAGCACCCGACTACCTTCAACGGTCGCGTAAGTACCCGCGATAATAATTGGTAACATTACCACTAAGCCAACAATCATTGTCGTGGCGGCGGCGGCCAGATTTTTCCTGCCATTAAATCTTTGCAAAATGCGATTATGTACGGGAGAGAATATAACAACCAGGACCGCTGCCAAGAATAGTGGCAAAACAAACGAGGCCATGACCCGGTAAAACAACGCCCCGATGAGGACGATAATGGCGAGAAGTACCAGGAACGAAATTAGACGGCGCAACTTGTTAGTTTCCATGATGTCCCAAGAACTTTTAACAGCGGTTCATAATTAATCCGGTAGAATGGTAGGACATCGTATCCGTGTCGCAGCATCCGCACCCCGTACATCCTTCACTCCATCTAGCTTAGCATGAGCGGAAACAACAACCAAATAACTAAAACTTGGATGGCACGACTGCTAAAGGCGATAATCTTTGGCGTAGTGGCCTTGATGATCAGTCGCACGATTTCACATTCCGCTGATGAATTCGACGATCTCAATCTTACGCTCGAACAAATTGATCTTGCCGCTTTGATGACCTCTAGCCTCTTTTATAGCTTAGGGCTGCTATGTTTTGCCTGCGTATGGCATAAGTCACTCAAAATATTAGGGCAATCACCGACTTTTGCAGAATCCGTCGGGTCCTATTACCTCAGCCAACTCGGCAAATATGTACCCGGTAAAGCCTTGGTTGTCCTGATACGCAGCGAAAGAGTACATTCCGAACGAACTGCCTTAGCCCCCGCCGTCACCGCCGTCTTCATCGAAACACTAGCGATGATGGCTGTTGGAGCGATTCTTGCAGGTCTCCTTCTCTTACTGACTGGGTTTCACAGGACTGAACCACTGCTGCTGTGGATCAGTCTTGGTCTTGCCCTGGCAGCTGGCATCCCGTCGATACCTCCGGTCTTTCGATACGTCATTCGCCTGATTACACGAAAAAAACTGAATAATGGCCTCACGACCAACATTGCTAACCTCACGATGGGGAATATGCTACCAGCCTGGGGCATCCAGTCCCTCGGTTGGCTGCTACTCGGCGCCAGCATGTACTCCTGCCTAACTGCAATACCCACAGGTTTATTAGAAATGCCACTGTCGCTTTCAGATACGGGGTTAATGACTGCAACTGTCGCACTGGCAATGGTCGCCGGATTCCTTTCCTTGCTTCCGGGTGGAGCCGGGGTGCGGGAATATATTATATTAACTTTACTTGCGCCAAGCTTCGGAGTCGTAGCTGCTACCGTCTCTGCCCTTCTTTTAAGAGTCACTTGGTTGGCTTCAGAGCTAGCTTTTGGCGTCTTATTCTATATATTAATGAATCGCACAACACCAATTAAGAATTAGTTTAATGACCTACATCTCTGCCGTAATCCCAGTCTTTAACGAAGAAGAGAGCCTACCCGAATTACACCGGCAGTTTACAAAGGTGTGTAACGATCATAACTACGAATATGAAATCGTCTTCGTTGACGACGGGTCGACTGATAGCACCTGGCGTTGCATTCTTGATTTACAGGCAAGTGACTCAGGCGTCAAAGGAATACGATTTCGACGTAACTTTGGAAAGGCGGCTGCTTTAAACGCAGGCTTTCAACAAGCAAATGGCGACTTCGTTTTCACGCTCGATGCAGACTTACAGGACGATCCCGAGGAAATCCCTCATTTTCTTGATAAACTCGAACAAGATAATTTAGATGTCATTAGTGGTTGGAAGAAGCGTCGCCATGACCCCTGGCATAAAGTCGGGCCATCCAGAATTTTTAACCGTATGGTTAGTAAGCTAACGAAAGTCCAATTACACGACCATAACTGTGGCTTTAAATGCTATCGCCGGGACGTGCTCCTTGAGGTGCAGCTATACGGTGAATTGCATCGATTTGTGCCCGTCCTAGCAGCCGCCCGTGGATTTAAGGTTGGTGAAATTATCGTGAATCACCGAAAACGCCAATTTGGAAAATCGAAATATGGAGTCCGTCGTATTGTTAAAGGCTTCCTCGACCTTCTTACGGTTTATATGTTGACCGGCTTCGGCTACCGCCCTCAACACCTCCTTGGCACGATGGGCCTACTCTGTTTTGGGGCATCAGGATGTATCACTTTAGGTTTAATAGCCGCTTGGATTGCAGATCGAATGGGCGATCTGCCACCTAGCTTCCATCTTCATGAGCGAGCCATCTTTTATTTCGCCCTCTTCGGAGTAGTGATCGGTATCCAGCTTGTGATGACTGGTTTTTTGGCGGAACTTATCACCAAGAACACTGCCAAAGACGCTGAGATATATGCCGTTAGCGAGACCGTTGGCATATCCTCTGAACAAAAAGATACTTAAACGAGCAAGAAGTCCGATGAGTTCCAACTTGGCAATGTCAGAAGTACGAGCCACCCTTCCACGTTTTGCGAAGTTGTTGATTTTATTAGGAGTCATTCTAATCGGCTTCCGGTTATGTCTTTGGCACGTAGTCCTTGATAAAACCGTCAAAGGAGATCAGAAATTTTTAGACGGCAGGGAGGCCGTAACCGGCATGCATTGTGCCAACGACCGCAGTCGTTGGGCCACTGTTGCGGCTTTGGTACATAACGGAACGTTCTCCATCGACGACATCGACCCCTTGAGGGGGAAAAACGGCAACTGGGGTACCATCGACAAGGTCTACCATTCGGACTCAACGGGAACGGAACGATATTATTCTAGTAAACCACCACTCTACAATTTGGTCCTCGCGGCCCAATATTGGTTGCTAAACAAATCAACGGGCTGGAATATACTGGATCAGCCGTTGCCAGTGATCAAGCTGTTAACATTCCTGAATCAGTCATTACTTTTTCTCCTGATCGTGATCCTCCTTGCTACGGTCGCCGAGCCTCTCATTACCGACAGGCGTCTCTATGCGTTGTATCTATTCTCAATTATTTTCGGTACGTTTCTAAGCACCTTTTCAGTGACCATCAACAACCACGTACCAGCAGCTCTATTTACGTTACTTACTGTACTACAGTGCAAAAAGTTAACCACAGATCCTCAACAGTCTCACAGATACGCGTACGTTGGTTTATCTGCCGCTATCACAGTCACCTTCGAACTGCCTTCCCTGGCATTTCTCGCACTGGTAGGAATCTGGTGCCTAACACTCGACATTAAACGTTCTCTCGTATTTGGTGTGCCCGCCATTTCAATTGTGTTCTTTGCTTATCTATCCGCCAATTATTTTGCACATGGCTCGTGGCAACCACCTTATGCTCATCGATCCGACGGGGACGTCGTTGAGGTATTGAGCCTTAACGACGGAGACTCACTTGTACGAGGAGTTCTCCCCGACAACCTCGACCTCTTTAGTGAGACTATGCCCGGCATGGGTAACTATCGTATTGAAGACCATCCTACAGAGGGTCGTTGGCGGATCTTCGATTACTCCAACAACGTACGATATGCATTGGTACGTCAAGTCTCAACCTACGAAATAAAAATCTGGGACAACTGGTACGATTACGAGGTAGATGGCCGGAAAAGCTATTGGTTACCCGGTGAAGCAGCTGGCGTCGACGTTGGAGAATCTTCCCGAACTGGCTATTTGTTCCATCTAGTTATTGGCCATCACGGCTTCTATTCACTAACTCCTATCTTTATCTTTGCGTTATTCGCCATGATAAGGCAGCTTTGGGAGGGAGACTCTTTCTGGAGGCCTCTTGCCAAGATTACTCTATCGCTTACGGCGATCTTGCTCGCTTTCTACGTTTTCCGTCCTCTACAGGATCGCAACTATGGAGGAGTTGCCAGTGGGTTTCGTTGGATGTTTTGGTTGATACCCTTGTATAGCCTTTTTCTAATCCCTGGGATTTTGAAAATAAAACATTCCTTCTTCTTAATGGTACTTTTGCTCGGGGCGATTGCCGTGAGCGTCTATTCATCGCATTATGCTTTGCTTAATCCTTGGCAAAACCCTTGGCCCTATTAGCCTAAGATTTCCGAAAGCAAAAAGATAGCATGGCATCCGGCTGTTGCCGTCCATAGGACTTACAGTTACAATCAATGACTCTTGGGGTCGCCGTAGCTTATCAAGGCCCCATCCTTCGGAATTGTAATAGACGGATCGCCCGTTTAACAGTTAGTAAACACGTAATGACTCAAACTACATTCTTCGTAAAAGAGTGCCCAACTTGTGGTCGCAATCTGCAGGTGCGCATCGAATATCTCGGTAGAGATATGATGTGCAATCATTGCGGAGGAGACTTCGTCGCGAACGAGGGACTACAAGAGCCGAAAGCTGATCCTGGTGATCCAATCATTGCGAAGATTGATGAATTGCTCGGTAAAGCTGACTCGCCCGGCAAACCACGTTAAGCGGTCCCAATGCCTAAATCAAACCTCATCTTGGTTGATAAGTTTTTCCAAGTCCAAGAAGAATTCCGGATAAGTTTTTTCACAGCAGCCGGGATCGTTGATGACGACGCCGCTGATCATTAAACCAGCAACTGCGAAACTCATCGCGATACGGTGGTCGTTATAGGTTTCTATCGATGCAGCACGCAGTTCACCGGGATTGATTGTCAAACCATCCTGTCGCTCATCTACTGTCGCCCCTAATTTAACTAACTCTCGTGACAAATCTGATATCCGATCAGTTTCCTTATGACGAACATGTTCAACATTACTTATATTTGTTGGACCACTTGCAAATAGGGCGACGACAGCCAAAGTAGGAACCGTATCGCTAATGGCATTCATATCAACATCAATCCCGTTAAGTGAGCCCCCAATTACCGTAATGGCATCCTTGTCATAAATAACAGTACAGCCCATATCCGCCAGACAATTACAAAACGCAACATCCCCCTGCATAGCGTCTGCAGAAAGACCGCTGACCGTAACACGCCCTCCGGTAATGGCCGCGACCGCAAAAAAATAACTCGCAGCTGAAGCGTCCGGTTCAATTGCGTATTCGGTCGCGAGGTACTTTGAATCTTTGCTTATCTCGAATGAGTGATAACCTTTATTGAGGGGAGCTGCCCCGAATGCCTTCATTACATCCAAAGTGATATCCACGTACGGCTTAGATACCAATTCGCCTTCAACAGTGATTTGAACTGCTTCGCCCGACGCAACAGAAGCCATCAGGAGACCACTCAGATATTGGCTTGAAAGGTTACCCCGAACGGAACATTGATTACCTGAAAAACCACTTGATACCAACTCTAACGGAGGGCATCCAGTCGAATTACAACTCGCCCTAACACCGAGCTGTCGAAATGCGTCGGCAAGATCCTCAATCGGACGCAGTCGCATTCTCTGAATACCATCGAACTTATAACTCCCGCCAATCGCCGCCGCCAGCGCCGACAAGAAACGTATCGTCGTACCGCTATTACCGACAAACACGTCTATAGACTGTCTCGGTACTGAATCAGTGCCGCCTCGAACTACGAGGTCGTCTCCCTGCCAACTAACTGAAACTCCGAGTTGATTAAGCCCCTCAATCATCATTTGTGTATCTTCGGACCTAAGAGCACGAAGGAGCCTCGATTCGCCATCGGCTGCCGCCGCGCATATCAGAGCCCGATTGGTAATGCTTTTCGAGCCCGGCGGTCGAACAACGCCAGATAAGGGTTTCCCAAGATATCGAACCGGATATTGTGTATTCACGAACTTTATATCCGAATATTAAGGACGGCTGATCTTAAATAGATGTTTATCGCTACGAAAAAAGAGAGCATTGCCGACCGCTGCTGGTGTCCCAAGAACCGGCTCGCCGATTTCAAACTCTTCCACTACTTCACCGGTTTCACCAACTTTCACAACTTGCACGAGGCCATCCTGATTAAAAAAGTATAAGTGTCCATTACTAAGAATCGGCGTCGCCCAGAACCGGCCTTTCAGCCGTACCTGCCAGTTAAGATCTCCGGTATTACTGTCGGCTGATTTTATAATCGAGCCCGAGAGGATGTATAAGTTTTCACCGTCGACTATCGGACTTGCAGCATTCGCTGTTAGGCGATTGGCATTCCAAACCACCTCGGGTGTTGTCCCCTTGGGGTTAAGCTTTAATCTGGTCGTGCCCCCAGCACCAAAATAGATGGACTGCCCGACCTTTAACGGAGAGGTGATATTTCCACATGACATTTCCTTCGTCCAACGTTCATTTCCCGTCTTAGCGTCGACCGCATTGAGACCAGTAGGCGACTGTAGGAGGACCGTAAAACTGCCGTCGTTAATTTGATACGCTACTGGAGAACTCCAGTTTGCGCGTGGATCTCTTGGCACTCGCCAAAGCTCTTCCCCGGTCTGGCGATCAATTCCACTTGCGAACGAATCACCTTGATTCTCTATCTGCACGACAACGACATCGCCAGCGATGGCGGGTGATGACGCCATCCCGACATCATTCCCTGCCTTGGGATAGTCATGTGCTAACCCACGAAACCACATCAGGTTCCCGTCCAGGTCGAGGCAAACTAAGTCATTCGAGGAATAAAAGGCATAGATGTATTCACCGTCACTGACAGGGGTGGGCGCGGCATTCGAACTTGTCGGGTGAGTATATGTCCTTCCTGTGGCCCAAAAACTCCGTCGCCACCGTTGTTTCCCGGTCTGTTGATCGAAGGCTACTACGTACAACTTTTGCTGGTTAGCGCCGGCGCTGGAGGTGACAACTACTAAGTTGCCAACAGCTATTGGACTGGAGACACCTCGTCCGGGTAGAGAAGCTTTCCAGGCAACGTTCTTCTTGCCTTGCACGTCCCAACTCAACGGCAAGTTTCCGTTATGAACAGGGTTGCCATTAGGGCCGCGAAAGTCAGCCCAGTCGGCGGCATTACCGTTTACGTTAACGAACTGTAAACATACGACCGCGAAAATGATTTGTAAACTCTTCATGTTTGGTTCCTTGTTTCTATCTACGGTCTGTCGGCAGAATGGCCGTGCCAAATTCGTCACAAATACGCAGCTGAAACTGCCATCGCTGCGCCCAGCTTTCTTCTTGCTCGTTCTGCGCTATTTTGACCAAAATCTCGTTCGTACCCTCATTGAGAGTAGCCCGAGCAATGTACTGGTCAATTGACGTGTTAGCATGGTAAACATGATTAGAAGTAATCAACTTACCATTTACCCATATTTTGTTTCCGTTGACACATCCTAACCGAAGATCAACCACCTGTTTTTTACCCGATTCAAACGTGGTGTGGGCATACGCAATAGCGCCTTTATACTTTTCCGGCATGATGGTATTAAGATCCAACATCCCATACCGATCCTCAGAAGAATGTTCGAACCATCTAATATTCCCAAGCTTGCCTTCGACGGCATCCTGCAAGTCAATCACTGACTCGGGAGGATAGGCAATATCAAAACCTTTGGTACCGCTATTATCAAATGGTCCAATCAGATTCCACGTCACTAGAAAACCGAAGTGGGTGGGCAAATCAACTTCACCACCTAACGACTCAATCTCTTCCGTGATCTGATCAATTTGGTCAAGGTCCCGAGCGGAACTTAATGTTAGCTTTAATTGCTTTAAAGCCTCTGGTGCGGCTTCCTCTTTAATAGATAAGGCACGGGAAACAGCATTCTCGATAGCTTCCCTTCGAATCTCTAAAGACGGATCACCTAAAGCCGTCTTTAGGATGCGGTCCCGCAATGCCGGATTGCCATCCGTGATCCACTCGTAGGCGACCCGACGCGCGTTGGCATCATTGTCGGTATCGTCTAGGAATTCCATTAAGGAATCCAGAGGGATTTCTTCGCCCCTTTGAAGTGCGTTCTCCAGAACGGTATCCACCACGGCCCGTAACCAATTTACGGCCAACTTATTGGAACTATCAAAGCCTTCTAAGATTAAAACAATTTGATCCGCGTCGCATTTCGTTAACTCCGCAACGGCTTGTCTCGCTTTTACATGGCCGAGTCCCTTAGAGCCTATTGCGTTAATCGTTTTAGTTAAATTCTCAATCTCAGCTCCGTTAACGGCTGGAGCCGAAACCGCGATAGCGATCAAGCAACACATAGAGAAGAGTATTTTAGTTTTAAAGGAATAACGCACCCAGAACCTCCCATAACAAATCACAATTAGCCTGCTAGCAAAATAATCCAAGAGTTGTATTGTACTACCAATCCGGTTTTGCATGGTAGTATGGTTAAGCAATTGAAGGAGAGCAATCGATTGTCCTATAAATTTCATCTCGAACAGCCAGCCCGTGTCTTATTCGGTTGTGGGGCCAGAAAACATCTAGGCGACGTTATTAAACCCAACGACGTCACTGCACTTGTGTCTGGTAGCACAACACTTATTGCCAATGGTACGGTCGAAGAAATCAAAAGCAACTTGGCATGTGATACGGTTGATCTTATCCAGTTACCCTCATGCGAACCAACTATTACCACAGTCAACGATTTAACAACGAAATTAAAATCCGTCAATTACAGCAAAGTGATTGGGCTTGGAGGCGGTAGCACGCTGGATAGCGTAAAGGCTAGTTCCATCGTAGCACGCCAGCCTAGTTCGACTGACATTTCTGACTACCTCGAAGGGATCGGACAAGGATTCGAACTGACGACGCCGGGTCCAGAAATAATATTACTTCCTACTACCGCCGGCACAGGTAGTGAAGCTACGAAAAACGCTGTAATTTTCAGCCCCGAACACCAGGTCAAAAAGAGCATTCGCAGTCCCTTACTACTGCCGTCATGCGTGATCATTGATCCGGAGTTACATGCGTCCTGCAACGCAACAATTACCACCCATTCCGGGATGGATGCTATCACCCAATGCTTTGAAAGTTTTATTTCGATCCGCGCAACGGAATATACACGAACGCTGGCAATGGCTGGGTTTAAGCTGGGAATCGAAAATATTATTCAGGCCATTCAATTTCCTAACGACCTGGATGCTCGAACAGCGTTGGCCCACTGTGCATTCAACTCCGGTGTCTCCTTGGCCAATTCCGGCCTAGGCGTTGCGCATGGCCTCTCCGCCGCGTTTGGCGCTACTGCGAATTTAAGCCATGGAGCATCGTGTTCCATCTTATTACCCTTCGCGGCCACGCTAAATCAAAAATACTGCAATGAGAGCTATTGTCAATTGGCGACCGCTATCGGCTTAAGGACTGCCGATCAACTTACAGCACATATCAGGAACTTGTGTGACTTGCTACAAGTCCCGTCTAAACTCGCCGACGTCGGGGTAACGGCCGAGGCACTACCGAAGATTGTAGAGCGTTCGTACGGGAACAGCATGAGTGGAAATCCTTTCCGTCCAGAACCGGGAAAACTAGCCGCTGAGTTAATTACGTTTTTTGGATAGGACACACGGCGTGTACTTTTGATAAAATGAATGTATCCATCAATCTTCTTGGGAGTTATTCAACGAATATGCGTTACTTCGCGACCGCTGTTTTCTTTCTGTTTTTTTCGCTCACCCAAGTATCAGCTGAACCCTTATTAAAACCAGGCGACCGCGTTACATTTCTTGGCGGGACATTCGTCGAGCGGATGCAAATACATGGACACTTTGAAGCTGAAATTCGAAGTCGCCTAGAGGGGGACATTCGATTCCGGAATCTCGGCTGGGCTGGAGATACCGTTCGCGGCGAAAGCCGTGCAGTTTTCGGAACGGTCGAGAATGGAATGGAGAGGTTGCTTCGCGACATGGCTCTCACCAATCCGACGGTGATAATTATTTGTTATGGTGGAAACGAGGCACACAACGGAGTCGCTGGAATAAAACAGTTCAAAAATAACCTCGAGACTTTAACCAATAATCTGGATAGATTTTCAACAAGATATATTTTTGTCGGACCACGGCCTTACGAGAATCTTGGCCCGCCATTGCCTGCTCCCAACGCCTATAACACGAAGCTACGACATTACAGTAACGCTATCGAAGAACACGCTGCCGAAAAAGATTCTCCTTTTATCAATTTAGCGGCCCTCAAGCCTCATGCGACCAATGACTTAATGACTAATCGTGACAGGCAGGGTCTCTGGATCCTCACAAACGCCGAAGGGCTTACTAGCAATGGAGTCCACCTCACATCGACAGGTTATAGGCAATTGGCTTCTTCCTTCGCCGACGCTTTGAAGCTTCCACTCAAGAAAATCAGGCTCACGACCGATGGAACTTCGACCGGTGTTTCTGGGGTCACCGTAGATCGAGTCAATCAGACATTCACGATTAGGGCCACTTCGAACCAAATGCCACTGCCCGGACTCACGCAATCCGGCAAATCCGCGCGTCAGTCAGCGATTCTTGCGATCCCTGACCTACCGAGCAAACGATACCTGCTTACTTCCGCTGGGATTAACCTGGGGATCTATAGTCGGGATGATTTAGCCCAGGGTGTGAAGATACATCTCCCGGTTGATGCGAGGCAAATTACCGAATTGCATGACGCTATCATCACTAAAAACATGATGTTTTTCCATCGCCATCGTCCCCAAAACGAAACGTACCTATTCCTGTTTAGGAAGCACGAACAGGGGAATAACGCTGCGGAAGTTCCGAAATTTGACGCAATAGTTGATGATTACGATCGTAGGGTCTATGAACTTTCCAGGCCCCAACCGTTCACTATTTCCATCAAGCCAGCCAAATAATCACCTAAGTAGGATAGCCCCCCATAATGTCGAAAATAAATCCGGCACTTACTACACTGTTCGCGGTAATCTATTTTTCTCTTATCGATACTGCCGTTGGCCAGCGAAACTTAAAGGATATTCCAAATCCGGATCCGGATTTAGAAAAGGCTACGTTTATTATCCCTGACGGTTTTGAAGTAAATCTCTATGCATCAGATCCCCAGTTGGCCAAACCAATCCATATGAATTTCGACTCCCACGGACAATTATGGGTGGCCTCCAGTGAGGTCTATCCTCAAATCAAGCCAGGGCTACCTGCTACCGATAAAATCATCGTCCTCAAAGACACTACCGGAGACGGGCAAGCCGACCAACGATCCGTCTTCATCGACAATTTACTGATACCTACCGGTGTTGTACCTGGTGACGGAGGTGTTTATGTCGCGAACAGCACTGATTTGGTTCATTACAGCGACTCAAACGGTGACGGGGTAGCTGATCGGACCCGGACTATACTCTCCGGCTTCGGAACGGAGGATACCCACCATCTCTTACATACTCTTCGTTGGGGACCTGATGGCGCTTTGTATATGAACCAATCAATCTACATCCACAGTCACGTCGAAACCCCAGCCGGCGTAAAACGCCTTTTAGGCGGCGGAATTTGGCGTTTTCGGCCGGAATCCATGGAGTTAGAAGTTTACTGTCGTGGCTTTGTTAATCCGTGGGGCCATCATTTTGACTATTGGGGGAATTCGTTTGCAACAGACGGAGCCTTCGTAGAAGGTATTAATTATGTTTTTCCCGGCGCCGTTTTTCGAGCCGCCCCTAATGAACCCAGATTCCTAGCGGGCCTTAATCCCGGAAGTCCAAAACATTGCGGCCTTGAGATTCTCAGTGGCAGGCATCTCCCAAAAGACTGGCGTGGAACGATGGTGACGAATGATTTTCGAGGAAATCGCGTCTGTCGTTTTGAAGTCACGGAAAATGGAGCAGGATTTTCGAGTAATCAGGTAACCGAGGTTATCAAATCCAGTCACGTCGCTTTTCGACCGATTGACGTCAAAATGGGACCGGATGGCGCTATCTACGTCGCTGATTGGTACAACCCTATCATCCAGCACGGTGAAGTAGATTTCCGAGACGACAGACGTGATCATGTTCATGGCCGCATCTGGAGAATCACTGCTAAGAATCGCCCCCTGCTCGAAAATCCAAACTTCGAGCAACTGTCCGTGGTGGAACTCGTCAAGCTGCTGGAGGTACCAGAGAATTGGGTCCGTCTTCATGCCAAACTTGAACTTAAAACGCGAAAAACAAGTGAAGTCGTGGCAGCAGTCCGTCATTGGATCCACGATCAAGACAAGACATCAACTCGCTATACCCATAATCTACTGGAAGGTATGTGGGCACTCCAAAATGTCATGCATTTTGACCCCGATATGATTGAGTCACTACTCTCCAGTTCCGACCCTAGAGTTCGTGCGGCGGCGATGAGACTATCTAGCGTACGTAGGGACAGATTACCTGATCATAAAAGCTATTACTTGCACGGCGTCAAAGACGAAAACCCTCGCGTCCGTTTGGAGGCTGTCCGCGCACTGTCAGAGAATGCCGACCTCCAATCGATTGCTGCCTTAACGACTGTCCTTGAACAACCCCTAGATCGGTTTCTGGATTTCGCAACATGGCGCGCTCTTAGAGACACTAAAGCGACTTGGCTACCAAAGGTACAATCTGGCGAATTCACTTTTGGTCGGAATTCATCACACCTTCTATTCGCGTTAAAGTCAATTGATAGTTCCAACGTAGGGCAGACCTTATCCACAATTCTTACCGAAAACAAAGCGGCGCAAGCTTCAAGCTTTGACATCGCAATCGCCATTGGTCAATATGGCGACGCTTCTGCCGTCCAGACCGCCCTGCTTTGGTTAATCGACAAGGGAACATTAATTGACCCGGAACTATCAAAATTCGCCACACTCGAGATAATTACCAACTCGTCTAGTCGAAAACTCGTTCCCGCAGACGCGTCTGAGATCGCTCAGTCGTACGTGGAAATGAAATGGGATCTGCAGCTTTTGCGAGCAACTGCAGCCTGGCAGCTAAAAACACACTACGCCTATGTGTATACTTCGGCGGCCAAACCCTCAGACCTTCGCGTCGAGGCGATCTTTGCTCTTGGCGTTATTAAAGGCGAAGCGTCCCTCGCTTTGCTCAGTGAGTTAGTTACGGACGACGACTCCACACTGCGGTCTGCAGGTCTTAACGCGTTATCGAAAATCTCTCTTAAAAAATCCGTCGAAGCCCAACTCGCGGACTTATCTCGAGACGATACCGTGGCTACGGCTACCTTGCCGACTTTACTCTCCTCACAGAAGGGGCGGGACATCTTATTAGCTTCTTTAGCTTCGGCACAGCTACCTGCAGACAACGCTAAGTTGGCTGTATCTATTACTCGTTCCACAGGTAGTGAATTGCCAGCTATCATAAATGCATTTCGTAAAGCCGGCAATGTCTCCGCGGCCGGATGGGTATTAACGGCTGATCTAAAGGACGCGTTGGTTGAGGAGGTAAGTAAGATAGGGGACCCCCACTTGGGGCAAGATATTTACCGCAGAGAAAGCTTGCAATGCATGCTATGCCACGGTATCGGTGGTTCTGGAGGTAAGGTAGGCCCCGATCTTATCAGTATTGGCGCAAGTGCTCCAACCGACTACCTGATTGAAAGCCTCTTAGCACCTAATAACAAAATCAAAGAAAACTTCCACGCGGTACAAATTCTCGATGTGAACGGGCGGATTACAAGCGGAATCATTATTCAATCAGACGACTCAGAAATACACCTACGCACAGCGAAGGACGAGATCGTATCAATTCTCAAAGCTGACATTGAGCTTCAGAAAGAAAGTCGTTCTCTCATGCCAGATGGGACGGTCGATGAATTGACGCGCACGGAGCTTATTCATCTTGTGAGCTTCCTCTCACGGCTAGGAAAAGTCGGTGAATTCGAAATAAGTAAAGAACGCTACGGCCGCACATGGGAAGTTTTGCAATTCTCTCCCTCGGCTCATCGACTACTCAACCGCACCGGAATTGATAGTGCATCGAAAGAGGCTGAGGAGTTTCAGTGGGAAAAACATTATGCCACGGTCCAAGGTACTGTACCTACGAAAGAACTACCCGCCATCGCGCCTCATACGGCAGACAATCTTTTCAGCTTCCTGAGGTCAAATATCGTGGTAACTCAACCAGGAAAGATCACCATCAAGATAAAGAACGCTGATGGAATCCTCATGTGGATTAACGGCAAGCCGACGCCATTAAACTCAGGAATAGCCACGATTAACCTCAGCAACGGTACACATCGTGTCGTGATTGGTGTCCAGCAATCGATCCGAAAGACAGAAGATATACGAATAAACGCCGTGCCAGATTTTGAAAGCCCGGTCCAATTTCAGTGGAATTAATATCCTATCCCTGCGCGGAGCATGATCGTCGTACCGGGATCAAAATTAGACAATGGGGAATCTCTAAACGAGACTTCCCGATCGAACACTAAGCCTGCCTCCAGATAACCGATACGTTCCCCAATACGCAATTGCTCTGGGAGACCGAATTCTAGCCCCGTGGTGATCCGAATATCATTAAGATCCGTTTGTGTCTTAATCCCGCTATCCTGACGCATGGTCCAGCTCCCACCGCCGATCTCACCGCCATAATACCACCAGACATCGTAGTTGCTGAACGAAGTTAGGTACTGCGAAATGCGAGGACGAGGGAAAAATAGCTCAATTCGTGCCTCGGAATGCGGTTGCCAAATCAAGCCTATAGCCGGCAGCATCTTCAGTTCAATTCGGTCGTAATAGTACAAACCACCGCGAAACGTCGTGTCCTCAGTTAGGCCAAGATTGAATAAGGCATGACCGGTCAGTCGAATACTGTCGCTACTGAAAGTATTAAAGTCCGAGTGCACACCCACTGATACGCCTGCGTTAACGTTAAAACGTTCTTGAGGATCCGATTGCCATTGCATTTCAAGGACCCCACTGTAGGCCTGATTGGGAAGCCCGACTGACCCTGCACCCTGAAGCAAATTCAGGCCAAAAGTCGGCGCAACGTATAAAGGCTGTTCCGTCTTGAGGAAATTAGGAAAAGCAAATACAACAGAGAAATCAAATTCTTGCATAGAAAGATCTTGTGGCCCGTTACCATCATTGATCCAGCCGTATTGCATTCGAGGTGTCTCAGCGAATCGCAATAAATCACTGAAACGATTCGTCGAGCTGCCACCAAAAAGACTGCTCGAAAGCGAGCCGCCAGGTGGGTCTTTTGGTGCCGTATAGGGCTGCCCAAACCACGGTTTATCGGGGGGGGTGCCCACCGCGTTCCCACCAAACTCTGGTGGGTTTGGCGCTCCCGTATTGCCATAAGGATCAAAACCAGGTTCTCCGAGCCCACTCTCATCTTGAAATGATACCAAGCTCAGGGGATCACCACCGTCTACCCACTCAATCTTCCGTTGGGCATGCAAAGGTTGATGCCAAAAGGCAAGGAGAACGACAGAGAAAACGCAGCGAAATAGCTGTGCACCTACCTGTTTACTATTAGATTTTGTAGATATGAAACAGAACATCCCCAATAATTAGCTTATCTTTAGCCATGCCGTCAACGGCAACCTAAATGATTTGTGAAAATAGGCAAGGTGCGAAATAGCTAACGACTGTTTGAATTATTATGATTCTTCAGGTTGTGATGCGACGAAAGAATTAATAGTTAATTCGGTTGCTTGTTCGCAGTGCAAGGTAGATGCCATGAAATCCATCGTCACCATAACGATTTTATTTTCCATCTTTACGATGCCAATGCTCGCTCAGGAGGGTATAAATCCGCGTGCATACTACCCTTCTTCAAGAGCCATTAACTATCCTTTCCTAGCGAGTAATGCCAACGCATCACAGTCAGGTTCAGTGTCAATGGTTGGCAACTCCGTAATAACAAGTGGCGATTGTTGCCAACCGCTATTGCCGACAATTGCTCAAGGAATTCGGGACACTTTTAATGCATTATTACCATGCCGCGTTGTCCGACGCCAATCCGGTAATGGTTTGTTTTTTTCGGCCAGGTTTTATGAGTCTTCGTGCTGTGGTAATCAGTTTAGCTCTGGTGGTGTGATACTCGATTCTGGCGGTGAACCGACTCCAGCGAACGGTGGCACGATGCCTGAAGAGGTTAGCCCCGAAATAATCGAGGACGCCGTTCAGTTCCGACGGCTTCCCTCGGACAACTCACCAGCGTTGATTACGTCAGGAGCGCCGGCCATCCGGTCAGTATCGAGTCAAATCCGCGTACAAACCTTTGACCAACAACGTCAAGCTGCCAATAACAATTACCCCGCCAACCCGCTTCGCCCGTAACTTCAAGGTTTCCCGTAGGTAGCCTTGCGTAATTTCAAAACTGTACTATTATCAAGCCATAGGGGTTTGTGGCCGCTTGCAGCCTTTATCTGCTAAAGTGCCACCTACACAACTCACTGTGTAAGGTTTCTGCTGTTAGATGTTGCAGTTCGGTACAAACTCTCTACAAGAGCAACACTCTCAATCCTTTACAGCGGATGTAGTAGTCCTATGGCATTACAACATGGCCAAGAATACGGCGAATCAACCACGGCAATCCACGGCGGCGAAGATCACCAAAAGGCTTTAGACTCCATCACCGATCCGATCGTAATGGCTTCCACCTATACCTTTGCAAACACACAGGCCGTGATTGATTATATTGAAAACAAAGAACAACGTGGCGAATACGGCAGATACGGTAATCCCAACGAAGCCGTAGTAGAGCGTAAGCTTGCCGCCTTAGATGGCGGGGAAGATGCCGTGCTGTATTCAAGTGGCATGGCGGCAATCGTGGGTGTCATCATGGCCAAGTTAAATGCCGGAGATGAAGTAGTGTTTTTTGACGAGTGCTATCACCGAAGTCGGGAGTTCTGTTCAAAGCACATGTCGAGGTTTGGCGTTGTTACTCGCCAAGTGGAAGCCTGTAACTATGAAGCGATGGAAGCAGCCATTAACAAAAACACCAAGCTGCTAGTGAGTGAATCACCAACAAATCCTCATTTAAGTGTCGTGGATTTGGAAAGATTTGCTGCAATCGGCAAGCGAACAGGGGTGGAGACTTTAATAGACGCGACACTGGCCACTCCTTACAACGTCAAACCAATCAGTTACGGCGTCGACTACGTGTTACACTCCGCCACTAAATATCTCGCTGGTCACAATGACCTCCTCGCCGGAGTGATTATCGGTGGCAAAGAGCAACTGGCTGACATCCGGTATTTACGAGGGATCCTCGGCTCGATTAACTCCGCACACAACTGCTACTTGCTTCAACGCGGACTGAAGACGTTTGACGTTCGGATGGAACGCCACAATGCTAATGGAATGGCAATTGCTACCTTTTTGGAATCCCACCCTCGAGTCAGCAAGGTCTACTACCCTGGGCTAGCAAGTCATGCCTATCATGAGGTAGCGAAGAATCAAATGCGGGGCTACGGAGGCTTAATTACGTTCGAATTACGAGATGCCGACTGGCGTGCGACGGCGGATGTTGTGGACCGGTGTAGGTTACCTAAGATCGGTCCGTCACTGGGTGGGGTCGAGTCGTTAATCGAACAACCGTTAGTGATGAGCTATTACGAGCTTCCGGCAGACGAGAGAGCTGCCTATGGCATTAAAGACAACATGATACGCATGGCGATCGGTATCGAGGATACCAACGACTTAATCCAAGACCTCCATCAAGCGTTAGAGGGCTAATTAGATGAAATTTCGCACCAAGGCGATTCACATTGGGAATGAGCGTTGCAAAACTACGGGCGCTGTCGTACCGCCCATTCATTTGGCGTCGACTTATGTTCAGGACGAACCGGGAGTATGGGGGGAATATGACTATTCACGTAGCGGAAACCCAACACGGGACCGAATGGAGACGACCCTCGCCGCATTGGAGAATGGGACGGACGCCTTAGCGTTCTCGAGTGGAATGGCCGCAACCCATTGTGTGTCGATGCTGCTTAAGTCCGGAGACCATATTCTCGCTGGATCCGATATCTACGGCGGCACTTATCGATTACTACACAAGATATGCAATCGGAGTGACATTGACGTCTCACTTGTCGATGCTACAGATCCGGCTAAGTTATCCGAAGGGATCCAATCCAACACCAAGTTAATTTGGATCGAAAGTCCAGGCAATCCACTAATGTCCATCACCGATATAGCCGCCTGTGCTGCGATTGCCTCCAACGCCGGTATATTAATTGGCGTGGACAACACTTTCGCAACCCCCTCGCTAACACGCCCGCTGGACCTTGGCGTCGATATTGTCATGCATTCAGCGACCAAGTATTTAGGTGGCCATTCCGACGCTTTGGGAGGCGCTTTAGTAGTTAAGTCTAAGGAGTTATTTGACCAGCTTTATTTCATCCAGAATGCTACTGGCAATTGCATGAGTCCACTGGACTCTTTTCTCATTTCAAGGGGGATGAAAACGCTCGACCTGCGAGTCAAAGCTCAGTCAGAAAGTGCGTTAACCATAGCCAACTATCTTTCTGATGACCCCCGTATCAAGCGAGTACTATACCCAGGCTTACCTGATTTCGTCGGTTACGACATAGCCGCAAAGCAAATGCGTGGCGGGTTCGGCGGTATGCTCAGCTTCGAACTTCGCGGAGATTTTGCGAAGGCCAAACAAGTGGCGGGGAGCACCCAACTCTTCCAACTTGCTGTATCGCTTGGCGCAGTTGAGTCTCTAATTGAACAACCAGCCTCCATGTCACATGCCAGTTATGATCGGGAGGCCAGACT
>Ga0315321_10001354_pt1 | contig 18782 bp, 9 predicted proteins | sample M180m21515metaG_FD_203464 | JGI IMG/M metagenome (GOLD analysis project Ga0315321, IMG submission 203464) | Ammonia-oxidizing marine archaeal communities from Monterey Bay, California, United States - M1 80m 21515 | ecosystem: Environmental > Aquatic > Marine > Intertidal zone | place: USA... | reverse complement strand
GTGATCCTAAAAACCTTTCAGCCCATTCGCCACCGGCCTTTGGGGTTCTTCGTGATCGTGTGGGTCCGCTCAATCCAAGTGGTTATGTTAGTCGTTGTCGGTATCTGCCCCGTGTTTTTTGTGACGGACGCATCATAGCAATTCCACGGGGAGAGACTAATGTTCCCGATGATTTTGAGGGTTTCATTGCCCGCTTTATCCGTCAGGACTCCATGATCCAAAGCTTTGAGCTCGAATACTTCGATCTTAATCCTAGCCCCGACGACCTCCTTTTTAAAACCAGTCGAATTTTCCAGATTTCCAACCAAAAAGATGTCACTATTCCTGTCGATCTTGGCACCAAAAATAATACGGAACTCCGCGTGCGAACCCGGAGCATCAACGGTCTCGTTAGTCCGTGGGAACCATGTCTGGTCGAAGTAGTAAAAGAGAGTGAGGGTAACCTGCCTGTGGTGACTGTTCTCCTCAGAACTCTTGAACAGTGTAGTCCTATTTTGCAGGTAACACCCGGGTCGACTCCGCTTCCTCATGATGTCATCGGACCTAGTGGATCGATCGTTGGGCCGACTTTAACCGCGACCCTGCCTGAAGATACCTTTGAATACCGTATTTACCGCCGTGTAGGAAATGATGGTGGTTATGAACTTCTCTTCCGTGGTGCTGACGACGATATACCGGCCCTTCTACCCGCAGATTTGACCGTCATTGATCCTGCTCCTCCCACAGCTGGTGGCACCGAGGTTTGCTATTTTCTCCAGGTCTTCGATCAAAACGGGAATTCCAGTGCACGCATCCAGATCGGATGCGTCACCATTAAGAATGGAGACCTTGGAACGCCCATGGTCTCGGATCCTTCCAGCCTTGTTGTGAGTAGTGGCAAGGCCCAGCTTCAGCTCAAATGGTTCTGCGATCCGGTGGGCGTTGAGAGGTTTGAAATCTGGTGTGCGTCAGCCTCGCAAGGCGATCCCGAACTCGAGTCTACAGTGATCGGACCAAAGCTGGACATTCTTGATGGTCTCATTGTGAATGAAGAGAGTTCCTCGCTAAATTTTTGTGGTTACCAAACTGCAACTGTTGCCTCCGGTCGATTGGGAAAGGGTGCTGAGTTCTCCGCGACTCTCGAGGTGCCCGCCGGTCAGCGACTGACCTTCGCTGTGCGCGCGGTTGGGAAGGGGAGTTATCAAAATCCTCCGATCGACGATCAGGCTAGGCCTATCGGACCATTTTCAAATACCGTTTCGGCCATCTGGTCCCCCGCTTCCAAAAGTGAGAGGGGGGTTATACCATGGCCGGCCCTAGGAGTTCCTGGTGCCTCGGATCAGGAACTAGCTGTTATAAATTATCAACCGGGTGAGGGACCATTTTACGCTCTAGCCCTTCCTGAGCCCGACACCCATTCCTCTGCTATTCTCATGGGTGCTTTCAATGCTTTCGAGGGCAAGATCTCTATTGGCCCCGACCTCGACCCGCTCGATATTTTCTTTACCTTTAGGAGGCAAAACATTCATCCCATCGATCCGAAAGGGAACGAAACGATTTATCCTTTCATCGTCTATCGACATCAGCTTCCCAGTAATGCCTATCCGAATGCGGTTCCCAATCTTGTGCAGGTTTCTCCGCTCATTGACCGTATCACCTATCAAGACATGGCCGCGGCGGGTCGGATCTTGAGGGATCCCTTCTTCCGTTTTCTAAACAAGCGGGATCTGCCTAATACCACCGCGCCCAATGGTACTCCTGCATTTCATCTGCCAATGGGTGGAACCTTTTCACGCTCGTTGGAGAAAACGGTCCTGGCCGATCCCATCAAGTTCGCGAATGTTCCCTATCTGCGTGATTTCGATAAACTCATGTTCTGGGTCGACCCCTTGCCGGTGGCCCGTGGAGCCAAGTATCAATATCTTATCGTTCACTTCACTGATCGTGGTGAAGTGGATCGGGTCATTCCAACCAACCCGGTGCAACACTAATGAAAATTCTCGTCCTCTCTTTTGTCGCAAGTCTTGCTGCTGCTGCTGCTCCCTCGGTCTATCTGGATGGCGAAATCCATCTTCCTCTGGAATCTAAAAATGGAATCTTGATCATCGATCGCAGTTCGGGTCAGTTGCGGAGAGTTGTTGTCGATGCCTCGAACAAGGTGGTGGTCTTCCCTTCGGTTCACAGTGGGCTCCCCTTGGTGACCGGCGCGACTTCGGGCTACTTCGATGGAGATGACGAAGCAGCCGTTCTCGCTTCGGTCGATTCGAATCGACTCTCTTTTGTTAATACCGTTTCTGGGTCCTCTAGTCCGCTTTTTGCTGATAGGCCTGCTCCAGAGTTCGTGGCTCAACTGCATAGGGCTGGCGGAGCCACCCGTGATCTTATTGTGACCCATTCGGAAGCCGGAGTTGGTGATGCTTTGAATCTGCGAAAGGACCCTGCTGGCTCCTTTTCCAGTCTTGATCTTATTGGGAGTGCCTTCGGTTCCTTCTCTGGAATGCAGGATCTTTACGATGATTTCAGAGGAGACCGCTACGCCATCGGAGTGGAAAACGGTCCCGGATTAAATCGGATTGTCTATCTTAATCAAAATGCAGGTAAGAAGATCGAGATTGGTTTCGGTGACAAAGTCGCTGCCGCTTCTCTGGTCGCTTCGAATATTCGGCGTGATGACAACACTCTCATGGTCGCTACCTACTTGCCAGGAACTCGCAATATTAACTTATTCGAAATTTTCTTCCCGCTGGTAAAGTTGGATGCTGCAACCAAAGTTGTTCTTCCAAAGAGGATAACTAGCATGGCGGCGGCTCCTGAGGGCCTAGGTGCTGGTGGGTTTGTCGTGACCTATTTTGATGGCACCGGAGAGTATTTCACGATCGATGGCGCAAATAGTATTAATTCTGTCCAAACTTTCGAGCCTTCTGGAGAAGATCCCTTTCGCGGATTGCTTCCTATTTCCAGCCGTGGGGTGCTCGGAGTGTATGGAGCGGGTGGGAGTTCGACCACTTTTGATTTCTTCGGGTGGAATGGTTCTGGCTTCGTCCTAAAAGATTCAGGAAGCTTAGCCTCCTTGAGGCCCGCGGCTCAGGATTCCCCAACGCTTTTCTGGTTTTCTAAAGAACCACTCGTCGATCCCACCGCTACTCTCTTGCAGCTTGATCGTAGCCCAGACTGGACGAGTAAGTCATCTCCGGTTCCGCTTCCTCCCAATGTTTTCGTGGAGACCTTCGCTGATCCTACTGCTGGCCTTGACAACCCCATACCTACCGCTCCGGCTGTTCCACCCGGTTCCGGTCATCTTCTCACTAACCAAATTTCAGACACTATTTCCCTCACCGCTTTTGAGGGAAAGTTGGCTCTCTCGATTCCTCCGATCAACGTCAGTCCTGAGAGTGGTCTTTACCAGGATCCGGTTCAAGCCACTGTGTTGGTGGACGATGACCTTTACCGCGTTTTCTACCGTGAGGTTGGCTCGGGTTCTGGCTGGAAAAATTACTTGGGACCCGTGACTGTAGTTTATCCGTCTGCCTGGCAATTTTATACCGAGAACATTAACTCCGGTGCTTTCAGCCCCATTGTAACGCGCACCTACACCTTTGATAGTGATCAGCTCCGCACTTTCGATACCGATGCCGATGGAGTTCCCGATTTTGTGGAGCAGGAATATGGTCTTAACTCTAACAGCGGACCTGATGCCGATGCTGATGGATTTAGCGACCTTGATGAAATTATCAATGGCTCTGACCCCAACGACGATGCTTCCGAGCCTCTAATCTCCACTAATCCATTTCTTGGTGAAGGCATTCGTATTCTTGCTCAGGCATTCAACACCGGAGCCAGTAAGGCTTCCGATGGCCTCGCTGCTCTGCCTGAAGACGGTGAGTTGATCAATCTTCACTCCATGACCTCTGGGCTTCTTGCTTCTGCTCCGGTTCAAATTCTTACTTCACCAGCGCTTCTTAGCGGTCAACTCGCTGCCAGCCTTAAGACTAACTCTTCGGTTTCGGTCAACGAGCTCCTCGTGCTGAACTCGCCGGAATACTTTTTCCTCAATGGGGTCTCGCCTGAGGTCCGGGGAGGGCGCGAGATTTACAAGTTGATCTCTCACCCCGACCAGCAGGTTCCTGAGATCTCGCCCGTTCTCTCGGGGAGCAATCAAGCCTCCGATGCTGCGATTTGGGTGGCCGACGCCGCTGCTGCCTACAGCTCCTTTGAGCAAGTTTCGACTATTACAGATCTTGAACCTATCGACACCGCGGTTGCTGTGCTAGTTGAGGCCGCTCTCTTCAATGCACTTTCATCGAGCTTAACGACTTCGGAGCAAATCGCACTTGGATTTCCTCAGCTGATTCCAGCAGATCCCGGACCGCCCGCTCTTCCTCAACTATTGGCACATTCGCAATTTACCCTCTTTGGTAAACGATTCGGCGACTCTGAGCGCACTCATTTCAACCTCCTCATGAAGAATGCCCTTATCGCCAAGGGGCTGAGCTACGAAGAATTGCTCTCTGAAATCTCTGCTAGTATTGCTGATGCTTCCGAACTCCCCTTGCTCGTCGAGGCACTCTATGATTTCCACGTGGCTCACTCCGGGCCAACTGCGCAACCGTTTGACGTCATTCCTCTCTTGCCACTACCGCTCGATGCTCTCCGCATGCTCATTCGTGACGGAACTCTGCCTCCCGAATATTCTGGTGGTTCCTTTACCCCACAAAAAATCACCGATTCTTTTACAGAGATGGAAACCGCTTTGGGGACTCTGTCGAACGCCTATCGGCCGACTGCGGAATGGGTCGTAGAGGTCAAAGCTCCCACTCTTCCAGGCGACACATATCTCTTTGAGAAGACCGATGACTTCTCACCTGTCCGCTTTTTTGAAATCGATGGCGACCCATTAAATCTTGATCAGGGCCTCGGTCTCGCCCTAGGCACCCGATACCGCATCAATGGATATACCGACGTCACTACCGACGCTCCCTACATCGGAATGGAGGTTTTTTCTATTGAGGTAATTTCGGTTCCGCTTGTGTCGGATAACGATGCGAATGCTAATCTTCTTGGCGATGACTGGGAGGAGTTTTTCTTTGGCTCATTGGGTGTGGTCGGCCCTTATGATTTGCATCCCGTCAATGGATTTACCTACCTGCAACTTTACCTTATTGGTTTCGATCCGCGAGATGACAACACCGAGATTCCGGCAGTTTCTGCCGTCACGCCCGCCATCACAAATTTCAAGCTTCTTGAACTTTCGGGCAGTAAAATCGGAATCCATTTTGACTTTCCCGAGGAATATATCGGTTCATTCAGCTTCGTGGTGCAGCGTAGTGAAGATCTTGGGATCACCCAAAACTACACGAACCTAACGGTGGATACGCCGACGAGTTTGGGAGGGAATAGCTGGGAATTTGATCTTGGGGTCACTTCTTATGTTCCGGATAGTAACTTCTTTCGGATAGGTTTGGCTCTTCCCTCAGATTAGGGTCTGCACCTTTTCTGGCAGAAAGGTGTGAACACAATTCTGGACTATTTCATCCTCTTATACTGCTGGAACTTGAATACGCGTCTGGAAGGATTGGAAATTTGAAACCGCAAAGGTGGTTTAGGACCAATGCATAATCGTGCCCTGAATCGTGATCGATGAAGCGGCAACCGAGAGAGGCTAAACTTTTTACCTGCCGAATCCCGCTTCCCCCTAAGCAGGATCAATCAATCTGGAAAGGGGGACACTAATGTTGATAATGGGTTAGGGGGGAAGAGTTTATACAATCAGGCTCCCACTTTGTAATTGTGTGTCAGGACTCGGAATCTAGGATCAATTTTTCATGGAGAAGATGCTTACACTGCTCAGTTGCCTGCTCATCATCGGATGCGGAGAAAAGAAGGAATTGAATGATAACACGGAGATTGCAAAGGATGCTGGATCTAAGCAGGTTGCAACGAAAGAGGTGGAAAGTTCTGCGAGGAAAAAGCCAATGGATCCAGAGGCCAAAGCGGAACTGCTAGCCGCTGTCAAAAAAGGAGATCTAGTTGTTGTGAAACAGAGCTTAGCTAAGGGTGCTGATGTGAATGCGAAATTGTCCCTATTTGATGAAACTGCTTTGCATCTAGCGGCGAGTGAGGGACATAAGGAAATCGTAGAACTCCTTATTGTTGAAGGCGCAGATGTAAATAGGCAGTCCTCCTTTCCTACAAATGACGGTAGCGGCCGTACACCACTCGATAATGCCCGTTCCCAAATGTATGGTGGAGGTAATGCAACTCCACCACCGAATCTTCGCAAGGATCATCGGCATCATAAATTTAAGGCAATTGCCGATATTCTTAAAAAGCATGGCGGTCATTCCTCGTCGATTTTTGTTGCGGTGAAAACTGGAGATATGTTCGGGGTTAAAACGCTACTGAACGGCAAGGTGGATTTCACTAAAACGAGTATGGGCGGAAGAACACCTTTGCATTTGGCGGCTGAATACGGGCACAAGGAAATTGCCTCTTTATTCCTTAGGAAAGGTGCCCAAGCGGATTCAGGAAATTGGTCTGATAAAACGGCACTCCATTACGCTTCTGAAAAAGGCCATATTGAAATCATTGAGCTGCTCCTTTCAAAGGGTGCAAATATGAATGCCTTAGGAGGTGCCCCGAGAGGAACGGCTTTAGACTTCGCTGCCCGTTTTAAAAGAACCAAAGCCGCTGCCTTCCTTCGCGAAAAAAAAGCTAAAACGAGTGAAGAATTGAAAACTGAAGGGAGATGAAACAGCTTCCAGTGTCCGGATCAATTTGCCATGAGTGCTTTAAGCGAAGGGGCTGAATTTAGTTCCCGTCTCGGAGCTGTGAAAGAGAAGTCCGCAGACAAATAGAAGAGATGATAGATACGCTGCGGGAAGCACCATTAGTTTCAAGTTGCGAGACTGTTACAGCAGGGAAGAAGGCGTTTTTATTACCTTATTTTCTCATTGATTTTCTCATGCATGCAACAACATTTATGACGCATGAAACTAGCTCACCTTCGGAACACGGTCTTGGTTTTGGCAAGTAGCGGGTGCTGGCTTTCCTGGTCGTGTTCCTGCGCTGCGGAGGAAGCTGATTCCGCGAAGCAGCCCTACAGCGCCGAAGCGTTAAGGAAGACACTCGACCCGTTTTACAAGCAGCATATCGTGGCCGACGGCCTGGTGGTCGCCGGTTCGGAGAAGGTCTCGCTTCCTGCTCTGCGCGAGGTCGGGTACCTGGCAAAGAGGCTGCTTGCCAATCGACCTGACGTGATGAGCGCCCTCTGTGAGAAGAGAAAGATGTTTGTGGCCGTGATGGCTTATTGCGAACTGCAGACCGACCTGCCCGACTGCCGGGGGATGTCGCTGTGGTGGGCTTATCGGGCCCGCGGTCTGGGTAGCAGGCCGGTCAGTTGTGGTGAAGAAAACGTGCTCAATTTCAAGGGCGACCCCTGGGAAGGGGAAAACATTTTTATTCATGAGTTCGCCCACGGAATTCAAAGTGTCATCGGCGGTCTGGACGACCAGTTCGATGTTCGCCTTCGGGGTTTGTTCGATAAGGCGGAAAAGAGCGGTCGCTTCCGTGGGTATGCGATCGAGGGCGGCATCGCCGAGTTCTGGGCCGAGGGTGTGCAGGCGTGGTTCAACTGTAACGGTACCATCAGGCCGAAGTCTGGCGGTGGGCAGAGTTCATTCGAGGTTCTTGGACCGAAGGGAGAACACGTCTGCCACTTGCAAACGCGCCAGCAGATGCGAACACACATGCCTGAGTTCGCCAAACTGCTTGATGACTCCTTTCGACAAAACAAGTGGCTCTACGTGCCTGTGGCGGAGCGTTTGGACGAGCTACAACTGAGAGGTTTCGATCCCGCCGAGGCTCCCACCTTCCGTTGGCCGCCTGCGGTCGTCGAGGCCTTCCATCGAATCGAAGCCGAACGAGCGAGCAAGAAATAGAAAGGAGCAGAAGGCTGCGAAACCATGAATCTGTCATGCGTCTCTGATGGAGCGCCGAACTACAGAAATAGGACCCGCAGCCCCCGCGCTTTTGAAGCGAACCCCTTACCGACAAGCCCTTTTTTCTGTATCCCGAATCCTGATTCCCCCTAAGCACGATCCCTGAATCCGGAAAGGTGGTTCGGGATCAGTGCATTACCGGACCCTAGGTCGTGATTCATGAAGCGCGATCGGGGAAGCAAGGATCAGGGATTCGAAAAATAAGGGTGTCTAGAGCAATCTGATAAGCGATATCTCACAATCTTAAATTCTATAACCTATAAATGATTAGGAGTGTAATTAGGGCAAGGATGGAAAAAAGAGCAGTGGCGACAAGCCATAAGATAATGGATTCCCTTTTCGATTTGGGTTTGTTAGTAGAAACACCTCTTCTAAGGAGTTGATCAAAGAAGGTGAGTAGTAGAATTGCGGGTCCCACGTAAAACGACATGAAGCACCTCCGGACCGCCTCTAGGCCAGTCGTTGAAACACTATCAGGACCGATCCCGTCTTTTAGGATCCAAGCAAAAGGCAAAACACAGATAATTAAGAATCCGAGTATTACATCCACGAAAATCAGTAAAATAGACCGCATTGCAGCGTGAGAGATAGGAATTAAAGGAAAGCTTGTCGAGACAGCATCCGTCGACCTGTAACCCATCCGCGCCTGCCAATGAATCAGGGGTAAGGGATACGGGGATCAGTTTGAAAGTTTCCCCTCGCAATATAAAAGTGACACGAATCCGACCTACAGCACGCATAAAGGAGTGAGGCTGTCTCTCCCAATCGGTCTTACAATCTCCTTCGGGAATTATAATAGATTGAAAATCAATCAGTTGATAATAATTGATTAATCGTGTGTGTGAAAAGTCCGTCCCCTGTAATGGGGGGCGGACGCTCATATGGGGTTCATTTAGGGAGGAGTCCTGTATCCGGATAGGGGGAACTTGAAACCGGGAAAGTGTTTCGGGATCAGGGCATGATCGAATCCTGAGTCGTGATTCCGTTTAAGCGGGATCATTGAATCCGGAAAGGGGAGAGATGAGGGGGTCACTCAATCCTGAATCGAAAGAAGAAGTTTTCATCATCTGATGGAGGGAATTCCATGCAGATCTTGCCGTCGACCACGGACAATGAATCAGGGATCACGGTGGAGGGTGTGAAGGTGTGAAGGTGTTCAGATCGGCCGATTGGACGAAGGCGATTTTCATAAATCTCACCAATTCAGTCAAATGCTCCGGGCTCAGTCGCGGCGTTGGATACGATCTTTCATTTCTATCCGATAGATATAAAAAGTCTTTTTAGAGCTCGGTTTAATAAATCACAATACAATCATAAATCGTGCCAAAGAGGCATCAATACGGGCTGAGTTTTCACTTATTTATCACGGGGAAATATAGATACTTCATTTGATCCTACTTGACTGTTAAGTATAAAAGGAGACGATTTTAGGTATGCATATTCAAATAGTAAACTTCAACTTGGAAGGTTTGTCTCACGAGGACTACGAAAAAGCCTGCAACGAGATAGCCCAGACATTCGCCGACTTGCCAGGGCTAATCTCTAAACACTGGCTATCTGATAAAAACAACAACACCTACGGAGGTGTCTATTTCTGGGAAAACCATGAAGCCATGCAAAACTATCTCGCGTCTGATGTTTTCAGTGAAGTTGCAAACAATCCTTCCTTTAGCAATGCCACTTCAAAAGATTTTGCGATACTGGAAGGCCCAACAAAAACGACTAGAGGTCTTAATTGAACCTGCCACCTTTAAGACATTTTCCTGCTAGGAATTTGCTTTTTGGGGAGATCTTGAAGTCGGCTCTGGATCGGAGTGAAAGGGGGGTGATAAATCTCCTAGATGAGAAGTTTCACGCAAATCGGCCTGGTAGGCTCAGAAAGGATTTTGCGAGCTAACTAATAATTTCCCTAATCACCTTCCCCGAGACATCTGTTAGCCGAAAATCTCGTCCGGCGTAGCGGTAGGTCAGCTGTTCGTGGTCGAATCCTAGCAGGTGCAGAATCGTGGCGTGCAGGTCATGGACTGAGGTTGGGTTTTCTTTTGCCTGAAATCCGAAATCGTCAGTGGAGCCGTAGACGGTGCCGCCTCGAATGCCGCCGCCTGCCATCCACACGGTGAAGCCGTAGGGATTGTGATCGCGACCGTTTTTGGATTTGCCGGCGTTGGTGAGTTCTACGGTCGGGGTGCGGCCGAATTCTCCCCCGAAGATCACTAGTGTATCCTCCAACATGCCGCGCTGCTTCAGGTCTTTGAGCAAGGCGGCGACTGGTTGGTCTAGTTCGCGAGCTAGTTTGGCGTGGTTGTCTCTAATGTTGTCGTGGTGGTCCCATGGTTGGCTCTTGCCGTGCCACAGCTGTATGTAGCGCACCCCGCGCTCGAGCAATCGTCGGGCGATCAAGGTCTGTCGGCCGTGGGTGGCGCGACCGTAGAGGTCGCTGATGTGATCAGGTTCTTTGGATAGGTCGAAGGCGTCGCTGGCTTCCAGCTGCATGCGGTAGGCGAGCTCGAATGTCTGGATGCGCGATTCGAGCTGCGGGTCGCTGGCGCGGTCGCGGCGGTGTTCCTCGTTGAGTTTGGAGATGAAATCGAGCTGAGCGCGTTGCTTCACCGGCGTCGTGGAATGGTTGCGGATGTTCTCGATGAGTTTTTCTAGCTTGGTGTGCTGGGAGTCGATGAAGGTGCCCTGATAGATGCCGGGGAGGAATCCGGATTGCCAGTTCTGCGCGTCCTTGATCGGGTAGCCGCCAGGGCACATGGCGATGAAGGCAGGCAAGTTCTGACTTTCCGATCCGAGTCCGTAGGTGACCCAGGCACCGACGCTCGGACGGCTGAGCACCGAGTCTCCGCAGTTCATCAGCATTAGCGATGGTTCGTGGTTGGGCACCTCGACTTTCATCGAGCGGATGACGGCGATGTCGTCGATGCACTCGCCGATTTTTGGGAAGAGCGAGCTGACTTCGATGCCACTCTGGCCGTAGCGTTTGAACTCGAATGGGGAGGGAAAGGCTGCACCAGTTTTGCGTTCGGTGCGCAGGTGGCCACTGGGTAATGGTTTGCCGGCGTATTTTTGCAGTGCGGGTTTGGGATCAAAGGTGTCGATGTGTGAAGGCCCGCCGTTGAGGAAGAAGTGGATGACGCGCTTGGCGGTGCCGGGAAAGTGTGGCGATTTTCCGCCCAAGGGATTGTCGGCAAGCAGCAGGTTGCTGAGGCCGAGTGATCCCATGCCCAGGCCGCTGCGGCGTAGGAAGGATCGGCGGGTGAACAATGGATGCTGGTGGTCCATGTGGAGTGAGGAGAGTTAGGGTAACGTTGTAGAAGCACCCCTGCTTTTAGGTTTCTTGGACAAAAAGAGGTGCTGGATTGGTGGTGATTGAAGGCATTGGGATTGTAAGGGTGGGATTGTGAAGTGGGCTGGTGTACGGCATTGCTCCCCTCGCCTAAACCTAGAAGTCCAAGCTACTTGCTTCAATCGATAAACATGAAGGTGTTGGTTAGCAGGAGGGAGTGGGCGAAACGTTCCCACGCGTCGAGTTGGTGTTTTGGTTTGGTGATCTTTCCGCCGAATTGTTGTTTGGCATGCCATGTTTTTCCGTCGGTGGATTGCACGGTTGGTGCCCAGACGAACTGGTCGCAGTAAAAGTTTCCGTCTGGACCGCAATCGACGACAAAGTCGATTACGTCGCCTTTGGAGATCTCGATTGCGTCGAGTTTTGACTCAGAAATTTCGCCAAATTTGACGATGGAGTTTTTCAAGGTGCCGTGGCGCGGGGAGGTGATGATGGCCCGCACTCCATCGCCGCAGTCGTCGTCGTTCTGGATGCTGCCACGGATTCTGATCTTGCCATCGATGGGCGAGACCCAGCGGCGCACGGCGGCGTGATGCAGGCCGTTGCCAGCGTGGCCACCGGTGGCGGTGAGCCTCAGCCAGCCGAGCTGGGCATCAGGCCAGTTTTCGCTGCCGCCCCATGCCTCGCCGGTGAAGTGCGGCAGCGGGGTGAAGCTGTCGAGCTTGCCGCTCTGTTCGTTGAACTGGCCGTAACCGTAATGCCACGGGGACGGTTTTATGCTCTGTGATTCGGCTTTTTCCGCGCTGTCGGTTGTCATTGCTTTCGTGATGAACTCCCGGCTGCTTCTTAACTCGTTTTCGGTGGGGTTGCGCTGGAAGGCGATTTGGAATGACCTCGTGATGCGCTCATCGGTCGATCCCATAGCGATGCGTTTGGCAAAGGCGATGGCGCGTGCTTCGACGAAGGGACTGTTCATAAAAAACAGGGCCTGTTGGGGGACGTTGGTCAGGTGGCGTTGCGGGCTGTGGAGCTCTGGGTTGGCGAAATCGAAGGCGCGCAGTGTGTTGGGTAAGAACTGGCGATCGATGCGCCCGTAGAGGCTTCGGCGCAGGGTAGCGGAGGTTCCGAGCAACGCGCCCGGCTGGCCGCCGATGCTGCGATCGAGTTCCCCCGAGGCGACCAGTAGGGAGTCGCGCATTGACTCGAAGTCGATTGGTCGGCGTGGGAAAAACGAGAGCAGGCGGTTTTCCGGATCGATCGTAGAGGCGGTGGATGTGGAAGCCTGTTGGTAGACGGCTGATTGTGTGATGAGGCGGTGGATGCTCTTTAGTGACCAATTATTTTCGACAAGCTCGGAGGCGAGAAAGTCGAGCAGCTTCGGGTGGCTCGGAGTTTCTGCCCGCAGGCCGAAATCGCTCGGCGTGTTGACTAGGCCGGTGCCGAAGTGGTGCTGCCACAACCGGTTGACGATGAGGCGCGCGGTGAGCGGGTTGTCCTTGGTGGCAATCAGTTGCGCGAGCTCGAGCCGGCCGGATCCACCGGTGAACTCTGCACCGCCGAGAATGTCTAGCGCGCGGCGGGTGACTTCTTCTCCAGGCGTGGCGTAGTTGCCGCGCAGTAGGATGCGCGTGTTTTGTGGAACAGGCTGGTCGGCCATCGCGACCGTATGTGGGGCTTCGTTGCCTAGCTGGTAGATCCGGCGCTCGATTTCAGCGAGCTTCGTCTTCAGCGAGTTGCGCTCGTCGTCGGCAAATAACCATTCGATGTCATGCAGGTGCCGGTCGCGCGGGATGGCGAGCGGTGAGCCCGGGCCACTGATGATCCTCGCGATTACGGGGTGCTGTGCGTTTTCTTTAAAGATCTTTGCGTAGCGAATGGCGAGATCTTGTTTGTCCCGCAAGGGTGGTTTGCTGAGCGCCATGGTGATGACGGGGTCGATGTCGCGGAGTGATTTCAGGGCGGCTGTTGCCTTGTCCGAAAATTCTGCCGGCGGGATTTTTGTAAGAGCTACCCACGGGGAAAAGATCGGGTGGTTTTTTTTGTCAGAGAGCGAGAGGTATTCATTCCAACGGCGGATCTGTGCAGGGTTGAGATCGTCCTTGGTGAAGAGCTCGGCAAAATCTGGTGCTGGCACGATCGACATGTCGAGGGTGGCGGCTAGGTATTCACCAACCCGCTCGAGATGACGTTTTTCGACGGAGGTGGCGTGCTTCTCAAACTCGGTAGCCAGTTGTTCGCGACGCTCTTTTAACATGCTGTCATCGCTTTCTTTCAGGGCAATCATCTTGTCGTGTGAGCTGTCGAAGATGGCGTAGAGCGCATAGTAGTCGGCGGTCGGGATGGGATCGTATTTGTGATCGTGACAGCGGGAGCAGGAGACGGTTAGCCCGAGCATGCCGCGGGTCACGGTGTCGATGCGGTCGTCGATGATGTCTTGTTCGACGCCGATGAAGCGCCGGCCGAGGGTGAGGAATCCCATTGCGGCGAGGTCTGACTGTTCGCATTCGTCGCGCTCGAGCAGGCGGTCGGCTGCTAGTTGGCGGATGAGGAATTGGTCGAAGGGCAGATCATCGTTTAAGGCGCCCACGACCCAATCGCGGTACAGCCAAGCATGAACGAAGGTGAACTCCTCAGGCGAGTAGGCGTAGCCTTTAGTGTCAGAGTAGCGCGCGATATCGAGCCATTGCCGTGCCCAACGTTCGCCGAAGTGTGGCGAGGTAAGCAGGGAATCAATCGCTGTTTGTGGGTCTTTGGTGGATTGGGCTTGCTCGAAGGTCGGTGGTAGGCCAGTCAGATTATAGGAGAGTCGGCGCAGGAGAGTTCGTGGATCGGCGGGTGCGGCGGGCTGGAGGCCAGCGGCATCGAGTTTGGCGAGGATGAAGGCATCGATGGGGGTTTTGATCCAAGAGGGATCGCTGACCTCTGGGATCTGCGGTTTGGTGACTGGTTGGAAGGCCCAGTGTTTGATTTGGGGAGTCGCAGTGGGAACGGGAGTAGGCGGGGCGGCTAGGATTAGCGCCGTGGCAAAGGTATAGATGATGAGGAATGTTTTCACCAGCATTGAGCACAGTCTTTCATAAATTGTTCGGGCCTGGAATCTGATTTTTCGCAGGGTGCCAGCCGTCCAAAGCTTTGGCTATCAGTCCGAATTCCTAGGGCGGAGTTCTGATTGAATTGCTAGGAATTTGCTTTTGGGGATTGAGTTCCTAAGGGCGTCGTTGAAAGGATCGGAGAGGGGGTTGCGGGGGAAAGAGGCGCGAAGACGGTGGTTTGGGATGAGGGGTAGGGGGGTGATTGAACCCTGAGTCGTGATCAATTTACCATGAGTGCTTCAAGGCCTGAACCTAACATTCAAAGTGATCCAGATCTGGTGATCTGATCAAGGATTCTATGACTGGTTTTTCGTTGGATTTTCCTGAGTTCGACTGGGAATAAGAGATTGAACACACAGACTTCCCGGCAGAGGGGCGTTACTATTTCGGATTCTCTTTGAGCAAGAAATACCGATTGGCAGCAAGATTTTTATAAATTTGTATTTTTCCTGAAGGCCAACGGACTTCGAGTCGATCGATTGCCTTTGCGTCACCGAGTCCCAGAATGATTTCTGCTGGGCCCTGTCCCATAAAACCGTTTTGAGGAAATAAGTCCCGGATCAGTTTTCGTCCTCCCACAGTGGCCGTGAGCCGTGCGCCAATCCCCGCGCGATTACTCCCAGAGCCCTCGAGGCGGATGCGGGAGGAATTGGCCTTTGGAAAACGATTGAGGAACAATCTCAGCGAGCCGCCTCCAACCGAGCCAACAAGTAAGTCAGTGGCTCCATCACGGTTAAAATCCGCCGCCACAACGCTGCGGGAATCGGAGTCAATATCCGCACCTGAGGCGAACGAGACATCTAGGAAGGAGTTGCCATCGAGGTTTAGGAAAGTGCGATTGCGCTCGAAGGAACTCAGGTTCTCCCGTTCGTTCGGCATTTGGAAGGGGTTCTTGGTCCAGAACTCGCCGGCTTCTTCATCGATCTCACCGATCGCTTCAAGCTGGCTGAGTCGGTTATGCGGCTGCGACACGACAGACCTCCATAGGCAAGTTCATCCATCTGGTTTGCTACGATCAAAGCTTAGGAATCCGGTTGTCGCGTGGAGATCGAGTAGACCATCGTTATCGAAATCTGCGAGCGCAGGCGCGTAAGCCCATCCGATGTCGTTGATGCCCCAGGGTTCACTCTTTTCCTCATAGGGCCCGCCTCTTGGGCCGCGTTTGTAGAGACGATTGCCAGCACAAGCGCCCTTGATTTGCTTGTGAACCCCCGGCCCGTAATCATCTTCGGAGACCTGCGCGATAATACGCCGCCCCATCTTCGAATACATGTTAGCGACATAAATCTCAGGCGAGCCATCATTATCGAGGTCTCCGCTAGCAACACCCATGCTGGTGGCAAAGTCAGCAATACCGTTCTGCTTTGCGATCTCCTCAAAACTGCCATTACCCTTGTTTCGTAGCAGGTTATTGGTGCCAAAATCATTGGCGACGTAGAGATCGGGTAGAGCGTCGTCATCGGCGTAGAGCCAGGTTGCTGCGAAGGAATTACGCTTGCCCGCGCTTGCCTTACTTTCTGCAGTAATATTCTTGAAGCGACCGCCGCCGAGATTTTTCCACAGCACATTTGGGGCGCCAGAAATGTCATCGCCGACCCAAGGTAGCGGCTCTTCCCCGGCGACAGTTCCTTGGTAGAGCACATAGAGATCGCACAAGCCATCGCCATCGTAATCCGCAATGCTACAGCCCATCGGCGCTCGCGGAAATTTGAGACCTGATTCAGTGGTGATCTCTAGGAGTTTTTTCCCTCCGATGTTCCGATAGACGCGGTCACCGAGAATCAAGTCAGGGAAGCCATCGTTGTCAAAGTCCAACCAACAGGCCAGCGCTCGTTCCGCCTTGGTCGCCATCATAGGAAGTCCAAAGGCCTTGTTCGCGACGGCAAAGCGCTGACCTCCTAGCGACTTGAGCAGCGCCGTAGGCCCGCGTACTGAAGCGATCGCAATATCCAGGTATCCATCTCGATCGAAATCTTCCACTGCGAATTGAAAACTGTAACGCTGGGAAATCTCCTCTTTGGGCATTTTCCAGTTGTCGGCCAAGGGTAGGCGATGCAGCTGGCTGGCTTCGGTGACCTCCTCCATCAGCATTTTTGGGGCACTGCGCCTAGTTTCGGATAGAACTTCCCAAGAGGAAATTACGGCGCCAGCGTCAAAATTTGAAATTGATTTCGTTCGGAAGTTGACGATGTGTTCTGACTCGAGCGCGACCAACGCCCCTCCAATACCCCGACCGGATGCCGTTAGTAATAGCCGTGTCTCCCACTGTCCCTCATCAGCAGTCGCGATCCGTAGAACACGCAAGTTTAGGGCCTCGATCTTTTCCAGCGATCGCAGGTGGTCCAACAAGGCCGCAGCTACATCTTCAGCGTTTGCAGGTTTCTCTCCATCGGTGCGGCGAACTTCTTCGACATTGCTCTTGCTGATTTTCTGAAACGAGTTTTCATCAGGTATTACCGCGCCCGAGAATTCCTTGTGAAAGGCCGCTGCGAGAACCCTCGCATCTCGTTTACGCAAGCCATCCAAAAACCACTTCCCAAAGCGCTTCTCGATCTTGAATGTGACGTGCTCTGAATCCCAGATTTCTTTCTGGCGCTCTGGATCGAGCGCTTGCTTAGGCTCAACCAACTTCTGAGCAGATACGGTGAACCCTAATACGGAGATCCAGATGAGGCAGGAGAGGTGTATCGGCGCTTTCATACTATTTTTCGGACCGTCCTAATGCTGTCAGATTCTATCTACCAAAACCAGCGCGAACTATCTGGCCTCAAACAACAACTTAACTTAGGGGAGAGTTTACCCTCGTAGAAACACACCCGGTCGGTGCCAGAATGATTTCGATAATAAAAAAGCGGTGCCGCCCGTGGGGCGACTCCGCTTAAATGATTGACTCGTTTGAGCTACTTCTGGATCCGGAAGAACCCGCGCCCGGGGCCTGGATCCCCGATTAATGATATCGGGAAAGTGTAAGTGGTCGAATCGCCCTCATCTGCCGGGTAATTGTCGTTGAGATCGGTGTCCCAATCGAAGAGGTCCTCGGAGTAGAAGATGCCGTAGGATTGTCCGGCTTTCGACGGCCATGTCAGCGAAATTGTATCGTCCGAACGATTATCAGTCCCTTTATCATCGTAGGCAATATCTGTAATCGCAAACTGTGTTCCACCTCCAAGCAATACCTCGATACTGGTTCCTTCGCCAGCTGCCCATATCTCGGCAACCTCATCAGCTGATAAAGCGCGGGCCCAGATTGCAACATCGTCGACCTTGCCATTCCATCCACGACCGAGAGCGTCTGGATTTTCCCCAATTCGCATCCTGTTATCGCGATTCCCGAGAGATGCCCCTGAATTGGTTGCGGCTTCGACGCCGTCGATGAATAGGGTCTGGGTGCCTGAGATGCCTTCGGTAACCGCCACCACGTGGTGCCAGGTTTCTGGTTCGCTGCCGATCGTGATCGCGGTTCCGTGCGCTGGAGCTTCACCAGTGCCGCCTGCCCAAGAAAATTCCTCTGGTACATCGTTACCCCGACGGTGTACTCGCCAGCCGTTACCCTCACCCTTGGCAATTAAGCACTGCCAGCCAGTGGTAATTGAAGCAGCGGTGCACCAAACCGAGACGGTCATACTTCCGCCCGTGAAGTCGAACTCGGACTCATCGCCACCGGTGATGATGACGTTCTGGGTCCCATCAAGGTTAATCGCGTTTCCGAACTTGCCTGTTTCAAATGGGATCACACCTCCGTCTTCGGTGCCGTGGTTGTCATCGGCCGCATCCAACAAATCGGAGTCGAGCGGCCAGTAGGAGATTAGACCGAATTCAAAACCTCCACCGCTGGATAATGGATCGTCGTCAACGCCATCGGGAACGGTGTCGCCGTCTGTGTCCGGATTGAATGGATCTGTCCCTGCGGTGAGTTCGGCGCCGTCGTTCAGAGCATCGTTATCGGTGTCAGATATGAGTGGATCAGTGCCCGTGTCAGTAACACTGACATACGTCCCTGTCCCAGACTCGACTCCGTCGAAAAGACCATCGCCATCCGTATCCTGCACGTTTGGATCGGTGCCGCGCTTGAATTCTTCGAGGTTCAGAGAGCCATCGTTGTCTGCGTCCTGACCTGCGTCGGAAGCGAGTAGTGGATTGAGGTCGTTGTCGACCTCATAGCCGTCGGGCATCTCGTCGTCGTCGGTATCGGGATTGAGCGGCAGGGTATTTGCAGCGATCTCGGCACCATCATTGAGGCCGTCGTCATCAGAGTCAGCTTTGTTCGGGTTTGTAGCGTGGGTATTCCTCTCGGCACCGTCAGTAAGATCGTCTTTATCGCTGTCGCTCTTCAAGGGGTTGGTTGAATTTTCACCGCTATTCCACTCCTCAAGGTTGGTGAGTCCATCGCTGTCTGGATCCTCTCCGGAGTCATCGATCTCGGGA
>Ga0315321_10001351_pt1 | contig 18796 bp, 15 predicted proteins | sample M180m21515metaG_FD_203464 | JGI IMG/M metagenome (GOLD analysis project Ga0315321, IMG submission 203464) | Ammonia-oxidizing marine archaeal communities from Monterey Bay, California, United States - M1 80m 21515 | ecosystem: Environmental > Aquatic > Marine > Intertidal zone | place: USA... | reverse complement strand
AAACTCCGCCCTGCCAATCACGCAGTTGTTTTGAAAGACGCTTCACGATGTCAGGGTTGGTTGGGGCGAGGTTGTTTTTCTCACCGGGGTCTTTGTTCAGATCGAACAGTTCAACTCCCGTTCCCTTGTCTCCTTGGATGACCAGTTTATAGTCATCTGTCAGGATGGCTCTTGCACCCTCAAAATCCTGTTCCCTGATTTCAGTGTGGTGGAAATTCTTGAAGTTGCGTGTCAAAAGTCCACCCATTTTTTTCACAAGCGGGATCGTACCTTTCTGAAGTTCCGGAGCAATGTAAGGCGTTGCTGATTTTTCAGTTTCGTGATCCCTTCGAAAATACCAGAATTTGATAGGCTCACCCCGGTCGCTCATTTCTCTGTTCAAGAGTGGCATCAGGTTGATCCCGTCCAAGGGAACGTCCGGCGTTGGTGCGCCAGCCAAGCGGCATAAGGTTGGAAGGATGTCAGAGGTGACAGCATTCACGGACGAGATGCGCGGTTCGGGGATTCGCGCGGGCCACTCAATGACTCCCGGGACTCGAATCCCGTTTTCATAAAGCTGTCCCTTGTATCCGCGAAACCGGGACTCTCTCAAGCCGCTTGGGGGAATGCCATTGTCTCCACAATACCAGAGCAGGGTATTGTCTCTGAGTTCGAGTGTTTTGAGGGCATTGCGCAGTTTGCCAATTGATCGATCCATGGCCGTGATTTCGGCATAGCGCTCGATCAAAACGTCGCGCAAAGGTCGCTTGACTTTCTCTCCCGTCTGGTTGGAGGTCAGTCTGACCGTGAAATCATTGTATTTTTCCGGCAGATCCTGATAGAGGAGCAAGTCTGTTTCGATACCACTATAGGGTTCATGAGGTGAGCCAAACCAGATCACAGTAAGGAAGGGATCATCCGTCTCTTTTTTGTTTTTAATGTAGTTGATCGCTTCATCGACAAGAATCTCCGAACTCTCTCCGTAGAACTTTTGGGGTGGCCCACCATTGCGTGAAAGAAACGGATCCATCTCGAAGAAGTTGTCGTGCGAAAGCCATTCATCAAATCCCATCGCGCCAGGGTTTGTCGGCGATGATTTCTTGACGGGTCCAACATGCCATTTCCCAAAATGTGCAGTGGCGTATCCGGCATCGCTCAGAAGATGAGCGACAGTGACTTCTTCGGGCCGAATGGAACGGCCGGGTGTAAACGTCCCGTACCGATTGGGGTGCCGGCCGGTTAGCACGTTTCCTCGGGTGGGAGAGCAGACTGGCTGCGCATAGAAATGGTCCAAACGCAGTCCAGATGCAGCCATCTCATCGAGATAGGGTGTTTTTACATAAGGATGCCCGTTGTAGCCGACTTCCTCCCAACCGTGATCGTCACCCATCAGAAGAATGATGTTCGGGCGACCCGCCTCCTCTCCGCTGATTGCAGTCCCGACCGGACATGTCAGAACGAACAGTGTGATAGCTGAGAGAATGCAATGTGTATTCTCTTTGATCTGTGTCTTCATAGGAAAAACATGGGGACAGGCGAGGAAAGCGAGGTAGCGATAGTTTACTCAGTTACCATTCGGATGTGGCTGGAAAGTCTTTATCCGCTATTTTACAGCGACCTTGTCGCTTCGGCTTTTCCTGCCGTCAAAATCGATCGGGTGCAGCTACCACTTTGGATCCCGGCTGACCACTTCATTTTCGGATTAATAGGGGGTAATTGGAGTGACAGACGTGTGCGTAAAACGTATCTTGAAATCCACAGCCGCCAATGGGTTTTCTCACAACTAACAAAATGGAATCACAATGCAGCTGGAAAGGTTAGTCTGTAATGCGTGTGGAGCTCCGCTTGAGGTTCCTGCTTCCGCAAAGTTCGTGACGTGCGGCCATTGCTCAGGCCAACTTCAGATTCGCCGGACAGAATCGGCGGTCTATACTGAAATTCTGGCAGATCTTGCCGAGAAGACTGAAGAGCTAAGTGAGCGGATCGATGATCTTGCGGCCAATAGCGAGCTGACTGCAATCGACAGTAATTGGCAGATGGAACGCGAAAGTCTCATGGTGCGTGACAAGCACGGTAACAGGCATGTGCCGACAAAGGGATCGTCAATAGGGGCTGGCGTCGCCGCTACCCTGTTTGGTTGCTTTTGGACGGTGATGGCAATCAGATTGACCTCGACGGCTCCGGCGGTTGGGTTGTTTAGCGTCACCAAAATCGTGCTCCCCGCCTTTGGAATTATCGTCATCGCCTTGGGCATCTACAACAGTATGACGAATTTTACAAAGGCAGAGAAGTATAAACGGGCCGAGCGTCGCTACCGACAGCAACGTAGTGAGGCTGATCGCTCTTGATCTGCTTCGCCAACTTCAGCCCCAAGCTGTTTCGTCAGATCTGAATGCCGTTTCAACAGCACCGAAGGGAAAAAACAGGTGTGAAATGAAAGGTGCAATCAATAGCAGGTGTCTGGATAAATAAAAGGTCTCTGGGACCGGTTTTGCCGCTGGATGCTTATCCTCGAAAAACAGTCCCTGCCACCTTTTTGTTGACAGATACCTTTTAATTTCCTGTTTTTGTTTACCTATCCTCGAATAATGATCCTCGGTACCGTTTGTTTTCGGCCCTCTGTCATAAGCGTGAAACGGTTTGGCGAGTCTGGAGGGCTCCGAAAGGATACCCCAATGACGCGTCGGCCCCAACGCTCGATTACCTCCCATGGAGCCCAATAAGGAGCGACAAAGATGATCTGTCCCAACCCAAACTGTGGTTATGAAGGTAGGCCGAGGAAGCGTGCCAGAGGTAGCCTGCTGCTTGGCTTGATCCTATGTGCAATTTTTCTGATTCCGGGACTGCTGTATTTCATGCTCATGTCCGGCTACAGGTACTATTGTCCTTATTGTGATATACAAATCGCAGCTGACAATTAGGGAACTGCTTTGCCCAATGCGATTAGGCACTTGGATGTTGCTGTAAACACAATCTTGCGGTTCGACAGATAACTGATGGCGGTTGTATTCCTCGTGTGCTCGTTTTTCCTGAGGTAGTACAGGACACCGCGTTTGCGTTTTGGCTCGGTTTTCCCGAAGAGCGAAAAGGCGGAAAGTGGGAATAGAGAGCTCGAGAGTGCTGATGTGAGCTAGCAGGTACCAAGAACATCCCATTCGTGATCGGCATGAATACTAACCAACAAGGATTGAAATTCAGACGTCCTGATGACGATTCAATTCATGCAATTGCCGATCTGCATCGCCAGTCTGTTTTGACTTATACGCAAATCGGTTGGACGGGTCGTTCTGAGTGTCCTGTTGGTTTCGCAAAGAACAAAGCGGACGCGGTGATTGGCAGGGGTGAACGCGATTTTGATCGGGCCAAGGCAGCGATTCAGAATTACGACATGCTTCGCCTTGGCTGGATGCAACCTGCTGGTGATGATGATCCGATTGTTGTTGGGTCGGTGGTCTCTACTCTTTCCCGAAAGTTGATGGTGTATTCTCTGAACGTGAACCGAGTTGTTTACGTTGATGATCAGGTTTCGACTCGATTCGGGTTTGGGTTTGGCACGACTGCTCACCATCTGATCATTGGCGAAGAACGCTTCACGGTTTGTTTCGATGAGCAAACCGGTGTTGTAACTTATGAGATCTTTTCCTTTTCGCGTCCTGGGTTACTCCTATTTCGTCTTGCATTCCCGTGGTTTCGTCACCTTCAGCGAAGTTTCTGTCGTGATTCGACTGACGCCATGCGTGTGGCATGTCAACATGCCACCGCCATGAGGTAGCGTGAAATCATCATGCTGGTTAAGTCTTGAGGAAGCGGAATTCAGTTGATGGCGATCGCAACGTCCGTGGTGTTGTTGACATCAGTGTTGTTCGATAAAACGTTCAGGGCCACGAATTGGGGGGGATTGAATTGATATGCGGATGGTGAAGCAGATCGAAATAAGGCAGGTAACTGCGGACGACTTTGACACGCCTGCTGACGTTATGTTCGAAGCGGTCAGGTGCGGGCATAGCGAGTATACCGAAGCACAGAGGCGAGCATGGGTGCCTCCACGTCGTTATGGTGAACGTCTGGGTTCTCAGGCGGTTTTTGCCGCTGTCGATTCGTCGGGGATTGTAGGCTTCATGAGTCTCACTGCTCATGGCTATATCGACTTTGCTTATGTACTTTCTCATGCTCGAGGCACCGGGGTGTTTAGGCGACTCTATGAGACAATTGAACTTCTTGCGCACAAGAATGGAGTGACTCGGCTTTGGGTTCATGCGAGTCTGATGGCGCAACCAGCTTTCGCTGCCATGGGTTTTAAGATCACGAAGCAACAGGTGGTTGGAATTGGCTCGCAATCTTTGGAACGTGCCGAAATGGTAAAACAAATCGATCACCGCGGCGGATCTGGTAGTGACTGATGCACTTGGCGCTTCTTGACGGTGACTGGTTTTATCAGGAGCGGTTGTCGCTTATCTCGTGAGTGGTGTTGTGGTGTTGGTGGTCTTCAGTTTTGACTCTGATTGATCAGGTTTTCGAGTGTATGCTTCCGTCTCTAAGAATCGTAGTCGAAAGCAATGTCGATTTAATCTGCGAATGGACAGCTCTTGATGTCGGTCCGCTCCTCATGATCGGGCTGGTTCTTGGGGTTCTCGTTTTTTTGTGATCTTGGATTGGTTGGATCAAGGGTCATTGCCGAAAGCGACGCAGGGTGGCGGTTGGTCGCCGATTGGTGATTGCAAACTCCCTGGATTTGGTTGCCTAGTCGCTCTTGTGAATCGCTTTGCAAGAAAGGATGGCGTCCGCTGCATCAGCGGTTTTTGCCGTTGAACATGTAACGATGATTGGGAATGGGCCATGCTTGTAGAATTCGTAAAGACAGTGTGTCTCGGGTTGGGAGCACCTTGCGGAAAATATACGGTCGTGCATTTATGTTGGTCTTTCATGATATTTTCGCGGCAGCGTTGAAATGATTCGCGTGGGATGCTGGCCACAAGTAAGTGAATCGACGAGAACTTTCAGTGTTTGTGTGAACTTGAGCAGAAGGGCGTGTAGTGAGGTCGAGTGAGAGCCTAAACTGGTGGTGTCGTCATTTTGTGCAGCGGTAGGGATCACCCCCCACCTGTCTCACCGGTCAGGAAATTGAAGCGTCTGTTTTGGAAAACGTCGCATCTGCGAGCTGAGGTAACACGGCGTTGGTGACGGTGCTGGCGATTTCCTGCTGCCTAACTGGCATTGAGTTGCTGACCTGTTTGTCTGTTTGAAACGAGCTAATAACTTCAAAGAAGATCTAGCATGGAAAAAATCTTGTTGCCGATTGTCATGTTTGGTGGAACGATCGCGGTTGTGGGGGGCATCATTTGGCTGGTGAGACATGTGGAGAAAAAAAGAAGGGAAGCATTGATGGCGTTGTCGACAGAGATTGGGCTTCAGTTTTCGGAGGTGCAGGACGAGGATCTGCTTGCGAGAATGCAAGCGTTTTCCCTCTTTAATAGAGGGCGTAGCCGCACGATGCGAAATGTGATGACAACCGAGACGGACGTTGCTCGGCTCTCTATCTTTGATTACCAATTCAGAACTGGTGGTGGCGACAATTCGCGCACACACAGGCAAACGGTTGTTGCACTTGAGTCTGATACGCTGGAGATTCCAGAGTTTTCTGTATGTCCTGAAGGTGTGTTTCAGAAGATTGGTGCAGCCATTGGGATGCAAGACATCGACTTTGTACAGCACCCCGAATTTTCGGATGCTTTTTCACTGACGGGGAATGATGAACCACTGGTGCGGAGTTTTTTTGATGACAAAATTCTTGATGTCTTTGTGCAGCATAAAGGTATCTGTGTTGAGAGCGGCCCGGGGATGTTCATTTATTTTCGTCACGGTTTGCGCAAGCCTGACCAAATCCGCGAGTTCATGAACCAGGCCTACATGATCTACTCAGCGTTCGTTGAGCGATGCTCGGAAAAAGGTCCCTGACACCCGATTATATGTGAGTGGAATCATCGGCTTCCGAGTCGTCAATGCTATCATCCTCTGACCCAAGAGTGACTGCCCATCCATAAAATTTGATGACCCCGCCGAACAAAACGTAAATGAGCAAAAAGAGGTCAAATTGATCGACTGCCGTGATCAGGTTGGGCCAGATGAAAAACGCAACGCGGGCAATGAGTAAGACAATCAATCCTGGGTAGAAAATTTTGGCCAGTAAAACCATTGGCCATACGATACAAATGATTGGCGAGAGGAGGACCATGATCCCAAGATATCCAATGACGGGATAGCAACCGGGGATTTGGGTTGCCAAGGTCTGAATGGGTTGATGCCTTGAGCGTGACTCGGTCAGCGTGCCTTGGCATTGCACTTCCGTGCCGTTTTCGACGTCGCCTAGCTTCCGCCAAATCAAGAGTCTGAGATTCCATCGCTTGGGGCAGGCTACTGAAACGGCACCCCGACCACGCAGCTTTTCCTGCTCGAACACATTCTGCGCGACGAGTGTGCCGTGCAGGACTTTGCCCCCGGTACATCCATCCGTTGTTTTGGTGAACGTAGGAGGTGCCCGATCAATACGATCAAGATTGATTGTGAATGAATATTCAGCGGAGGGTTCGGAAACGACTTCACTGGAATGACTATCGTTGGAGTTTGCGGTGGAAAGTTGATCCAAAGCAAGAATCAGCGACGGATATTCGATGGTCATAGCCTCGCTCCATAGCAGGGAACCCTGAATGCTGATTTTCGGCCAGAGCAGGGCGAGTGTGAGGGGTATAAAAACCAAGCCGCAATTGAGAATGCAATTTTACCGGATCGTAGCGTCTCAATGTGGTTGTCCTTCCTTGCAGTGGAAGTGATAGGTAAGACACTGATGGTCCGGCACTTTAAAGACAGCATAATAAAAGGTGTCTGGGTTACTTCGTCATCTCCTGCTTTATCATCTGAATTTCCTTTGCAGGAAGCACAAAAACACTTCGCCCATGGGTGCCTGCGACAAGGTCGCCGGTCCCTGCGTGGACTTCAAGATCATGCACCGCGCAAGTTGGAAGAGTACTGCAGAGAGAGTGCCAGGTGTTGCCCTTGTCAATGGAACAATAGGCACCCAGTTCGGTTCCGACATAAAGGATGTCTTTGTCGGTCGGGTCTTCGCGTATCACATTGATTGATTCTGATGGCAGGTTGTTGACGATTGACTTCCATGTCGCTCCGAAGTCGGTTGACATCGAGAGGTAAGCTTCAAAATCGTCGTCACGGTATCCCGTTAGCGAAACAAACACCGTGCCCTCATCGTATTTTGATGCGACCACTCGACTGACCCACCTGTTCGGCAGGCCTTGGTTGATCTTTGTCCAGGTACCGCCATCGTCCTGGGTCACATGCAGTTGTCCGTCATCCGTGCCAGCATAGAGCAGGCCATTTTTCAGCGGGGATTCGGAAATGTCGGTGATGGTTCCGAAGGGGACGTTTCCCTGCCTTTCCGGACCCGGATTGCTGGACAGGTCGGGGCTGATGCATTTCCAGTTGTCGCCGCGATCATCGCTCTTGAAAAGCAGGTTGGCGCCGGCGTAAAGCGTCTTGGAATCGTAATGAGACAGAATGAAGGGAGTCATCCAGTTGAATCGTAGTTTCGCTCCGTCCGGCGCTGGCCCGGGCCGGATGCCACGACTCTTACCTGTTTTCAAATCTTTCCGAGCCATCGAGCCAAACATGCCCTCGAGATACATCGTGTCCAGGTTGTTCGGGTCAATCAGCGTCACGTAGTTGTCGCCACCGTGGTCCCACTGCCAGTGTTCCTGGCCGAGGGTCATGGGCTTCGCCTCACCTCCAAGTACGCCGTTGTCCTGAGTGCCGCCCCAGATCCTGTACGGCTCACTTGCGTCTACCGAGATGTCGTAGAATTCCGCGATGGGCAGTGTGTTGACGTGAAGCCAAGTCTTGGCCCGATCGTGCGATAGATAGAGCCCACCATCGGTGCCTAGCATGACCCGATCGGGATCGTCGGGGTCGATGAACATGTCGTGGTTGTCGCAGTGGGGAGTGGCACGCCGGGCTTTGTACGAAAGCATGGGGACGGTGCGTTCCGAGATAATCACGTGTGTTTTGCCGGCGTCGGATGAATAGAGAAGGTTGAAACCACAGATGAAAATCTCGTCTGCATTGTCCGGCAAAACCCGGATGAGGCAAAAGTCATAACCGATGCCGGTTTTGACATTGCCCTCATGGGTCTTCCGCCAGTGTTCGCCCTTGTCGTCAGAGCGATAGACTTCGCCACCCACCCCGCGGTGGTCGCAAATGATGTAGAGAACATTCGGGTTCGAGGGCGCGACGGCGATACCCATCCTGCCAACCTTCTCACCGGTAGGAAGCCCCTTGGTCATTAGCTTCCATGTCTCGCCTGCGTCGGTCGATTTGTAGATTCCACTGCCGGGACCGGCGACGACATTGTTCCAAGCTTTTCGGTCGCGTTCCCACGCAACCGCATACAGGGTCTGGTTGTCGGACGGGTCGATCGCGATGTCCACCACACCAACCTTCTCAGAGATAAACAGAACGTTCTTCCATGTCTCTCCGCCATCGAGGGTCTTGAACACGCCACGCTGTTGATTGTACGAATACTGGTGGCCCAGAGCCGCGACGTACACGATATTCGAATCCTTCGGATCGATCAGCACCCTGCCAATATGGTGCGTGTCGGTAAGCCCCATGTGAGTCCACGTCTTGGCCCCGTCGGTCGACTTGAAAACCCCTGTCCCGGCATAGGAACTACGCGCCATGTGAGGTTCGCCTGTGCCAACCCAGACCAGGTTGGGATCTTCGTCGGACACGGTGACGACAGAAACGGAGAACGTCGATTCTCTTTCGAAGACCGGTTTCCAGGTGGTGCCGTTGTTGACTGATTTCCACAGGTTGCCAGACCCAGCGCCTGCGTAAAGGGTCGACTTACGCTGTTTGACAGACCAAATACTCTCTATCTTGCCGCCCTGAATTCGCGGGCCTACCGGCATCCAGGGCACATCTTTGAAGATTGACTCCTGTCTGAGTTTTACATGCTGGTCCCATGCCTTCATCCGTGTGGCGGGATCGGTTGCCCGGTTGTCTGTGCCGTCAGGTTTTTCGGCAACGCAGGTGCATGCGATTGGTGAAACAATCGCCATCAGAATACCTAAAAGGCATGTTCTGTTGATCATAGAATTTCCGGTTCCACCCATGGGTAGGGAATAGTTGTTCGTACGCACATCGCCCCAAAGTTGAATCCCAGCAAATCTGAGCTTTTCAACAGGTTGGCTGTGGCATGTCTCAATGTACTTGTTGGTTGGTTCGGTGCTAGCGTTGGGACTTGGGCTTACGCAGCTCTTCCTTTCTGGCATTCTCAGCTTCGATTCGATCGTAGGCCTCGATTACCGCGGGCGGCCAACGGAACTCTGGTGCGTCGGTCGGGTCGAAGCCCCTCAAGTGCGGTTGATCCAGTCGTTGCGACACGGGAACGTACACCCATTTGTTTTGTCGAAATGTATGGTCGAGCAGTCTTGCGAGTTCCGGACAGTATGTTTTCAACTGCGCGCGGGTGGTCAGGTGGCAGACGAGTTCTCCATTGGGTCCGAGCACGGTGAACGAATCCGAGCCTCTGCCAGACTTCGGTCGCTTGCGTCCGTTGCACTCGAACCATGTCTGGACGCCTTCGGCCCAGAATTCTGCGACGCCACCGTCGATCGCATATCCACCGAAGCGTCCACTTTCCTTGGCTTGGTCGTAGAGCTCCCTCAGTCGCACGTTGAACTCTTCGCCAAGAACGCTGTGAATCCCATGGGCGAATTCGTGGATGAAGATGTTCTCACCTTTGTAAGGATCTCCCTTCAGGTCCAGCAGATTTTCTTCGCCACAACTGACCGGCCTGGATCCAAGACCACGAGCCCGATAGGCCCACCAAAGTGACATTCCCCGGCAGTCGGGTAGGTCCGTTTGCAGTTCGCAGTAAGCCATCACGGCTACGAACATCTTCCGCTTTTCCCATAGGTCACGCATCACATCAGGTCGATTGGCGAGCATCTTGTTTGCCAGATATCCCGCTTCTCCCAAAGCGTACAGGGAAACCTTCTCTGATCCCGCGACCACAAGTCCATCGGCGACAATGTGTTGTTTGTAGAACGGGTCAAGCGATTTTCGTAATGCCTGCGGGCTGTACGGATTCAGTATTTTTTCCCAGAGTTCGAAACGCTTGGGTGACAGTTTCTTCAGTTCTTCCAGATGCTTTTTGCCCGCGCCCAGACAGACCGCATAAACCTGAGCGAATTCGGCGAGATCTTCATGGCGTACTGTATCGCCATAGTCCGAGACCGAGACCTTATCCGCTTTGATGGCCGCGTCCCATTTGTCGAGGATCGTGGGATCGGACTGTGTGGCGACCTGTTCAAGCGTGTGACCAGCTTCATGGGCAATCACCAGTGCATCGGCATGGGGAACAAGATTGATATATCCTTTTCCGCCATGCGCTCTGGCACCCCCCAAATTCGCATAGATCGCGATGCCGTCTTCGCCCTCGTCTGATACAGCCACGCACGCGCTCATGTAGGAGCTGTGAAGCTTTTCGAGACGCTTGACCAGTTTTTCCAGCTTCGCGCCGGTTGCGTCTTCGATGGTCAGTTTGAACTGTTCGTCGCCCGAAGTCGCGATCCATTGCTTGCCAGCGACGCGACCATTTCTCATTTGAACGGGTTCTGGTCCAGACACGACTTCTATTTTGGTCGTACTATCCTGCCCAAACAATTCATAAATCGATTTGAAATGCGTTTTCAAATTGTCTTTCTGATCAGGGGCCGCCGCAACAACGAGACGCATCCCGTAGTTGTAGCGGACCTGCTCGGGTCCGACCCATCTGGCGCGTTGTGCGGAACGGGACACGGTCGGCACACTGTGAAACGATCCACTGCGCAGTGCACGCAGTTCGGTTTGTTTGGTGTTCTCAGGGTCAACGCTGGGTGACCTGCGGTAGAAATCCTTGTCATACCAGTCACTGCAGAATTCCCACACGTTGCCGTGCATGTCATACAGGCCCCATGGGTTGGGTTTTCGTTGTCCGACTCGGTGGGCGTAATCTTCTTTCTGGCCGTCTTTCAGCCCACCGTACCAGCCGTGGTCGATGAGTTTTGACAGGTCATCTCCGAAGGAAAAGGCCGTGGTGGTTCCCGCGCGACAAGCGTACTCCCATTGAGCTTCGGTCGGAAGAGAGACGGTCATGCCGATTTTCTGTGAAAGCTTACGACAGAATTCAATTGCGTCATAGGAGTTCATCCAGACCGCTGGATAATCGTCGATGTTTGCTGGTCTTGGTTGCGCTTTCGCGTATCCCAAGGCTGTCTTTGTCAACCATGGTTCGGTGCCCATGACGGCTTTCCACTGGGCCTGCGTCAACTCGTAGATGCCCATGTAGAAGGGCTTGCTGATCGTGACCTCGTGGATCGGGTACTCATCTGTCAGGTGCTCCTCGTTGCCACCGAGCTTGGTGACGGTTTCTGTTGGGGTTTCGTGGTTCCCCATCTTGAAGTTACCAGCTGGAATGAGCACAAGCTTCATCGAGACGCCATCGCCAAGGTCCAGGGTGAGTTCCTTTTTCGCGGTTTCGCCAACAGAGTTGCCCGCTTGAAGGGAGGTTGCCGGCTCAGTCGCCAGCAACGCAACTGTCAGGATGGCTGCAGGCAGCAGACAAGAAGGAATCGATTTCAGGTAGGATCGACCTAAGGCAGTCATGATTATTTCCTTTGCGGTGGCGGGTCATAGCCAAGAAGTGCGTTCGATTTCTCGCATCGTCTGGTAACCCGAAGCGTAAGCGAGGGACTGAGCCGTGTGAATTTGCGTCTGAATTTTTGCGTTGTCTGGTAACCCGAAGCGTAAGCGAGGGACCAAGTTGGGGAGGTAGTTGATAGCTAGCGGGGATAGCGAGCGTTCGAGATCGTTTGTCCCTCGCTTACGCTTCGGGTTACCAGAAAGTTAGGGGCTATCACGTCCCCACAGGGAGGTGATGATTTTACGTCTTCAACTTGGCTAGTAGCCCTCAGGCAACACTATCGTCTTGTGAATGATTCGTCAGCAATGATGCCAAGCAGGAGGTCACGGAACTTGTAATCATTCTTCTTTGAGGTTTCTAAAAGGTGGTCAAGCCTCTCTGAATCGGCGTAATTCATTTCTCTTCCCAGGGCGTATTCAGAAAGCTTGGTGAGTAAATTTGAGGCAATGGAATCCTTGTCTTCCAAGAGCAGCATTTTAAGGCCTTCCATGCCATTGATTTGACGACCATCAAGGTGCACGGCGTCAGACTCAACCTTGGTCGTGTCCACAAACTTGTGGGTAATACGCTCCTTCATTACCACTTTCCCGTCTCGCTTCTCCTCATAGGGAACTTTGGTCACGACGTACTTCTGATAGCTTTCGCGATACCGACCCAAGACGTCGAAATTCTCCATGGCCAAACCAAACGGATCCATCTTGCTATGACAGGCAGCACATTGGGCATCTTTGCGGTGCTGATTGATGCTGTCTTTAATCGTGAAGGTTTCAGTTGGCGAACTAAGGGCTTCTATTTCGAGATTGGGTGGCAGTTCCAGTTTCAGGCCATAGATGTTTTTAGCGACCCAGGCACCACGATAGAAAGGATTCGTGAATTCACCATTGGTGGTCATCATCAAAATACCGGCCTGTGACAGTAGGCCACCCCGACGTGAATCTTGATCAAGCATGACTTTTCGAAATTCACGTTGTTGACGCGACTTTTTGTCGTTCAAAATCAACTTCGAGTCTGTTGGATCCGCGGTCCTTGGCAATTCGTCTTCTTCAGGAAGTTCGAACTGGTAAATGTCATTCAACGGCCGATTGATCACAACAAAATCGGAATCAATGAAATTCAAAAGGCTTAGATTCTCGTCCAGGATCACCTGAAAGAACTCGATGGGTTCCTGCACCATGAACGGTTTCAGACGTGCAAGTTTTTCACCATGATTATCCTTGAAGGTGTGTGCAAGGATCTCAGTCTGTGGATTAACGATGTCCACTCGCTCAAGCTCAAGCCACTGTTCTGTAAAGTCTGTGACAAAACGGCGAGCTCTCGGATCCTGCAGCATTCTTGAGGCCTCCGCTGCCCGGACACTTGCATCCATCAATTTGCCTTCTGTCGCCAGTTTGATCAAACGATCGTCGGGAAGCGAATTCCATAAAAAGTAAGACAACCTGGCTGCAATCGCATGATCATCGAGCTCCAGAGAATCACCTTCGTACTTGTACAAGAACTTGGGAGAGCAGAGCATCATGGTCAACGCTGATTGCATGGCATTGAAAACGTTCTGGTCCGTCTGGTAAGTCTTGTCTGCGATGTCGAAATAGCGCCTCAGCTCTTCGCTGTGAACTGGCCTTCGGAACAGTTTCGTGGCCAGCGTTTTTATGAATTGCTGGTACTGCTCGTGTGGGTCGTTGTCCTTCAGGCCTTCATAGTAGGTTTGGTACAACTGGTTCTTGGGGGGCCAGCTATCATAAAACGGACCGGTCACTTCAGCTGACATGAAGTGCAAGGCGGTTTTTGGCAGTTCGAATAATTTCTTGTCTTTGGGAAGCGGCGGGATCCGCGTGAGTTTGCTTAGATCCTTGGGCAAAGGATAAAAATAGCTGTGACTATAAAGAACAAGATTTTGCCCGGGTTCCAAATAGACCCGGGCTTTTTCGCTCAGTAAAAATTCCTGGTCGCTGAGGGCTACTCGACTGATCTTGGGGTCGACATTGGTTGTGATTCTCAAGCGTTCATTCTGTTTGCCCACGTCAACTTTGAAAGTCAAATCGCGCTCTTTGAGATTTTCTCCTTTGACGGGCAGGAAATGCGTAAAGTGGCCTTTGATCTTCACGTCGTAGTGGCCTGCTAAGGTTGCATCGTATTTGAATCCAATGCCACGCGAATAGTCTTTGTAACGATATCCTTCGGCAGTCAAACCGTCATTGGTATCTTCATAGTACGGAAACCCTTTGCTACCCAGCCTACGAATCTTTCCGTTGTGATAGCTATGCAAGGTGGTTGAAGCGTCGGGCATGCTTCCTACGACCTTCGCAGCTATTTCAGAGGCAACCCGGAAATAGCTGTCCATGGCATAGGGTGACATGACAAGCTTGTCGCCCTGGTTGTCAAAGCCATCGCGGGTGTTGTCGACCGGCAATTGGGTTTTGACTTTTAGTTTGGTGAAGAAAGCGTCATTGATCGAGTGCTCATATTCCGCGCGGTTCAAACGCGTGATCACCCCAGAGAACTTTGATTTGATTGTCCGATACTTGTTGGCCAACAGCAATTCAAATGCCGCGATGTCCTTGGCGGAGGGCTGGTTCTCGGCGTTTTCGGGCGGCATCGCCTTTTGCTTCAGCACCGTCAACAGTTCATTGAGCAATTCATGATCGTTCCAGTCTTTGTCAGAGAAGGTTTCGAAGTTTTGATTGCCCTCGCTCGTCGTATTACCGTGACAGGTAACGCAATGAGCGTTCAAGAATGCTTTGCTTTGGTCCAGCTCTACGTTGTTTGACGCAGCGGTAACGACAGGCACGCTTCCTGCTGCAAGGAACAGCAGGAATGAAAGTAGGGAAGCGGATCTCATCGTATCATTCTTTCTATCTTTCTCATCGGGAAGAAAACGCGACGTTCCAGCGAGGTGCAGTGGGCCTGTCACGTCAATTCCCTCGCTTGCGGGTAGGGTCATCTGAAAGTCGCACTTAGCGAAGTTTACAGAATGACTTGCAAGCCATTGTTATCGGGTCACGCGAACTTTGGGCTATAGCTTAGCGCTTTCGCTGCTGGTGGCGAAGCTTTCGATTTCGAGTCCCAGATGCTGCAAGGCAGCGAGGTAGACGTTGTTGCGGTTGTCTGAACCATTGAACTTAATATGGTGTCCATGCTGGAATCCACCGCCAGCGACAACCACGGGGTTGTTCTTGCAACCGTGTGGGCCTTCTTCTTTGCTGATGCTAAGCGAGCTGGTGATCAAACAGACCGTCTGGTCCAGCAGGTTTCCACCTGCGTTGGTCTCGGTTGATTTGAGTTTTTCCAGGAAGCGGGCGGTCTGCATCATGTAGGCTTGGTCAGCCTCGACGTTCTTGATGAAACCTTCTTCCTTGGCAACCGCGTGGGAATCCGTATGGTGACCAAGCCAATTCCATTCCGCGTACACATTGGCCACTCGCGTGACATCATATTTGAATGCCAGAAACAATAAATCCAAATAAGTTGAACGCTTATTGAAATGCGGGCACACCAAAATCTTTTTCGAATACTCGCTGAGACCGTCTGTTTCGAACGGAACATTTTCAGGGAATGGGACTTCCACGTGTTCTTGGTTCAACCAGCGTTCGGCTCGTTGGATTGACTTTTCAGATTCGCGCAAACTGGAAAAATACTCATCCAATTTTCCCTGATCTGCTTTGGAAGCTTTACTGGCCATGCTCTTGGCTTCCTCTCTGCTCGCATCGAGCATCGATTTTTTTAACGCCAGTAATTCTGCACGCTTGTTCTTGTCCACTTTGCCAAAGATGGTTTGGAACAGAACCTGCACGTCCGAAATCGACGAAACGGGTAAACCACCCTTCCATGAGACGCCGTAGGAATGCTTCTGTTCCAGAACCAGATTTCGGATGCGCGTTTCATTTCCAATGTGTGCCGCCGCGAGCTCATCCACTGAATCTTGAATTAACTGGGGATTTGTGTGGTCAGCATATTCAGCAAAAGCGTACATCGTGCTTTCGTGATTGCCGTAGTTCCTCAAATTCGTACAGAGGGTGAAATCGTCCCTCAGTTTTTCAAGCGGTTGGAAAGTTGAGGAGGTCTGATAATCCTTGCCGGTCGATGTCGGGAAGTTGTCGGAACACATCCCGTTGCCGATATTCATGCAGAACAGACGATTTGCTTTTCCCGGCTCATCGCCCGTTGATTCTTGTCCAAAACTTTCCAACGCAGGCAACATCACTAAACAGCCTGCTGATTTCAAAGCATCTCGTCGTTTCATAGGGACACCCTTCCGGTTTTGAATCGATCTCATTCCGTTTTACTCCCAATTTTGGACAAATTGGACACGCAAGTTGCAAGAAAATCGAAGAATACAACCTCGATCCATGCATTGTAGCGTTTCCACGGGGCGTCGCGTTATCGATCAAAGTGCGACGATCTGTTTGGATGATGCTCTTGGTTTGCGGACAAAAAGTAGCGAGGGCTATGGTTGTAAGCGACTTCCGATTGTTGGCAACTGCGGCAGAGGGGGTAGGAAATCCCAATGAATGGGCACGTGACAGGGACAGGGACAGGGACAGGGAATGCCTGCTGGGGCTGGCTTTCTCGGCCGTCTGCTTACGGCTGAGCACTACCCACAATTAACAAGGATCCTGTTGGAAAACGCTGCGAGCGAGGTCCCCGCGAATGCTAGCGTCAATGATGTGGATCCACGGAATTACCACATCACGGATTGCTTATCGACAAAGCGTTGCGGATCGAGAATGCGTGGCTGAGTGAGGAAGGACGGCGGGGTAGAACCAACGGCCCGTCAGCTTGCGATGGGAACGACGCAAACAAGCAGGAATGAAGCAGATCGGTCTTTTTGATGTTTTGATGTGAATTGAGATGCCAGCATTCGTGACGTGAGGATACTCGCTCTTGTTTCGAGTGGCTCATTGTCGCCGAGTGCTAAACTTGTGCGTCACTTCGAAGGGCGAGTCATATAAGGGGCACGCGAAAACTACATGCGATCAGCATTGGGGACCGAGTTAAGTTGGTTCAACAAGTTGCAGTTTCATTCCAGGATGTGTGATTTGCGAACGGCTTTCTGCCGGAATAAGAAATGGAGGAAGGCATTCCGGAAGCTGGGTTGAAGCGACGAAGTGCAGCCCTCACGTTCCGCAGAATGTCCGGTAGTTGGCAGTGAAGTCAGTGGAAGCCGGCAACGCATACCGATTGAACTTGGGATCCTCGGTGAACGGATTTCGTACTGCTTGCAGAAGATTTTCAAACGGCTTCAGGTTGCCATCATCCGATGCGGCTGATAATGCTTCTTCAACCAGGTGGTTACGGGGAATGTAGATGGGGTTGATGGTCCGAAGTTCCGTCGCAACCTCTGCGGTTGGGACGTTGTTCAGCATGCCACGCCAACGATCCAGAAAGGTATCCAATTTAGCTGGGTTCGAAATGAGCGACTGAAGGTTGCAGGCCTTGCCGTCTGCTGCGTCTGCCAGGTAACGCCATCCAAGTGTGTAATCCACGTGATGCGTTGCCAGCAGTTCGAACCAGTCATCAATGAACGAGCGTTCTGCGTCGGTCGTCTGGGCTGCTCCATCGGTCGTGTCCGTTTGTACGCGAGGTTTCAGTCCCAATTTGTTTCGGGCGCCGTTGTACCAGTGGTTCTGGAACGTCGGCATGAAGGTGTCAAGGATCTCCGTCGCATCGGCAACGGCTTGTTCGCTATCTTCATGCCCCAGGATTGGTAAAAGTGTTTCGGCGAATCTTGCCAGGTTCCATAACCCGATGGTGGGTTGGTTGCCGTAAGCATAGCGACCCGCATGATCGATGGAACTGAAGACAGTGTCCGGATCGTAAGCCTCCATGAATGCGCATGGACCATAGTCGATGGTTTCCCCTGATACCGTCATGTTGTCGGTATTCATCACGCCGTGGATAAATCCGGCGAGCATCCAGCGTGCGATCAGATCGGCCTGTCTGTCCACGACCACTTTTAACAGAGACAGATAGGGGTGGGGGGCGTCAGAGACTTCAGGATAGTGTCGGTTAATGACGTAATCGGCCAAGCGACGCAAGGAATCGACTTGTTCGCGGGCAGCGAAGAACTGGAATGTTCCGACGCGGATATGGCTGGAGGCTACGCGAGTGAGAACAGCACCGGGCAGAGCACGGTCTCGCATCACAGACTCTCCTGTGGCAACAGCAGCGAGTGCCCGAGTGGTCGGGATACCCAGCGCGTGCATCGCTTCGCCAACAAGATATTCTCGAAGGACGGGGCCGACGGCAGCCTTGCCGTCCCCTCCGCGTGAAAAAGGAGTGATCCCCGATCCTTTCAACGCAATGTCTCGGCGTCTCCCGTTTGGAGCGAGAACTTCACCCAGCAATACGGCACGGCCGTCGCCTAACTGAGGAACAAAATTACCAAATTGGTGACCTGCATAAGCCTGAGCGATAGGTTGGGCATCACGCGGCAAGGCATTGCCTGAAAAGAGTTGCTGAGCGACATCTTGGCTTAACTGTTCACAATCGAGCCCGAGTTCGTTGGCCAGTTGGGTGTTGAAATGCAACAGCGACGGACTGCGAACCGGAGTAGGATCGACGGAGGCGTAAAAACCAGGTAATTGCTCGGCGTAGCTGTGCGAGAGGTTGAACGCAAGTTCCATCGTGGAGTCGTTCATGGATGGAGTCCGGGTTGAGTGATTGAAAGTGGAATCAGCGACCACAAGTGGAAGGGCACTTCCCCAAACTTATTCGGAACTTGTCCTGAGCCAAACACGCGTCGCCGTAGCGTAGAGGAATCGGGTGCTAAAGAATGATGCTTTGAGAGGCGAGTTCGCAAGGGGCGTTATTGGAGCAACGATAAAGTTTGTGCTCTTGTTGTCACTGAACTGGTTGTGTCAGCGCCATTTCTGGTGTCATCGTGACTTCCATCTGGCGGCGTCCAGCCCACGTATACCCGCAGGTATTCATTCAGAACATCACTGGAATCTGCTGTGAATGCGGACAAGTTCTGGTTGGGGCGATACTGATTGCCCGCCAGCGCGTCGTGGGCAGCGTTTGATTCTGGTATTTGAGCACGGTAAGTCACTTTAGATTTGCCGCTTTGTT
>Ga0315321_10001350_pt1 | contig 18800 bp, 11 predicted proteins | sample M180m21515metaG_FD_203464 | JGI IMG/M metagenome (GOLD analysis project Ga0315321, IMG submission 203464) | Ammonia-oxidizing marine archaeal communities from Monterey Bay, California, United States - M1 80m 21515 | ecosystem: Environmental > Aquatic > Marine > Intertidal zone | place: USA... | reverse complement strand
GCGTTCAATATAATGGAGCGCTAACATATCCATTTACTGTCGAAGCTATGGTGTCTAATACTTTATATAGAGATGTACCCGGTGATACTAACGGAGATGGCGATGACGATACTCCAAGTTACGAAACTGCTTTGTCCGCACTCGCCGTAGTTGCAGCAGTTGTTCCGGCATTAGACCCAACAAAGTGCGTAGGGTTTCCCGGTGATATAAAAATACCAGGCATAGCAACAGACGGTATTAGCAAAAGACTCAAAGATGCTAAGGCAGCAGTAGCTGCAGCAGCATCCTCAACAGGCCTTTTGGATATAGAGAAAAGCCTCGAGGGGTTAAAGGCCGATATAGAATCCAGTCTGCCAAAGGGGGCTCAGGTACAAAATCTGGCTGCTGATATAGCGAATGTGGATCCTGACGATTTTAATGCAATAGACAGGCTCAATGAAAAGTGGAAGGATGCTGTTGATAACGTAGCTAGTTACTTTGATGATATCGGAGGTTTAGATATATGTTCATTGATTGGCCTTGAGGGAAAGACAGATGCCGACGGTAAATTGGTGAAGAAGCCCGAGCTTCCCAGTATACCTGAGAGTGATATTGAGGAACCTGAGCAAAGTGTATATGTTCCTGTACCTTCAAAGAATACGCCGCAGGACGTCCGCCAGGCGGCCACAGGTTACACAACTGCGGATGCTGAGAAGGCAAAGGTAGAATATAACGAAGCATGGAAGAAGGTTCGGTTCTGGGAAACGTTCTCTCTGTATATGCTGAATAAGGAGGAGTATCAGAGACAGTTCGACGAATTATATCGTTCCCCTAATTACCAAAAGTATTTGGGCGCGGCCAACCGTAAAGAGGATCCTGGTTATGAGCTCACAGTAAATATCAATACACGGGAGAATAGAATCTTAGATAACCTTTATGTTGCGACATGGATAACAAAGGCATTAGCTGCTGCCCAGTCGCAGATAACAAATAAGCTCCTGGCTGCCAATAATACTGTTGCACCCGGGGAAGATCCATCTACTCTCTGGTCGCCGCCGGCTATCGATAGTATTGGTTCGCTCTATACAAGTTTAGGTGCGGTCCTTGCAACATTAGATGAGACTACACACGAGATCGTAACGATTGCACGGGATGAGATTAATGCAGCAATCAAAGAGCATATCTTAAATGAAGAGATACTGACAGCGGTCAACATTATATCAACTGGTAGGCCTACTGAGTATAAACGAGATGACGTGAATGTAGACTTTGGCCTGACTACTGAAGAAGGTGATCCGGCATATGACCGTGTTTTAGAGTTTGGCTTTGCACAATATTCGTTCGTGGACAAAGGTGAAGTGAAATACATTTACTCTAAACACACCACCAGAAACAGAAAGATACAACCAGCTTTAATGCACATATTGCAAAAATCGGCTGGTGAGAAAGGTTATTGCCTTAAAATATTTTCCGGCGGCCAACCATCTAAATCTGAAGTGCGTGTGAAACGCCTTGGTGATAATAGCCGTGTAGGCTCTAAACGTCACGATGATGGTTATGCTGCAGACATGCAGATCTATGATGAAAACGGCCGGCTTCTATCAGCGGCAAGCCGTAGTGTGAAAGATATCGAAGCTCTACAAAAATTTGTTGCTGTGTTACTCAAGAACGGTATTGGTTCTGTTGGAGCCGATAGCGATTACATGAACGGTAATATGCATGTTGATATTGCACATGTAGGTCCGCAGGAATCACCAAAAGCATGTTGGGGGAAAGGACCTCTCGGCTCAAAAAGAATATATGCTCCTAGTTGGTTAACTTCAGTATTCGACAATCAATAATAAAATGAAAAATATATATCTAAAACCAGACGTTAACGGAATTGTAAGTGAGAAGTTTCTTACTGTTGCAATTGCTGATCAGGTTCGTAAGACAAAGCTCAACAGCTATATTCCAACCAATGCAAACAAACATAAGGTTTATAGTGGTAAACCAGAAGAGTATGCGTTGTACTTTATTTCATTGATGAAAAAGTCTTCTCAGCTTAATGCCAACTTTAAGAAGCTTGTGAGGTCCTATTCCTCAACAGGCGATTTGGAAGAGGTGGAACGCATAGGCCTGTTTAGTGTGAATCCACAGACCTGCCCTGAAATTGATAGCCAAAAGCTTTTCCTGCCTGAGGTTAATATTGTTGAAGGTGTTCGACTATATGAAGAGTTAATATTAAGAGAAGGTAAGCTTCCTGACATAAATGGTGTAATTTTTATATAAATAGATATTATGGGATTAAGATCAGACTATAACGTTAACGAGAAGGTACCATCGACCGCTTCGGTTAATAAGGCTGGTCTTTTTGCTGACATCCCTCTTGATTTTATTGCTCATCCTAATACAAAAGACATTCGTCCTATTACAGATATTCAAGCGATCCGGCAGGCCGTAAAGATCCTTGTGCTAAGTAACTTTTCTGATCGCCCATTTCATCCTGAACTTGGTGCCAACGTAACACGCTATCTCTTTGAGAATGCCGATCAGTTTACTGCTATGGGAATTAAGGATGAGGTATTAAGAATTATCAAAAGACGTGAGCCTCGGGTCAGTAACCCAAAAGTAGAAGTTCAGCTTGATCAAGAATATAACCGTCTTCTCGTAACAATAGTTTTCCAAATTAGAAATACAAATACTAACGCTGAGGTATCTTTCTACCTCGACCGAATCCGCTAAAGACCATGGCAATTAAACAACTCAATATCACAGAACTTGATTTCGATAAGATCAAGGACGAAATCAAATCATACTATCAAAGAACCGATGGTCCATTTAAGGATTTTGATTTTGACGGTTCCGGTCTTAATGTTATCCTTGACATTCTTGCACACAACACACACTACAATGCTGTATTAGCACACCTTGCGGCAAACGAATCATTCATCTCTTCTGCACAGCTTAGAAAGAATGTTGTAGCTCGCGCGAAGTCTCTTGGTTATACACCTAATAGTACTTCAGCTTCTGCAGTTGAGCTAACACTTACTGGTCTTAATGCAGCTATCACGTCTCTGCCAGAAGGTACAACATTTACATCTTCTGACACATTAAATAATGAAACATATAACTTTGTTACATTTAAAGAAGTAGGTGCCCCAACTACTCCTTTTACAGTTTATCAAGGTGCGATTAAAACAAAAGAATATATTTTTGATGACAAGGTTCCCAACCTTAAGTTCGAAATACCCGATACAAACATTGATAAGACAAAACTTATAGTAACAGTCAGCGATTCTATTAGTAGTACGCAAAAAGAAGTTTACACACAATTTTCTGAGCTGCCTGGTGTTGATGGTACTTCAGCTTTATACTTTATTAACGAAAACCCTAACGGCAAATTTGATATATCGTTCGGTGACGGTGTACTAGGTAAAAAACCATTACCCGGTTCACTAATTACGTTTAAGTATTTAACAACAGATGGTCCTGCTGCAAATGGCCTATCAGTATTTACAACCTCAGATTCTCTTTTTGATAGTGTTAACAAACCTACAATAAAATCGTCTGCTGCTTCTTCTGGAGGTGGAACAAATGAAAGTATTGAGAGTATTAGAGCGAATGCTCCTCTGCAATTTATATCTCAAAATAGAGCCGTTACGGTTGACGATTACAAAGCTCTTGTTCGTGCTAACTCAACTGCAGAATCAGTATCAGTTTGGGGAGGAGAAGATAATGACCCTCCCGAATATGGAAGAGTGTTTATATCGGCAAAACCAGTCACCGAGACAACACTTTCAGAGGAGGAACAAAATAGACTGTTGCCTATTCTGGATTCAAAGGGGATTCTTACGGTTCGACCTAAGTTCGTCGATCCAGAATTCACATATATATACTTTAATCTTTTTGCAAAATATAATTCTTCGTTAACTAATCTTTCTGCAGAAGGTATATCAGCACTTATTAAAACCGGCCTCGGAAAGTTTAGCGATAATTTTCTTGAGAGCTTTGAAGGAGTATTTAGGTATTCGCAATTTTTAAATTATGTTACTGATTTAGATCCTTCTATCTTAAGTACGTATGCGCGTGTATATTGCAAGAAAGACTTTGATGCAACTACTTCTAACACAGCCCCATACAAAATTAATTTTAACTTAGAATTAGAAACACCATTAGATCCGACTGAGTCATTAATTACTTCGACAGGATACGTGAGTAACGGCATTACATATTTCTTTAAAGACGAAGAATCTTCAACAGCTAATATTAGAAATATATATCGTTACTCACTTAATGCAGATAAGGTTGAAATTTTAGACGAAAGAAACGTTGGAACAGTTAATACATTAACAGGTGCTATTGAGCTTGCTGATTTCAATATAACGTCTCAAACAACTATTTCAATTTTTGCTAGGCCGATATCAAACGATGTAGCTCCTAAAAGAAACCAAATCTTAGAGATTGATTTACTTAATACAACGATAGAATCAACTGTTGACACTATTGCCACACGAGGCACATCAGGGGCAAGTGAATATATTACAACACCGCGGGAGAAATAATGCACACATCAATTGCCAGTTATAGACCTCAAAACCACGAGAGGGACAAAGTGCGAGAGCTCATCCCGCAGTATCTGAGGGACGGAGCATCCAATCTAATCTCTTTTATGGAAGAGTATTATGATTACCTAAATCGCGAGGGGTTTGCTTCATACGAACTAGCGCACGTTATCGCCGAAAACGATATCGATACCACTAGCGAAAAATACCTTGATGCTATTCAGGGGGAGATCGCTAAGATAGTTCCTAACTCAAGTGTAATTGATAGAAACACACTTTACAAAAGGATAGTTCATTATTACCGCGTTAAAGGAACCCCCGAAAGTGTTAATGTCTTTTTTCAAATGATGTTTGATAGTATAGTTGAAGTGTACTATCCTTCCGATAATTTATTTAAACTGTCGGCCGGAACTTACGATTCATCAAGTGAGCTTTACACAAAACGCAATGGTGATTTATCAGGAATTGACAAAATTCAGGACTCTCACTTTTGGCAAGATTTTAGCTACCAAATAAAATCCACTATTTCTACTGAGCGGTGGATAGATTCATTTGAACGCATGGTGCACCCGGCCGGCATGAAATTTTTTGTTTCAATTCTTGTTGAAGTGATAATAAAAAACCGTTGGGAAGAATACCAAACATACACAAGTACTACTGATAATCCAGAAGGTTGGCTTGAGGACTTAAGGCCACCTGTATTAAGAGGCGTGCTATCTTCTGAGGGCTATCACACCCCCAAATACCAACCAGGATGGCTCTCTAGTATTATTGCAGGATTCATTACTGCTACAGCTGAAAATTACTATGGATCTTTAAGCCCCAATCATTCTTCTTTTGATCGAGTTGTATTCTTTACTGCTATTTTAAATTTTATTAATAGCAATTGGTCAAACAGCATTAATGCTAAACAATACTTTAATAGAGGATTTTGGGATGATCCATTAACACTTAATGCACTAAACGTATTTGAAATACCTCTATCAAATCTAATCAACGAATACCAACAGGAATATTTAGCAAATCGTTTGGAGTCTGCTGAAGCACCGCAACCGGCAATTCAAATAAGTACTACATAAAAGCGTATAAGAACCAGAATATGCTCGTATAAATATTATAAATAACAATCAAGAACACAACTAATTATGGCAGCAATTATTACAGATGACTTTCGGAGGAACCAGGCGAGACTTTTAGTCAATGACATTAAAGCTTCAGCTGATCAAAAGTTTGATTCACCAGCGACTAATTCGAACGAATCAAATTGGCCTTACCGCGGGACTAATCGATATGCAGTAGGTCTTGGTAAAACAGATTCGTGGCCCGACAATGCTGGTTCAGTTGATGAAGATGCAGTAAATTTTGTCGTACCAGTACCCTCAGGAAACAGACAAGAAGATGAAAATATTATTAATAATCTTTTTACTATTAAAGATCTTGGTGGTGCATCTGCAAAACAAATGATTGCTAAAAACCCTTGGACATCAGGAAGAAAATATAAAGTATATGATTCTGCTGATAACGATGCGTTTTATTCAACAGGCGATTTATACCCGTGTTATGTAACTTATGGCAGTAGCGTTTATATATGCCTTTCAAATACAGCAGTAGATAATGGATTTACCGCAGTTCTTCCTTCAACTACAGCTCCCAATGCCAGTGCTGATTATGCCTATTCATTTCCAGCTCAAGGATATGTTTGGTGTGAGGTCGCAAAGATACCTGCAAATGATCCTCACGTAACAAACCAATTTGTTCCAATTCAAAGAGACACAGACGTTAGTCCGGCTCTCACCGCTACGAATAAAAAACGAACTGCAGGACTTCTATCTCATGTTGGTATTATTTCTGGAGGAAGCGGATACAGCAGTAATACAGTTATTACAGCGACTGTGGTCGCACACAGCGGGGCAGTACTTACTCCTGCTATATCTTTTACACCAATTATTGATGGAGGTGGTGTTATTCAACGTATTGATATCCGTGATCCACAAAATTCTCCTGTAGATGCTGGATCTTACGAATTTTGGACAAGTGGTGATGCCAGCGCGCTTGTTGCTAGCGGTGTTGCACTTACTAATAGAATTAAATCTATTAACTTTGTGGTTACCGATAGCGGAGGAGGAACCGGTGCAAATTTAAGTGCTACTATAGCGCCTGTTTCTGGATATGGAAAAAACGCAATAGATATATTGCCTACATGGTTTGTTGGTATTAAGACTGACTTCACAGGAACAGAAAGCGACGGGGATGCTCCAGCACTTAAGTTTAGACAAGTATCTTTACTGAAAAACTTTACACCTAATTCTTCAGCATCCGACTCTGATGCAGGAATCCTTGATACTCTTAAATCTATTACTTTGTCGGGTGCGGTAAGCCCTTTTCCATCGTTAACAGAAGGACAGGTTTTATACCAAGCAGGAAGCGGAGCCAAATTTTATTTTGACTATTACGATTCTACTAATACTAAACTGTACTATCACCAAAATTCAAATGGAGAAGTAAACACGATTGACCCAACAACAGGTTCAAATGCAATTGGAACATCTTCGGGCGGTTCTCAAGTTGCAACAGGTGTGACTGCAGTTACTGATGGAGAATATCAATCTAGAGTCGGAGACGGTGAAATTAACGGAGAAGTTATTTTCCACGAAAACCGTAAGCCGTTCGCACGTAGCGCATCTCAAACTGAAGAGGTAAAACTCATTATACAACTTTAATAAATAAGATTTATGGCAATAACCACATACTCTGCGGCACCTTATTTTGACGACTTTAGTCAAGATAAGAACTATTTAAGGATCCTTTTCAGACCGGGTAGAAGTGTCCAAGTACGAGAGCTTAATCAGCTGCAGTCGAATATTCAAGATCAGGTTGACAAATTTGGTCGTCATGTTTTTAAAGATGGTGATCGTGTATTAGACGGTTACACAACATATGATTCTTCTATCCAAAGTATCGGTGTTAACTGGGAAAACACAACAGCAACACTTACTTCGACTGAGCTCGCTTCTTTGAAGGGGAAGGAAATATATAGCGGAACAGCATGGAGGGCAAAGATTCTTTCTGCTATCAATATTACTGGAGGACAACGTTTATATATTAAGTTAGTTGGACAAGCCGGAACATTCGCAGATGAGGATGATGTTCACATTGACCTTGAAACAGGAGAAGCCGCTTTATCTATTGGTGGTAATGACTATGCAGATACGGCTAAGATCGCTGAGATAGATACCGCTATTGAAGCAGTTGGTTATCACGGTGGTGTATTCCAAGATGCCGGAGTATTCTTTGTTAAAGGCCACTTTGTTCATACGGATGCGACAGAAGCATTTTACACTAAAACAAGTTCAACCGCGAAGTTAACTGGTGTAGCCCTGTTTGATATAGTAGAGACAGTAGTAGAGAGTACAACTGATACTTCGCTCGTCGATAACGCTAATGGAGAACCTAACGCAAATGCACCTGGTGCTGATCGCTATAAGATTTCCCTTAACTTAAGTTTTGTTCCTTCTTCTGACACATCTGTGGCAGCTAACCAACAGCGGATTAATCTCCTTGATATCAAAGATGATAAAGTCGTTCAGCCCGCTAGAACCCAATACAGCGAGCTTGGAAAAGCGCTTGCTCAGCGTACCGAAGAAGAAAGCGGATCGTACGTTGTTAATCCATTTAAATATGACGTTCGTGAATATCTGAATGACTCTGCCGGCAATCGCGGAAGATATACTGCTGCAGAAATATTAAATTCTGGAGGCGACCCACTTTTACCAGATGTTACAGACACCGCTACTGCTGCAACTGAAGGAGCAAAAAAATATGTTATTGGTGTTGAACCTGGTATTGCCTATGTACAAGGTTATCGTGTTGAACTAGAAAGTAAACAAGATGTTATCGCAGATAAAGGTAGACAGAATAGTGATACATCCACAAAAACCAATTATAAATTTTCTGCGAATCTTGGACAGTATATTGAAGGTGCGCTTGTAGACCTTGGAGGCGAATTAGATTCCAATACAATTGACAGTTTAGAATTTTCTCCTAATTTAACATATGATCTGTATGACACAAGTCCTGCTAAAATTGGAGAATGTAGAATTCACGCAATTGAAAATACTGGTACTAAAACCGTAAACGGAACAGAGACACCAGATTTCACTAAAGCGACAAAGCATCTCTATATTTATGATGTAAATTTAAATGCTGGAAAAACAATAAAGAATGCAGTAAGTATCACACTTGATCCTTCTGCCACCTCTATTAGTGGCGCGAGCATATTTACTAATAGTAGCGGATTTGAACTTAAAGAGATTGGTGACAATAGCTCACGCATGATTTACCCTTTAGGAAATTATGACATAAAAACTGTCAACAGTAGCGGCGCGACATGTGTAGTACAAAAACGATACCAAGATGTGGCATCCACAGCAGCACAAGGTGTAATAGAAATAACCGCGGCGGGTAGCGATTCATTTGTGAGTACGGATCCAGATGATTACGTCGTTTTACAAGCTGATGCAGGAGCTGATTCATCTGCAGGCGAAACATACGTTAGCGATGTTTCAATAGCAGGAAGCACAGCAACGCTTAAATTGTTAAGAGCCGATAATACTGCACCTGTTATATCTTCATCAAAAGCAATAACTGTATTTGCTCCAACACAAACAGCATTAAGTTTAAAAACTAAAACTTCTGCTACGGCAACAAAATCTATTGCGAATCTTAGAATAGACCCTGGCGATATTATTGAATTTGATAAAGTAGATGGTTATGAAATAACAAGTTTTGTTCATAACGGTATAACGATTCCTGCTAGTGATTACGAATTAATAACAGGTCAGACAGATACACATTACGGATATTCTCAGGTTGTATATAGAGGTGATTCTAGTCTTTATAAGAATTCTTCATCGACTAATACGATAACATTTAAATATTATAATCATACCGGTAGTGGTAATGTATTTGGTAGAGATTCATATTCAGGAGATCTAGAAGATGCACCCACATATGAAGAATTAAAACTTGCTAACTGTTTAGACTTTAGACTTCCAATAACACACACTACTGAAGGTTCAACTATTAAACCAAACTCTATTGTTAATGTTGGATTTACACACTATAATAAAAGAAAAGATATTGTTGTTCTTAACCAACTAGGTGATGTACAATTTATTCAAGGTTCTCCTTCTGCATCTCCTGTTTATCCTCAAACACCGGCTGATGCCATACTTTTATATAGAATAGAAAAACCCGGGTATCTGTACACACTAGGTGATTTAAAAATTGAGCGGATTGAAAACAGAAGGTATTCAATGAGAGATATTGGTTCTCTCGAAAGCCGGATTCAGAATCTTGAGTATTATGCATCTTTATCTCAACTTGAATCAGAAGCAGCTAATACCCAAATAACCGATTCTGCAGGACCAAGATTTAAAGGTGGTATTCTTACAGACTCATTCAGGGGTCATGGTGTAGGAGATGTTAGTAGCCCTGGTTATAAAGCTGCTATTGATCGAGAAAACTTTACTGCCCGTCCTACGTATCTTTCTGATAATGCTAGATGGAGTTATATCAGTGGTATGGGTTTAAATGCCCAAACTGTTACCAGCTGGAACGGTGCGAGTGTTCCTTCTACTACTAGTTATTCTGGTAAAAGAAAGAATTCATTAACACTCGACTTTATTGAAAAAGTATTGGTTGATCAGCCATTTGCATCAGATCATATCAGCGTTAATCCTTATGACGTAGCAACTTGGAGCGGGTCATTAGAACTTTCTCCATCATCCGATGAATGGAAAGATGTTAACTATGTTCCTGATATTATTAATAATATTGAAGGGGACAACAGCGCTTTACTTAAACAAATCGCCAATAACCCAAATGTCCTTGGAACAGAGTGGAACGAATGGGAGGCCCAGTGGAAATCTAAAAAGGTTCGCCACGGCCGTTGGTTTATGGCTAAAACCAGTTCGATACAAGTTGCTGACACATTTACAGAAACAACGTGGACTTCTAGGAGGAGAGGAAATCAAAAAGAATTCCTTCGTCAGAACAGAGAGGGCATTCAAACATCTCTCGTAGAGAATACCGAAAGGGAAGTTATAGGAGATGATCTTCTAAATATTACCTTTGTTCCGTTTATTCGTTCCCGTAAGGTTTACTTTAGAGGCAGGATGCTTAAGCCGAATACTACATTTAATCTATTCTTTGATGATGTTAACATTACATCTTATGCTAAAGAGGCCACATTTGAACAATTCGGTGGTGGCGTTGCAGGTGTAGGAGGGACCGATGTTGCTCGCTATGAAGGACTAACAACAGGGTTTGGCGCTGACGGATCTATTACAACAGACTCTGCAGGAGACGTTGATGGATGGTTTGTTATTCCTAATAATAATAGCTTACGATTCAGAACCGGATCTCGTCAAGTTCGCTTGACTGATCGATCTGATAATAATAGAACTCTTGAACTTTCATCTGCTGAGTCTACATACCATGCTAAAGGGCTTTTAGAAACAAGACAGAAGACTATTCTTTCAACACGCCAAATCGTTCTAGAAAGGACACGTTTGAAAGAAAGCCGCAATCTTCTTATAGGAGAGAAGGTTGTTAGGAGAGATCCTATTGCTCAGACCTTTATGATAGGTAACGAGCCAACTGGTATTTTCCTTTCTTCAGTTGATATTTTCTTCCAGAAAAAAGATCCTAATCTTCCTGTTGAGCTTAGTATCGTATCAGTCGAAAATGGAATACCTACACAAAATACTATTCCTTTCTCAAAGGTTATTAAACTTTCGGCTGCAGTTGCTGTTTCCTCAAACGCTAGCAGCGAAACTAAGTTCATGTTTGATACGCCAGTTTACTTACAACCTGGTGTTGAATATGCGATTGTTCTAATATCGAATAGCGCAAGATACCGAGTATGGCATGCTGAAGTTGGTGGAACCGATGTTGGAACAAATGCCGAGAAGATCAACAAGAATGTAAATCTTGGAGTGATGCTTAAGAGCCAGAATGCTTCAACATGGACACCAGATCAAAATAAAGATCTTAAGTTTACACTCAATCGAGCAGACTTTAAAACATCTACCACAAACGCAATATTCACCGGGCTATCACCTCAGCGACAGCAAGTCACATATGTTAATATTACATCTGGTGGTTCTGGTTATCTTAGTGGTTCTCCATCAGTAACATTTACTGGCGGTTCAGGATCTGGAGCAACAGCAAAAGCACACGTTGGAAAAGGTGGTGTTATTGATCATATCGAAGTTATTACAAATGGATCTGGTTATACTGGCGTTCCTACAGTAGCAGTTGTTGATCAAGGGATTAGCATTCACGCGGATGCCTTTAATACAACTGATGGAGGTGTTGATTTTGGTAATGACAAAATTTATCTGCCGGCCGGTGTTCTCGAGGCAAAAAATGGCCAAGCGTTTACATATAAGACAAACGGTGGATCAACAATCGCCGGGTTAACGAATGATACTACGTATTACGTAAAAACAGTTAATTCAGTCGGGAATGAAGTTCCATATAGTAGAATAATTGAGTTATACACTTCAGCAGCATTTACAACTCAAGTGACTTTTACAAACCGCGGTGGAAAACAGCAAACTTTTATTACTGCAACAGCTGCAACAGCTACTGCGAGCGTTGACACTTGGAAAGCATCATCATATCTTCCAATTATTCAAGATATGCTTCTTCCAGAATCTAATGCGACATACGCATTAGAGGTTAAGGAGAGCGAATCGCACAGCGTATTCCCTGGAGAAGTTCTTTATACATCAGAAAGAGTAACTCATGATTCAACGAGTGCATACGATGGAACAGGAGCAAACCGTCTAAAACTTACTTCGTCGCTGTCGACAACAGATTCTAGAATTTCACCAGTCGTTGATTTAGATCGTATATCACTTGTAACATTTGATAATATTGTTAACAATTCAAGTGAGTTTGAAGGAACCCGAGATGATGGCCAATGCGCTGCAAGGTATATCACAAAGAGTATAAAACTTGAATCGCCTGCTGATCAAATTAATATTTACGCAGATGCAATGCGGCCAGATTCTTCGACCTCAATTGAGGTATATGCTAAGTTTAATACACTTAATTCAACCACACCATTTGACTCACTTGGTTGGACAAAGATTAATCTTAAGGATGGCTCTAAGATACCAGTAAGTACTAACTTTGAATTTGGTGAAGTTGAGTTCGAAGGTAGTTCGGCAGATGAGTTTAATCAAGTTGCTGTTAAGATTCTATTTAAATCTTCAGATAAAGCGTTTGTCCCTGAAATTAGAAATCTAAGAGTAATCGCAACGCTATAATGGAAAAAACATTTATAAGGAAATCTAAAGGTATATTAATTAATAATAATACTACAGCATATACTGCTAGGATGGAAGCTAAGAAGAGAAGCAAAAAACAGCGAAAGCAAGAGGAAGAAATTAAATCTCTTAAAGCACAACTTGAAGAACTAAAAGAAATAGTTAACACCTTAATATTAGATAAATAGTAATATGGACTCCATAAATTTTGACACTTTCGATTCACCTGCAGGAGGTGTGGAACTTAGCGACACTCTTTCTAGTTGGAGAAAGAAGACAAATGGTATTATAACAAAAGTCAGTTCTTTAGATAGCGAGGCTACTGCTTTAGAGACTAAAGTTGATACTTCTAATGTTAACGATAACTCAATCGTCCTTGGTAAGGTACAACAAGTAGCAAGTAATAAACTTTTAGGTAATGTTGGATCTAGCACCGCGGATGTTGCGCAGGTCGAAATTGATGTTACTGCGTCAGGGCTTCAGAATTCTGATGATACGATTCCTTCATCTAAAGCCGTTAAAGATTATGTTGATAGCTTGTTTGATGAGTACTCTCTTAAGGAACCAACGAGTAATGCCACTGGGACGTTTAACCTTACTACTACATTTACCGATATTGATTTGTCATCAGCGGTAGGTTCAAACAAAGCATTGGTTGTTCTTAGTTTGCAAGATGGCAGCCGCTCTGCGGAAGGCGCGTATTTTAGAACTAATGGAGAGACTTGGGCCGCTTACACAAACCAGTTTGACGGTGCTACCGCTTTAGTTGTAGGAAGTAGCGAAAAAGGCGGTCATATAGTTATAATGACTGACTCGGCCGGGAAAATTGAAGGACGAGCACATGATGATAGTATCAATGATGTTAAGTATAAAGTATTAGCATTCCAAAAACAGAGAGTATAATTATATGTCAACATTTTCAAACCTATTCGTAGATCAAGGATCGAACTTTAATACGACGATCGATCTATCCGACTCTACAAATTTAACACTTACTAATTACACTGCTGCTGGTAAGATCGCTAAATCATATGATGGGTCAACAAAGGCGACTTTCACAGCATCAGTTGATAGCACCTCTAAAGTAGTAAGCATTAACTTAACCGCACAACAAACTGCAGGCCTAAAACCTGGCAGGTATGTGTACGACATTATTATTGTATCTCCTGATAGTCCTTCTGTAATAACAAGGATTTTAGAAGGGCAGATTGACGTCACACCTGGAGTCACGTTTGATTCTTCTGCTCCAGAAACATAATATACTAATGTCCATTAAAGCAAAGGTAACCACACAAAACACTATAAACGCTCAGGTTAATCCCGATAAGAAGATTATACCTAAGCAAGTTTCGAGTGGTGGAGCAGGGGCTCCTCTTACCGATGGCGATGGAATAAGCGACGTAACATATACGGGTACCGCTCCTAAAACAATTTCTGTTGACGATAGTGTTGTTCGAACAACGGGTGATCAAACGATTGAAGGAACAAAAACATTCGCTGATACTGGTTTAAACCAGCTTAATGATGTTACAATCACAAGTGCGTCTGAAGACGATATAATCAAGTACGATGGAACTACATCAAAATTTGTAAATACAGACGTTTTAGATGGTGGAAACTTTTAATTATATAAATAGAAAAAACAACTTATAACAATAGAATAGATTTATGGCCAACTCAATTAGAATCAAAAGGAGAGCTGCTAGTGGATTAGCAGGTGCACCTACTAGTCTTAAAAATGGTGAATTAGCATATAACGAAAATGATAATAAGCTTTACTATGGTTTCGGTGATAATGGCAGCGGTGTTGCCACATCTATTCCAGTTATTGGTGGTGTTCAAGACGCGCTTTTGCAGGATATCGCAGATATTTCTGGGACAGCGACTGCTGCTGACCAGTTTATTGTGTCCACCGGTGCTGGAACATTTGCTCTTGAAAGTGGTAATACAGCGCGAGCAGGCCTAGGCCTTGGAACTGGAGATTCACCTCAATTTACAGGTTTAACTACTACAAGCAATGTTAGTATTGGAGGAACTCTAAACGGCCATACGATTCCAAGCGGCAGTGCTGGTACTTTTGCTTTAACGACAGACGCTCTTGCTACAACTTCAGGACATAACTATATTACGTTAAGTGGTCAAGATATTGTTCAGGGAGATGTTGCCCTTGGAACGCACACTTCCGGAAACTATATTGCAACACTTGCTGCATTATCAGGAAGTGCTGGTATTACTATTGGTAGTGGAACAGGAGAAAGTGCCGCGGCTACTGTTACAGTTGATTCTAGTGTTATTAGAACTACAGGCGGTCAAAGTATCGCTGGAACAACAACATTAAGTACTTTATCAGTTTCAGATAATGCTACGGTAACTGGAGACTTAACAGTCAGTACAGATTTTGAAGCAGCTTCTACAGTAACGTTCTCAGCTCTCGCGAATGCAGATGCTGATGTTGATAAGTTTCTTGTGTCAGATAGCGGCGATGTTAAGTTTAGAACTGGAGCAGAAGTTCTTAGTGATATTGGTGGAGCTCCTGCTGCAGGTTCAACAAGTATTACAACTCTCGGGACTATTGCAACAGGTACATGGGGAGCTACTGATATTGCCGTGGCACACGGTGGTACGGGAGCATCGACCGCGACCGGTGCAAGAACTAATCTTGGAGTTGATGCCGCAGGTACTGATAACTCAACCGATGTTACATTAGCAGGTACACCTGATTATATCACTATTAGTGGTCAAGTAATTACAAGAAATCAGATTGATCTTACGGCTGACGTAACCGGCCTTCTTCCCAACGCAAATATTAATTCTGTTGCCGCTAGTAAAATTACTGGTACGTTGGCATCTGCTAGACTGCCTGAAGCAACATCATCTGCAAAAGGTGCAATTGAGTTGTTTAGCGATACCGATCAGAGTGTAGCAGCTAATGCAGTATCTGCTACAGCCTCCCGCACATATGGAATCCAACTTAACTCAGCTGGCCAAGGTGTGGTTAACGTCCCATGGACTGACACACAAAACAGCCGCGCTGATCTTGGATTAGATACAGACGACACTGTGGTATTTGGCAATATTGAAACAGCTGGTTATCTTAGGGGCCCATCAAACTTCACAATTGATCCGGACGGTCATGGTGATGCTACGGGAACTGTTACAATTGAAGGTAATCTTACTGTTAACGGAACAACTACGACAGTAAGTTCTACAAGTATTGAAATAGCCGATAAAGATCTGCAGCTTGCTAAAGACACTGGTCTTGCCAATCTAACTGGGGCGGGCCTCTTACTTGGCCAAGGGAGCGGCGGTGCTGAAGTTTCTTTCTTATTCGAATACAATTCTGGAACAAATCAGAAGATGGTTCTGGATACCGCTTTAGAAGTTGAAGGAGGTCTGAAAGATACTGTTATTGATGGTGGAACATTCTAAAAAATACAATACATAACTTGTATAAATAGATATCGTAAGGGGTAATATCCTTACGATATTTTATTATATAGACTCTATAGTCTATTATATGGGATTCTCTAATCCATTTCTACCGATTCTATAATCATGTCAAACACCATTACTCTTAAAAAGTCAGGCGTAGCAGGAAATGCACCAGCGTCAGGCGATCTTTCATTAGGTGAAATTGCTCTTAACTACGCAGATGGTCATCTTTACTATAAAAGCGGAGCATCGGCCACGCCAGCTAAAATTAACGCAGGAGATGCAGACACAGTTGACGGTTTTCATTTAAATCAAAACGTTCTTACGACTTCAACTCCTACATTTGATAAACTTAGACTTACAAATGGAAGTGATGCAAGTCTCACTAGTACTGATCACGCTTTTCAGGTAGGTGCATCAAGTGGGCAGAACCTCGTTATTGATAATAACGAAATTGTGTCCCGTTCTAATGGTACTGCTTCCACGCTCTATTTACAGAATGATGGTGGTGATGTTAGGCTCGGATCAAATGGAGGAACAACCAGATTATTTCTTCAAGACGGGTCCGCTGGCGCACCAGCAATTACATTTAACAATGATGCCAATACTGGAATTTATAGATCATCGGCCGATGTTCTTAATATTGTTACTGGCGGGACTGTAAGAGCAACTTTTAATAGTAGTGGAATAGTTTCTTCTGGCAACGTTTACAGTGGTACTAGTGGTCAATTCAGAAACTTCGCTGGTGTATGGAAAGCGACTACAGGAGCGACAGGTAACGGGTTCCAATTTATTTCTCCTGATGCAACAGCTTTAACTATCACAAGCGCTGGTAACGCAACCTTTGCAGGTTCAGTTACCGCTACTAGTTTAGATATAAACGGTGAAGCTAATATATCAGATCATTTAGTTGTTAAAGGAACATCTTCAACACCACTTAGTAGTTTGTTTGCTGGCTCTTTAGTAGTTCAAGGAGTTGGTAATGAAGATCCTATCATATCTGTAACAGATGTTAACACGTCAAACGCTGCAGCTGGTGTGTTTCATCAATCATCAACTTCACCAGGTTTTCCCGCTCTTGTAGTTCAGGCAGCATCAAATGGGAGTGAACAACCTTTAATATCTGCTAGAACAAATGTTAGCAATACATCAGGAATTGGTGGTACAGAAGTTTTTGCTGTTGATGGAGATGGAGATGCTACCTTTGCAGGTGATATAGTTGCTTCAGGCACGATGCTAGTAAATGGCGCTGAGGATAACTCAGGTAAAGCTGATTTCGCTGTAAGTGGTGGCACTGTTTTATCTTTTAGGAATAACCAAGTTCAAATGGGCGGGAGCGACATGAACTGGAATTCTAAAATCTTCGATGACGGTCAGGCAAGGTGGGCTGCTTGGGATAGGAATATAGAAATATTTTCTACTGGATCTAATACAGGATCTGCTACCGCTAGAGATATTATCTTCTCCCCACAAACAAGCGGGTCTGCTGCATCTACCGAAAGAATGCGTATTAAAGGCAGTGGTAACGTTGGTATAGGAACAACTAGTCCTTCATCAAAGCTTCACGTCAATGATACTTCTGTACCATCATCAGGGGACTACATAACTAATAAGGTTTATAGCTCTGGGGGTGTTGCTGCTAACGGCGACAGTAGAATTGGATTAGATGTAGAAACCAATAGGGGAGGCTGGTACAATGCTGATATTACAGCTGGTAATTTTAAAGTTTCTAATGACCATAGAATAGGCAATTCTAATATTATTGGTGTTAAATCTTTTGCTACAGTTGATGTTGATAACATTTATAGCGGAGTGACCGCGTCAGGTTCCTTAACAGCCTTTTATGGTAAAGTTTCCACAACACATACTACAGGCTCCGGCCCAGTAGCTACAGCTTACGGTTTAAGAATTGATGCACCGGAGGTTGCTACGGATTCCGAGATTGGAACTTATTATGGTGCTTATATTGACGGTGCTTCTGTATCAGGAACTTTAACTAATAAATATGCTCTTGTAACTGAAGCTGCTGCAGGTAACGTCGGTATAGGAACAACTACTCCGGGTTCTAAACTTGTAGTAGCGGGGGGAACAGATACTTCTTATAACGATGGGACATTAAAAGTTGTTGGAAACATCGCTTTAAATAGCGCTAACAATCTTAATCCGGGTTTAAACAGATGGGCGCTACGAGTAAGAGCAGGAGGAACAGAAGGTTCTTTCGATATATATGATGCTAGGAACTCGTTAAGCAGATTGACTATAAATTCCTCTGGTAACGTTGGTATAGGAACAACGAGTCCAGCAGAGAAATTACATGTTAATGGCATTATAAGAACTCACAATTCTACTGAGACAAAATATATAAATGTATTCGGCGGTAATTCTGGTAATTTTATAGATACCTATGGAAACTCTTTATACTTAAGATATGGAGGAGATAGTAGTAAAGCTATTTTGCTTGATTCTGCTGGCAACGTTGGTATAGGAACAACTAGTCCTGATCACA
>Ga0315321_10001349_pt1 | contig 18802 bp, 7 predicted proteins | sample M180m21515metaG_FD_203464 | JGI IMG/M metagenome (GOLD analysis project Ga0315321, IMG submission 203464) | Ammonia-oxidizing marine archaeal communities from Monterey Bay, California, United States - M1 80m 21515 | ecosystem: Environmental > Aquatic > Marine > Intertidal zone | place: USA... | reverse complement strand
CTTGATGCCCCCGACGCAATCATGGATTGCGAACAACTGAAAAAGCATGGATATCTCCCTGAAAACTGGCCAGACCAGGAGTACCATTTGGACGCCAGCGGATTGGTCCATTCAGAAACTTATGGCACGCTCGCGAATATGCGTTCGTTGACCGAGTCTCCGATAAACAAAGCCACGGGCGCTGAGGCGAAGGCGTACGCCGAATACCTACAGAACTATTCGAGGTACTGGAGACGTTTCTTTGACCCAATCGCAATTCGACTTGATGAATCAGCCCCGCAACAACTTGAGGTGTCGACGTTCATCTTACCGTTGGTGGACAACTCCATTTACAACACATTGAGAATGGCACTTGAAACGGATCGCACTGCGAACACCCTTGCTGTTCCAACAATCGAGCCCACTCCGGTCGTCAAATTCTCGCTGAATCTCTCCGACATGGCATGGGATGGAATCGCCGAAGGGTTTTCCGACTTATTCACTCGCTACTCCGGCACCAGCGCTGCGGTACTGGATGATCTTGGTCCCAGCATTCATTTAGCGGTTTTCGACTCGGACCCGATCATCGCCCTAGGTAGTGGTGACGTATTTGGGTCCTTCGGCTCATCCATGAATGGCATGGATCCCGATGCAATCATGATCCCAGTCGCATTGTCCATGTTCACCCGCCCATGCAGTATTTTCATTAATACGCGGAACCCAGACCGAACAGCGCAGTTACTTCGGCAAGCCGCGACACGCTTCACCGTAACCGACAATGGATTCGATGATTTTCGCGTTCAGATCTTCCAAGTCGGTGATCAAGAAAAATGGGTCTGGATGATGGACATCATGGGAATGGTCAAACTGCGTTACGGCATCGAGATCGTCGATGATTACGTCGTAGTTCGGAACATTCCCTGGTCAACAAAAGAGAAAGTTACGCAAGTAAACGCAGCAGACTTCAACGCGGCATCACTACAGGTGAATCCAGATGCCTGCATTGAGCAATTGCCTGGTTTGTTTGCTGCCGCATCTGATGCGAACTCGCGGGTTGCGATGTCGGGACTTGGAAGATTACTGCCATTCATGCTTGGCAAAGACATCGGGGTCGAAGAAGCAAGATTGGAGCATCAAAGGCTATTTGGTTTCTTTCCAAAAACCGTCCTGGGCGACCAACTGAAGTGGAAGCACCAACACCTGTCCAGCAACGATTACGGCGATCCAAAGCGTCAACGCCAACCCGCTTTCGATCCTGATAAACCGTTTGGCTTGATGAATCAAATCGATTATTTGCGTCTTGAAATGCAATTTGAAGACGATGGGCTCCGCAGTGCAATCCGCTGGCGAATGCGTCAACCGGAATAGCTGACGAACATCGTCATAGCCTACGTTCATGAATTCCCGACAGGGATCTCGGCGTGAGCGTCGGTTTCGGTCACAATGTCAGACGAGTTACGTTCTGATCCCGTTTGATTGACCAAAACTGATTGATTACACCTGATGGACGAAATCGTCTACTACGATCGCTATCGCGCTGAAGAATGCATCGAAAAAGTCTATGGTGACAAGTTTCTTCGGTGGACCTATGGGACACTGGGGGGACGCATTGCTCTGACGTCGATGGTGAAAAGAGCTTGGTTTTCCCATTGGTACGGATGGCGAATGGATCAAACCAAATCGGCTGAAAAGATTCTTCCCTTCATCGAGGAATATGCACTTGATCCGCATGAGTTCCGACGACCAACTGCTGAGTTCAAGAACTTCAATGAATTCTTTTACCGACAGCTGAAACCTGAAGCCCGCCCCATTGATTCAGGATCAGAGAGTCTGGTTTTTCCGGCGGACGGTCGCCACATGTGCATTCCCAATATTTCCCAATCTGACGGTTTGTTTGTCAAAGGTGAAACATTCAACCTTCCTGACTTGCTCGGTGATGCTCAACTCGCCGAACGATACGCTTCGGGCAGTCTTGTACTTTCGCGGTTGTGTCCGGTGGATTATCACCGATTCCACTTTCCTGTTGCTGGCGTGCCGGGCGAAACCCAACTGTTGAACGGGCCGCTGTACTCAGTCAACCCAATTGCACTCGTTCAAAATATCCAAATTCTGGCTAAGAACAAACGTTGCCTGACACGTCTACAAACCGAACATTTCGGTGAGGTTCTGTTATTGGAAATCGGTGCCACATGCGTTGGCGGCATTTGCCAAACCTATTCCGAACAAACCAGCGTGCTGAAGGGTTCGGAAAAGGGGTATTTCAAATTTGGCGGGTCGTCGACCATGACTATTTTTGAACCTGGACGTGTCCGATTCGACCAAGATTTATTGCAGCACTCGCAGCAGCATCGCGAAATCTACGCAAGAGTAGGCGATCGAATGGGACAGTGCGTGGAACCATTTTCTGCCCAAGTACCGTAACCGGACGAAGGACTGAAACCAGCCGAAGGGCTGAAACAAAGCCTCGTGCTACGCACCTGATGTGCCGCACCTGATGTGCCGCACCTGATGTGCCGCACCTGATGTGCCGCACCTGATGTGCCGCACCTGATTTGACGCACCTGATTTGACGCACCTGATTTAACGCAACGCATCTGCTTCAAATCACTCAATGGTTTCAATCACTCAGAGTGTCGATTGTACTCAGTTCCAGTTTACGGAACTCGACCTCGGAACCTTCAGCTTGCAGCGCGATCTGGCCCTTGCTGGCAGTGCAACCGGTGCCATGATTCACAAGATCACCGTTAACCCACACTTTGATTTGGTCACCAAGACATTCGATATCCAATCGGTTCCACTCACCCACTGGCTTCTCGGAACCATCAGTGAGGTTCAGTATTCGTCTGGCTTTACCTTCCGTGATGCCCCATTTTTCTTTGGCTCCGCGGCGTTTAACCATATCCGGCACTGTGATGTCTTCGACGATGCACCAGAAGTCACCGGCGTGTGTGTGATTCATTTGAACTTCGATTGACTTTGGAAACATTTTGTAGAGCGCCCGCGGATCGGACGCATTGACAAGCACACCGCAATTTCCAGGTTTCGCCGCAAAACGGTATTCGACTTCCAGTCGGAAGTTTTCATATTCTCGATCCGTAATCAAATGGCCCTGAGGATTTCCAAGACTGACCAACATGCCGTCGCGGACAACGAAGGTTGGTTTGGCGTCAGGATTTTTGTCGAGGTGTGGTACATCTACGTGCCAGCCAGTCAAATCTTTTCCATTGAAAAGACTACCCTCTGCGGTAGCTGTCGGCTCACCTTTTTGAAGTGCATTGGCGATGGCTTCCGAAGCCAATGCAGCAACAAAGCGATTTCCATCGATATTAAGGTGCACTCCATCTCGTGTGAGAATCCCGCTGTGTTTGTTCTCCGGATTATTCTCTTTCAGATGATCAACGAATAACTTCCGCAAATCACAAAGGGTTACTCCGGTTTCGGACGCAACTCGGCGACTTATCTCCGAATATTCATCAAGCATCTCATCAAGTGAATTAGCGCCCTCTTTTTTCTCACCAATCACGCTCGGTGTACACACCACAACTTTCGCACCACTGTCAGAGATTTTTTTAATGAGACGCCGAAGCCCAGTGTCAAACTGCACCGTGGGCGTCCCATTGCCACGCGTGCTGTGCCAAACATCATTGATCCCAATGTAGATAAACACGACAGAAGGCGATTTGCTAAGCAGGTCTCGCTCTAGACGCTTTTCAAGATCGGGAACTTTATTTCCACTGATACCGGCATACACGATCTCCACCCCGAGTTCAGGTTTTTCTTTGGCAATCGCGTCACCGATCAACTTGCAGTAGCCGCCGGGCCGAGCGCCCGCTTGGGTGATAGAATCACCGAAAAACGCAATCACCTCTTTCTCCGAAAGGGGCGACTGCTTGCCGGTTAGACTTGCAATCCCCTCTGATTGCGCAAAAACGCATGAATGCGGCCCAATGACAAAAGGAATGGCAAGAAACAATGCAGACAGTGGCAAAAAGACTCGCACAGACATCATGAATCTTATGGATTTGTGGGGATACAATAAGACGAAATCGACACGTCACCAGTATGACGATTTATTACGCTCTTGTGTTGTCGAATCGGGATGCCCCTGATCACCCAAAATCGAGTGGTTTCCGCTCCAACAACCAGATCGCTAGAATCATCAGAGGAAAAAGAAACCACGCCCCAGTCCAGCCCGCCAAATCACAGTACCTGATGCCTCAAACATCGACAGAATCGTCCACAACCAGTCTTTACACGTGGACTGAACCGGTGATCATGTGCATGTGGCAGATGTTCATATTCCTGTCTCTCAAGAACGCGATTTTCCATGGTTTTGAGGAATCAGAATCTCTGATCGCCAATATCACTGCCTTCGTCAGACCCATATTTGCCTACGCGTCGCCCCTGATCGCGACTCTCTTCATCGCAGGTTATGTGTGTGTGTTTGCTTTGCCAGTCATGGGTAAAAGCAATCGGCTGCTGCTTGACTGCATGGGATTTTTCCTTCTTGCCAGAACCTTGATTGGCTTTGTGATGCTCAACCTACTGATCATCAACCCCCTCAGTGACAACATGTTACTGCTGCGACAATTCCTGTGTTTCATGCCAGCGTTGATTCTCGGTTGGGGCTGGCTGTACTGGCGGCTGGATCAGGGAGCACGGCGCAAAGGTCGACAATTACTTTTATTTCCAGAGGATTGCCCAAACGATCTCCGAGAGCCCCTATCAACGTTTGATTACTACTATCACTCCGCAATGGTGGCGTTCATTTTCGAACTCAGCGAGGTTGAACCATTAACCAAACCGATGAAAATTCTGTTTCTGGTTAATGCCGGCATGATGCTGGATCTTGTTGGTTTGGTCCTGACTCAGGCAATAGGTTTGGCGGGAACCGGATGAAAGTCGCCGACAACTCTAAAAGTGCATTTCCGGAATGACGAGCAAAACCAGCTGCAGTTGCTACACCCTCGCAAGAGCCGTGTACAACAAAGCATTGTTAATTCGTCGTTCCCGCAAGATTCATGACCATCATGCACGGCAAATCGTGCCATAATCACGACGGTACGCATACTGATTCCATGCCCCCAACGGAATCTCATGGACGCAAACACTGCACACAGCATTGTTCAGTTGTCGAGTTTCCTAAACAAACCTTCGGACAGTTGATTGACGATGAGCCTTAATTCAGAAAGCTTATTCAGCGAACACTTCCGAGAGACACGGCGCCAACTGCGAGCGTTGTGGCTGAAAATCTGGGGCGGTGGGTTCGCTGTCGCCCTCATCGGATTTTGCTTGGCTTGGTTTTTCATCCAGCCAGCGCCTCCACGTGAGATACACATTGCGGTAGGTTCACCAGATGGTGCCTATTTTCAATTTGCGAACGCCTATGTAGACGAGCTAGCGAAACAGGGAATCGAGCTTCATCTTCATACAAGTAATGGATCACTGGACGCTTATGAATTACTGCAAAAAGATGACAAAATCGATTTGGCAATTGTTCAAGGCGGGACTGCTACAGCAAACAAACTTTCAGACCCCAACATCGAGTCACTGGCAAGTTTGTATCTAGAACCACTCTGGGTATTTTACCGCAGTGCTGAACCTTACCCTGACCTGCGTTCTTTCAAGGGCAAAACGATTGCAACCGGTCGTTTTGGTAGCGGCACAGCAGCTTTGTCAGCGCTACTCTTAAAAGAAAACGGAGTCACGTCATCCTCCACAAATTTCCTGCCGATTGGTGGTCGTGAATCAATGCACCAACTCAAAGATGGATCCATTGATGCAGCATTTTTCGTCACATCACCAAGTGCTCAGGCGGTCCAGTCGCTGGCACTGATTCCAGACCTTCATCTACTCGATTTCGAGCGTCACGAGGCATACTCAAGACGGCACCCCTTTTTGTCATCGGTGGTACTCGAAGAAGGTGTTGTTGACCTTGAGAGAAACTACCCAAAATCCGATGTCCATTTGATTGCGCCAGCTGCTAACCTCATCGCCAACAAACGTTTACACGACTCGTTAGTTCCGATGTTACTACATGCAGCTGATACCGTTCACCAAAATGAGCCGAGCCTGTTTCAGCACACCCAGCTTCCATCTGCGCAATACATTGAATTCCCCTTAAACGAATCAGCAAGACTCTATTTTGAATCTGGTCCACCACTGCTTCAGAAGTACCTGCCTTTTTGGATTGCTTCGTTTTTGGATCGCGGAGCAATTCTGATACTGCCTGCCCTGACTTTGCTTTTTCCACTCTTCAAAGTTGCCCCCCCTCTCTACCGCTGGCGAATTCGCTCTCGTATTTACCGCTGGTACAAACTACTCCGCGAAATGGAAACGGACCTGAAAGGTGAAGACGACATCGAGAAACTGCGTGCTCATTGGAACACATTGCAAATCATGGAAACCGAACTCGATGACCTGCAAGATGTTCCATTGGCATACATGCAGGAGTTCTACAGTCTCAGACTGCACATTGAATTTGTAGAAAGACGTGTCATTCGCCGGCTCAGATTGAATAACGAGCCAGGTGAGAATTCGGATATCGAGAACCCGACCAACACACAATCAGGGAACGAAACGGAATCAAATGCGACAATTCTGAGCAAAACGGAAGAAACAATCGCGATCGATTCAACAGTCTCATTTGACACCGTTCGAGCAACGGTGACCGACATTCAATCCGAGCAAAGTGACTCATCCCCCAACAACAACGACGTATCCCCTAAGAAACAGTAGGGTGTTGGGCAAAAAGAATCAGTTCCACATCGCCTCATGCGTGTATCAGATTCTGGTCAACACGCGTAATCAGATCCCGCCTGCCAAACGCATCTCATCTAACCTGCACCTTTTTGGTAGCCCTTCAGATCAAAACAATTCAGCGATCGGTTTGCCGAGATCCGTAATCGGAACAGGCCGATCACCGTCATAGAGATTTGCGGTGGGGTCAATCTGCAGTGCAGCGAGTGCAGTGGCAAAATAATCTGGAACACTGACTGGCTTGTCAATCACTTTCTCACTGACGTCGTCTGATTGCCCCCACGCTCCCGTATGATTCAACCCACCACCAGCGATTACACTTGTAAAACATTTTGAATGATGGCCTCGACCACCGCCTGAGTCAAAACCACCGGGGCGACCAAATTCAGAGTTCACCAGAATGACCGTTTTGTCGAGCAGGTCATGCTTTTCCAAATCTGCCATCAATGTGGCGAGCGCCGCATCGAGATCCTGAATCAAGAGATGCTGATTTAACTGACCTGCGTTATGTGTATCCCAACCTGTTCCGTTTTTGAAGTTATCGCTGTAGGAAATTTCGACAAATCGAACACCAGCTTGAAAAAGCCGTCTCGTCAACAAACAACGCTGGCCAAATTCACTTGCGTATTCATTGCGAAGAGAATCAGGCTCACGACTGAGATCAAAGACATTCATAAATTCGGGTCCGGCCAACCGCAAACTTTCGGCAATCACAGCATCATATTGCGCGAACTTTGCGTCATCATGAAAGCGATTTGCTCCGGCACTGCGAACAGCATCCAGCAACCCCTCACGACGGGCAACACGATTTTCGGCAATTGACTTGGGACGAGCCAATCCAGCAGGCCCGGAATTAATATTGGTTGAATAAACGTAACCAGCCTTGGGGCCAAGAAAACCGGGACCACGAGCGATATTCGGATACCCCAGCAGCATGTAAGCGGGCACACCTTCAGTCGCCGCGCCCCGTTGATGCGCTACAATCGATCCAAGTGATGGATAGGTCACGGTACCACCAGTGGGGCGGCCCGTATGCATACGATTTGCAGCAGCGGCATGCTCATCAACCACATCATGATTGAGCGTTCGTATCGCGGTAACATTTTCCATCAGGCCGGCTGTTTTCGACAGGTGCTCACAAACTTGCACACCTGGAACGGCAGTATCAATCGCGGCGTAATAGGATCCTGCTTTTTTTTGTTTTGCATCGCCGCGTTCCTTCGGATCAAAGGTATCGATCTGCGACATCCCTCCGCCAAGCCACAGCATCACACAGTGCTCGGCTTTTCCAAGTTGAACGGACTGCGAGGCATGACCGGTGCTGCCCGTCACGACTGCAGCCGACGTTGCGGCAGAGGCCTGAATGAATTCTCTACGCTTCATAGTTCGTGATCTCGATAATAAGTGAATTCTTCTGGGAAGCAACATAGCATGAAGCCGTTCTCGCACAGACTAATTTGCTTCTGTTTACGGAACAATGATCATTTCAGGAGCATTCAACAATGCCCACACGGCATCTTCTGCCCGCTCACGCCAAGTCACCCGCAAGTAGCGTGTGGGTGGATCACCTCTGCGGGCTGCTTCTTCCTGTTTTTGCTTGATTGAATTTGCAGCACCATCAAGATGATTCGACCATGAAACGTAAGGCATGCGTTCCACTTGAATCGCGGGCGACAATTCCGCTTCTGGTACAACTCGATCAGCAAAACCTCTGCTTAGCATTTCAACAAATCGTCGTTTTTCCTCGCTCGTAGGCAACCGCGTTAAAAAACGAAGAAACAGTGTTTCTACCAACTGATCCACCGAATCCGCTTCCGCGCACACCCTCGTTAACTCTGAATCGTCAGTCAATTGGGTTAACCATGATCCCATCACACCATTTGCAAGCACTCCGGGTTGTAACGGGTTGGGTTCTTCCATTCGATGCGAGACAGGTTCTTGACGAGAATTTCGCCACCCAAAGGCAAGCAGTGCATCGACGACTGCTTGCATTTTTGGCATTGCCAGACTGGGCCGATCACGTTCATTGGCCATGGTTGTGAATTCCCATGCGTGCTTGGGCTGCCCGAAATTCATGAAGTAATCGGGAGCCAAGCGTCCCTCGATATCCATTGTCAGATGACCAAGATTCATTTCTCGGCCTGCCGCATGCCATGCATTATCAACAATTTGCTCGGCCATCAGGCGACGCCGGTAGGGACCTTCAAAGAACCGGTTTGATTCGACCAGGTTTGCTGGTACATCTTGGGCCACGCGTTGGTACAGTTTCGATCTCATGATCTGGCCGGTGAGCAAGCGCAGGTCGTAACCTCCCCGAATAAATTCATCTGTTAGGTAAGCCAGCAAAGCAGGATCCGAAGGTAGATGCCCTTCCCAATCATCAACCGGCTCCACCAATCCCGCTCCCATCAACCTCTTCCAGAGACGATTCACGATTACCTCTGCAAACCTTCGCGAGAAGGTCACGTTTGCAGCAGCCCTGTCGCGTGAATCTTCTTCATCGGAAGTCAGTCGGCTCAAATCTTCTTCACTGACTGGTTCGAACGGCCACTCTGGATTTACCTTTGACCCAATATTCAAGGTGACATCGATCAACGGTTCACGCCCTCCAGCACTGACATGCTCAAAGAAAGCTGCAGGTACACTGCTGGTCGCAGGCACCTTGATCGGTTCCCGCTTCAACATGGCCGCCAACTGAAACAACGTCTCCTGCGTTGTTTCGTGATAAGGCGCATCGTGACACCGCGCGCACTTCATATCGACACCAAGAAATGCTGTTCCGATGATGTGTGCTTTGGCAGCCATCGGTACATCATTCAGGGTTGCGACACTGAATCCTCCGGCACCACCGCCCCAGACACTGCCCCGCATGGTGATCAATTCCGTTGCAAATCGGTCCATGGGTTTGTTGTCTCTGAATGATTCCAGAACCCAGTAACGGAATGGCCCGGTGTTGTTCAACATCGGTTTTAAGAGATTCGGATTTTCAGCCAAGACATCCTGCCAATACCCGACCCAGTTATCCGCCCACCGCTCATCGACCAACAATTGGTCGATCATTCGGGCTCGTTTGTTGTCTTCCTGATCCTGCAGGAATTGACGTACAACGTGTACCGGCGGGGAAACACCTAGCAGATCGAGCCACGCTCTCCTCAGAAAGGTTAAATCATCAACGATTGGAAGCACTTCTGCGATTTCGACAGGCGTGGAATCGAGACGGCCGCCCTCGGTGATCCACTCTTTCAATATCTCAATTTGCTTCTTATTCAAACCAGCACCCTTTGGAGGCATCCGTTCTCCAGCATCAGAAGTCACCAGTTCCATCAGATAACTGGCTTCTGGTTTTCCAGGTACTACTGCTGCATCGCCAGATTCCCCACCAGCAAAAAGATTTTCCTGAGACTGCAGATTCAATTCTCCACGTTCTTTTTCACCATGACAACGGTAACAGTGCTCGGCAAAGATGGGCCGTACGTGCTTGTTAAAGAAGGAATCAGGATCACCTGCCTTCTGTTTTGCCATGACAATCCGTTGACCGACTAATTGGTCAATGTCCTTTTCAGTTATTTCTCCGGCGAGACGTTCCGCCGCGTACTGATGCCTTTCGTTCCAATAAGCCTGTTGTTGGTCAGCCTGTCGACGGTTTTCGATATCCATCGCATCGATTTGCTTTCCTAAACGGTCAACGAAGCCCAGCCAACCCTCATCAGTCAGAGGACTGCCATTTTGCTGACCAGGCGTGAGCAATTGAAACATGTCCGTTCCATTGGAAATAGCCAAGCACGGCTCACCGAAATCAAGACGCAATCGCGGCCCACCGACCATGACATCCATCACGATCGCGTGGCGTCCACCCAAGCTTGAAAATGAAATGAGTTTCTCAACATCATCCATTGCAGAGGGTCGCATGTTCGGTCGCACAACATCAGGGATTGGCTTCACTTGATTGTGCGCACCACCGCCGCGTTTCTGCTTGGGCAATGAAACAACCTGCTCCCCATCGATGAACAATCTGGTCGCGGTGCGACTTCTGAGCAAGAACTCGTACTCACCAGCTTCCAACTCAATTTCGGTGACAGCCCGAACCATCACGGCGGTCCCCCAGTCTTCACGGATCCCCCAGTCGTTGTATTTGAGTGGCAGTCGCAGAAATCCCAACTCTGCCTGCTGCCACGCAACGAGCGGCTTACCTGGATCATTTGGAAAAGATCCATCGCTGCTCAAGGGCCCATGCATGTTGACCTGCAAGACACCGGGACTGGGATCGGGCAGCACCAACGGAGGTGGAATGTACTTGAAGCGGCTTTTAAATGTTTTTTCTGGAACGACATGCCTGTACAACGCGACATCGTCCAGCGTTCCATGAAAAGAATTGGTCGGGTGGCCTCCCATTGTCGATCCCAACCAGACTTCATCATCGTCGACCACAGGTGGAGCGGTTGTTGCGCCCCCCATGTCCCACTGCCCCTTGACCTCATTGCCGTCAATGTAGGCCCGGATCGATTCCGGTTTTCCAAAGGTGTAGGTAAGGGCAACATGATGCCAACCCGATCCGACAACAAATCCTTCCTTGCTGGTCCAACGATGCCAATCAGCGGATCCATGGTCACCCGCTCGACTGCGGAACAGGAAGTTCACTCCTGCCTGCCCCCCCACAGATGTGAGTCGAACAGCCCAGTTTTGGTTATCACTTGGAAATCCCGCATTGGAGGTCCGGCCCTTCGTCAAAATTGCCGAGTACCCCTTCAGCTCGATTGGATTGACCATAGCCTCCACCGAGAATGAATCTCCATGGTCAAAATCAAATCGCGACTCAATGCCCTCATCTGGAACCACAACATGTGTTCCTCCCTTTAAAGCAACCCCCATGTTTCCAGTCGAAAACCCAGAGTGTTCAGGGCCTCTTGGACCGGGGGCCAGCTTGGCACCGTCACCTAAAGCAGCTGAATCACCGAACGCCCAATGGGCCACAGGATTCGTAGCCGCGATTTGTTGTTCAAACTCAGAGCCTTCTTCAGCACTCACGCGGTTGGTGATGCCTGAGACAAAACCAAACATCAACACAATTAGAGTGGTAAAAACACACGAGAGGCAGGTTCTCATCGACTGGAATACCTGATTTAGAATGGGAGGCGGGAGGCAGTCGAAGCATTGGCTCTGACGGAACACAGTATAGCAGAACAACGCACTGGGCCAAAAATCCAGTTCCGCATTCTGTACAATCAGAGTTCACATTCAGTGCATTTTCGTGCAAAACGGATGAATGTGCCACCAACCAGCAATCGTTTTGAGGCAACTGATGAACACCAGTTCTAAGCAACTGACCCTTGGTTTGATCATTGCAATCTGCCTGTACCTATCCAGCGAACGCATACAACCAGTTTCCGCAGATAACCCGCACAGCTATCTGGCCGAGTATTCCGAGCCCTACTACCCGGGCACCAAATTTCCAAAATTGATTACCCCTCAATGGGTTGGTGAATCAGGTGTCGATGCAGTTGTCACGCTGGCGATCGATGACATGCGTGATCCAGCATTGTATGAAGCCTATCTGCGGCCAATTCTGCAAAGACTCAAAACCATTCAGGGTCGGGCACCAGTCAGTATCATGACCTGCAATGTGAATCCAGAAGATCCGCAACTGCAACAGTGGATCAACGAAGGCTTATCCATCGAGGTTCACACAGTTGACCATCCCTGCCCCTGTTTACAGGGTGATCACTTCGACACCGCCAAATCTACTTACGATCGATGCGTCGACCTGATGGCTTCAATCCGCGGAAATCGTCCGGTTGCTTTTCGAACACCCTGCTGTGATTCACGCAACACGCCCAGCCCGCGTCTATGGAGCGAGATATTCAATCGACGAACGCCCCAGGGAAATTACCTGCAAGCTGACAGCAGTGTCTTCAATGTGTTCAACAGCCGGGACCCAGAACTGCCAAAAGACCTCGTCATCGACAGCGATGGCAACCCTAAGATGAAGAAGTACATCCCCTTTCCCTCGTTTGTAAACACAATTGAAAACTATCCTTATCCCTATGTGATTGGGAAATTGTGCTGGCAATTTCCCTGCATGGTTCCAAGCGATTGGGAGGCTCAAAACCTACACCAACCCAACAATCCGATCACGGTCGCTGACATGAAATCAGCACTCGATGCGACTGTGATCAAAAAAGGCATGTTCAATCTGGTGTTCCATCCTCACGGGTGGATCCGTAATGATCAGATCATCGAATTGATTGACTACGCGCACAACAAGTACGGCAAACGGGTCAAGTTCCTCAGTTTCAAAGACTGCATGGATCGGATCAACCAAAACCTGCTCGTCGACCAACCGCTCCGCTCACCAGACAACGGCGAAGACAATGGAGTACGCATTGCAGATGTGAATGACGATGGATTCCTCGACGTCCTGATCGGCAACGAGAGCAAACAAACCATGCGTGTTTGGCAGCCAGCACACCAACAATGGCGATCGACCAAACATGAAGTGACGTTCACATCTGGTGATGGTCAACGACGCATTAACCACGGAGCACAAATAGGAAGACTCACACCGAAGTCTAGCTTTTCAATCCTCGTCAACCACGATCAGGACAAAGCCACCTATGAGTTTTCCGATGGCAAACTCAAACGCCAGACATTACCCAATTCTTTAATGAACATTGCAACATCAATCGGTGGAATCGACCAGGGTGTTCGCCTGCGTGACATTGATGATGATGGCACAACAGAGATCATCGTTGCCAATGAAAAGCAAAAGATGATCATGCGGATCAATGAGCAGGGCGAGTGGGTCGAGGCGGGTCCGTTTCCTGCCCCTCTGGTTAATCTTGATGGCAATGACAATGGGGTGCGTTTTGTCGACTTGGACGAGGATGGAAATGATGACGTCATCTTCAGTAACGGAAAGCTTTCGGGCATACAATTGTTTGACACGGAGACAGGACTTTACTCGCGCAAAATCGAGGAAGTGGACGACATCCCATTGATCGTTCGCAATGGCACCAACAATGGCGTTTGGTTTGCCCGACAGCACATGTGGGTTCAGAACGAGAACACCAATCGCCTGCCAGATGGAGTGGATCGTCGATCTTTTTCGCAGTTGCTCGGAAAAACCGAACCGGGACCGAGAACTCCCGAACACTCACTTGGTTCGATCGAAGTTCAATCGGGATTCAAAGTTGAATTAGTAGCTGCCGAGCCACTTGTGATGGACCCTGTGGCGATCGACTGGGGCGCTGATGGCAAACTGTGGGTCGTCGAAATGGCGGACTATCCACTGGGCATGGACGACCGTGGTCAACCTGGAGGAAGAGTACGTTATCTGGAAGACACAAACGAAGACGGTAAGTATGATTCGTCAACGCTATTTCTGGACAACATTCCCTACCCCACGGGGGTCATGGCATGGCGAGATGGCGTCATTGTCAGTGCCGCTCCCAGCATTTTCTTTGCTGCTGATCGAGACCACGATGGCAGAGCTGAAATTATCGAAGAGCTGTACCGGGGCTTTGGTGAAGGCAATCAGCAACACCGCGTCAATGGATTTGAACGTGGACTCGATAACTGGATCTATCTCGCCAACGGTGACAGCGGTGGCAATGTTGAATCACTGAAAACAGGCAAACGCGTCAACCTGGGTGGTCAGGATCTGCGAATCCTTCCCGACCTCGGCGAAATTGATTTACAAACCGGACGCACCCAGTTTGGAAGGCACCGCGATGATCATGGAAATTGGTTTGGCTGCAGCAACCCGTTGCCAGTCCGGCACTTTGTGCTTTCAGACCATTACATGCGCCGCAATCCATTCGTCGCAACACCGGCACCGCGACGTGACATCGCCCGCGTCGATAACACTCAACTTTTTCCAATCTCACGTGTGCTCAGTCATTGGTCAGGATACCGCCCACCTGCTGCTGGAACCGGTCACAAATTCACATCTGCCTGCAGCACCATGGTCTACCGAGACAACCTGTTGGGCGCCGATTATCTTGGTGACACGTTCACGTGTGCCCCCGTCCACAATCTCGTTCACCGGCGAAAACTGACCGCTGACGGCGTTTCTTTCCAGAGTACACGCCCCAACGAAATCCCGGATCGCGAATTCCTTGCGTCAACCGACAGCTGGTTCCGACCAGCCACCGTCACAACAGGTCCCGATGGGGCATTGTGGATCGTCGACATGTATCGCCTTGTCATCGAGCATCCTGAATGGATAGACGATCAACGAGAGAAAGAACTCTTCCTGCGTGCTGGGCATGATCGTGGAAGAATCTATCGAGTGTTCCCCACTGACACCCCACCACGTCCCATCGCCAAGCTCAACACACTTGACTCATCCAGCGTCGCTGATCTACTGAATTCCAGTAATGGGCGAGTTCGTGATCTGGCTCAACAAGAACTTGTGACAAGACGAGACTTTGCAGTCACAGACAAACTCAAGCATTTGACAGTACACTCGAAATCGGAAATGGGGAGACTGCATGCTCTGTGCACGCTGGCTGGCATCACTCTACCGACACCGAAATTGTTAACAGCCGCACTCAGCGATACCTCACCCACGGTTCGCCGCCATGCAATCCGACTTACCGAAACCCACATCTCATCCGCAGAATCTCCTGCCAAGGAACTGCTGCAGAATCTTGAACAAAGCACCAACGACGACGACCCCATGGTGCTCATGCAACTCGCCTACTCTCTGGGAGCCGCGACGGGGGACCACGGTGTCGCAGCGCTTGCAGCAGTAGCAATGCATGCGAGAGACGCCCCATACCTGCAGGCTGCTATTGTAAGTTCGCTGAACCGCGAAAACTTGACTTCCTTCTATGCCGCGATCTCAAAACATCCTGTTATCGCCCAGTCGTTCCGACCAACCATCCTCGAGATGGCATCACGTATGGACAACGTGCCATTCCTGACCCATGTGGTGAGTGAGCTTTTGAAACAGCTGGAATCGGACCCTGAATCCATCGCCAGCATGCGTTCACTCGCATCGATACTCATTCTCATTGATAACCAAAAAAATGAAATGCCGCAGCAGACACTGGCTCGAATTAACCAAACATTGGCACAGGCATTGATCACTGCCACCAACAATGAAACTGAAATGAGCGTACGGATCGCGGCAATTGAATTATCGGGACACAACGCCAACCAGGCTGAATCACTACTCGAACTCTTATCAATCACAGAACCGATCGAAATACAGACTGCAACCACAAAAGTTCTCACCCCCTCACACCCACAGAAAATCTTAAAACGCTTCACAGCCATGAGCCCAACCGTACGAACTGCTGCAGTTGAAAGTTTGACATCCCGAAAATCAACAACCAAGGATCTGCTCTCAGCAATAAGAACAAAGACAATACCCATCAACTCGATTGGCTTGGTGCATCAACAAAGACTTATCAGCCATGTTGACAAAGAACTTCAAGCAGAGGCAAAAGAACTGTTTGACTCTACACAAACATCAGAAGAACGGTCACAACTCATCAGCAAATATCAATCATTGATATCCCACAACGGCGACATGGCAACAGGGAAGCAAATTTTCACGCAGCATTGTGGCACCTGCCACCATTTCAAGGGCATTGGAAACAAAGTTGGGCCAGACCTGACAACACTGAAGAACCGATCGATTAATGCGTTAGTGACAGCCATCATTGACCCTGGCGCAGCGGTTGAAGACAAGTATGTCAGCTACAGCGTGCTTACATTCGATGGAGTAGTGCACGCCGGAATCATTGCTGGAGAGACAAGCACCGCAATCGAAATGCGGTTGACGGATGGAAAAACGAAAACAGTTCTTCGCAGTGATATCGAACGACTCCATACAACGGGACAGTCCCTCATGCCCGAAGGCATGGAGAAAAACATCACCCCTGACCAGATGAGCCATCTGATTGCGTTTATTAACAACGGGGTGGAGGCATCCGACTCTCACGCCTTTTCTCCGCAACCAGGCAACGCGCCTGTTACCATCAAAGCGGAAGCAGATGGATCACTGCATTTGTCAGCGGCAACATGCCAGATGCATGGTGAGCAATTTCGCTTTGAACAAACTTATGGGAACATCGGATTCTGGAATCAAGCCGATGAGTTTGTAAAGTGGGTAATTGAAGTTCCAGCAAGTGGCGAATATGAAGTTCTTGTTGATTACGCCTGCCCCGAAGTTGCTGACAAGAACACTTGTCGCCTCAACTGCTCGAACCAAATATTGCGAGCAACGGTTGCCAGCACAGGAAGCTGGGATGAGTATCGCGAACTCAATATCGGAACCGTTGACCTGACCCAGGGAACGAGTTCCGTTCGGTTCGGAGCAGAAGAGAAGATCACAGGCTGGCTAATGGACCTGCGGACAATCACCCTGCGTCCCACCGCTACTGCCTCTGCCGCTGAGACCAAAAAGCAGTGAACCAATGTCCAACTGAGGCCGTTCCATCGAGTTCCTGCCATTTTATTCTGCCTAGGTGCCTGCAAATACGGCATAACCTGCCCCACAACAAAGCCTTCAGTTTTGGTATGTCGTAGAGTTGCACTTACAGAAGTGTTGCCCACCTGCCCAGCGAGGTGCGTACAACGCCTCACCCACCTAACGACACGGCGATCCCCATTTCGGCGTGCTTCTGCTAACCACTTCCGATCCCCAGAAACGGAACAGGCACCAAACAATGAGCGAAGAGGGCTCCCATCGTGACCAGCACCAGTCAACGGATGCCCCCGTACGCAAACGCAGCATCAGTTCGGTCTGCCAGCATGGGTGCCTCTACGCCGCCGTTCTGATCGGCGTCATCGCAGCTGCAGAATTCTTCGGCGCACGTGCTGTGGTAATCCAATACCTGAATCTCGCGACACTCGACCCGACAGACGTGACGACAAGGGTAGAGGCTCTGAAGAACAAAGCACGCCTTAACTCCGTCGTAGAAAAAACCACGTTTGGTGCGAACTTCCGCACACACCCTCACATAGTCCACCCCACAACCAACACACCCTCGGTCCCAAACGAATCCAGTCGCTTGGTGATTACAGAGGTGCAGGCATCAAACGCCGGCGAAGTCATCGATTGGGAAGGCGGCTGCCCGGACTGGATTGAACTCTGGAATCCTGGGGACAAACCATTCAACGCTACGGGCTGGTACCTGACCGACAAGCTTGATGAGCTGGGAAAATGGAAAATCCCCAAACTGATTCTCTCACCCGATGAACGAGTACTCATATTTGCCTCCGGTCTCGACTTCGTTGATGAAGAAGAAATCCACACCAACTTTCGCCTCTCGAAGTCCGGTGAGTCACTTCATCTGGTAAGACCAGACCAAACGACACTCGAACAATCGATCACCGTTGGAATGCCCGATGCGTCACACGGTGTTTCGTACGGTCCGTCTTCCGAAAAACCGCAACCACTGACGTATCCAACGCCACTTGCAAAAAACGCACCTGTCGCAGTCGGGTTCACCAACTCAGTTGTCTGTTCAAGAGCATCATGCCTATTCGAACATGAATTCACGATCACTCTGACATGCGATACTCCGGATGCGGTCATTCGATACACCACTGATGGAAGTATTCCCGAGTTACACAACGGCGAAATTTATCATCTACCGATCACCATCAATCACACGACGGTAATTCGAGCACGTGCGTTCGAAGAAGCTCAGTTCAATTCAACTGTACTCACACGCAGTTATCTTCAGATCGATGAACTGGTGCATCAGTCAGACAGCCCAGCTGGATTTCCCAACAAGTGGAATAAAAGTGAAGCTGATTACGAGATGGATCCTCGGATAACAACGACGCATGCAGCTGAGATCAAAACGGCAATCAAAACACTGCCTCTGGTTTCGGTAGTCGCGCCCAATGCAGCCGTATTCGGGGAAGACGGTATCTACTCGAATCCGTGGAATCGCGGTCATGAATGGGAGGTTCCGGCTGTCATGGAACTTCTGACGCACCAAGACAACCCAGGCTTTCAAGCACCCTGTGGATTACGCCTAGCGGGTTATGAAAGCCGACGCCCTGACTGGAAGAAGCATTCTTTGCGAATCAGTTTTCGCTCTCG
>Ga0315321_10001347_pt1 | contig 18819 bp, 20 predicted proteins | sample M180m21515metaG_FD_203464 | JGI IMG/M metagenome (GOLD analysis project Ga0315321, IMG submission 203464) | Ammonia-oxidizing marine archaeal communities from Monterey Bay, California, United States - M1 80m 21515 | ecosystem: Environmental > Aquatic > Marine > Intertidal zone | place: USA... | reverse complement strand
GCCGTTGAATATTCACCTCCTATCGTACTGTTCCCATTGGCTTTAACCTATGTATTATTTGGGTTGACAAACGAAATTGTGGCCTTTACCACCCGCAAAAAACCGATCACAGTCCCTGCAGATACAATATCCAGCGACTCCCAACAGTGAATAAATTAAAAACGTTTGCTCGCCACATCTTGTTTACAGTTTACCTTAACCTACGTAATACCATACATATAGATGCATCTCTTGAACAATCGACATACTTCTGCTAAACTCTTCCTTTCATAGTTATGAATAACGTTTAACATTATTTAAAATAAAGGTCTTATTCTGTGACACCAGTAATCGAAACCGAAAATTTATGCAAAACATATGAATCCGGTATGTTTAGCAACCAAGATGTTCACGCGTTAAAAGATATGAACTTGTCCATTAATAAAGGTGAGATCTTCGCTTATCTAGGACCCAATGGTTCTGGTAAAACGACGACCATCAAAATGCTCTTAGGGCTTATCTTTCCTACATCGGGAAATATCAAGCTTTTAGGCAATCCCAAAATTGCTTCAGCTGAAGTAAAACAAAAAATTGGGTATCTCCCCGAAGGTGCATATTACCCTGAGTTTTTGAAGGGTGAGGAGATTTTACGCTTCTATGGTCAATTGTATGGCTTAAGCGGAAAAGATCTGGAAATGCGCATCGACAAAGTGCTGGAAACTGTTAGCATGAAACATGCTAAAGATCGCATGCTAAGCGGCTACTCCAAAGGGATGCGTCAACGCATTGGTTTGGGTCAAGCATTATTGAGCGATCCCGAGTTACTGGTCTTGGATGAACCCACTACCGGTCTTGACCCCTTGGCACGTAAAGAAATGCGCGACATCTTGAGCCAACTTCGGGACGATGGTAAAACCTTAATGATCTCCAGTCACGAATTGCAAGAGGTAGAATTGATTAGTGACCGAGTTGGAATTATATATAAAGGTGAAATGCAAATCTTGGGTACTTTGCATGAACTACTAACGAATCGTGATTTAACCATTGAAGTCCAAGAAATTTCTGACCAAGCGATGACTTCATTTGCCAACGCTAATATTGAAGTGGATGATGCTACGGAAAACCAAATCATGTTACGTGTTCCCAATTCGATTTCCATCTACGATGCAGTCGGCCTTTGTAAAGATAACGGCACGAACATCGTTAGTATTGCTCCACGTCGCGAGACACTTGAAGAACTTTTCGTTCGTACCGTGGGATCGGCCAGCAAAAAAGAAATGGCTTAAGCACAAGCATAACCCTAGCTAAATTATTCTATAAAACCAATAGGAACTATATATAATTATGTCAGCAGTTAATTCTTTCCGAGGCCCTTGGGCGATTGCCATGTACACATGGCGTGAAGGTATTCGTAAGAAAACCCTTCTGGGCTTTTTGATTTTAAGTATCTTTGTTATCTTTGGTTCAACTTTCATGACTGCTTTTGTAACCAAAGCTGATATAGTGGAAGGTGTATCTACGACAGTTGAAACAAAAATCATTAAAGATATTTGTATCACTGCCATCTCTATATTTGGCGTGTTGATTACAATCTTTATTTCGGCATCCGTAGTACCCACCGAAATGGGTAATCGAGTCATTTATACGGTTTTGTCAAAACCTGTTCGTCGTTTCCAATACCTCTTCGGGAAATTCTTAGGCGTTCAGCTAATTGTAATTGCCAATCTGTTATTGATGGTTGGGTTATTTTTCGTCGTTTTATGGGTGAAAGAAAACACACTCCCCACAATGCTATTGTGGTCAGCATTGTTAACCTACTTCCAATTCTTAATTGTATCGGCATTTACATTTGCCATTTCTTGTTCCTCAACCTCTTCAGTACTACCAACCATTGCCGGGTTGTTTATATACATTGGTGGAAACTTAACTGTTTACCTTAAAGATGTTGCCACACGTGCTAACGGTTCTGAAGCGATGGTAGAAAACTTGATTGCATCGTTGGCTAAGCTTTTATATAACGTCTTACCCAATCTGAATGATTTTGATTTACGCACGCAGATGCTCAATCTCCCCATTAATTCCCCCCCAGTTGACGCACAAATCCCAGAATTAATCATGTATGGTTCGCTGTATGCTCTCACCGGGTATATTTTGGCGTTGTGGCTCTTCCACCGCAAGGAATTATAATCACCCATGAAAAATCCTATTAATATAATACTTCCAATTCTGATTGTCTTTTTATTGTTTTTTTGTTCTATTCAAGGCAATCGACTCGACGCTCTGCAGGACGCGCATTCGTTTTACAATTGGATAATATCGGCCTCGAGCATGTCTCGTTTAGGAGATACACTAGAGCCCAATTCAGATACCCATGCGGAATCTATGGATGATGAGCTTTTTGCACGCCTCGACCCTTTGGCTGAATCATATCTTCCCGATTACATTGTAGATCCTGACCTTGACATCAACGAAAGGACAGGAGAGCCTCATTCACGCTTGTTGCGCGCTGTTCGCCAAAGTGATGATGCCATAATATGGAAAATCTCCAAATCACCAGAGTTTGAGGAACTAAAACAAGAATTCATTGGGCATTTGGCTGAAGGTCGTATACAAAGCATGGGTACTGGCTTTGATATGTCCGACATGTATTCTTCTGATGGTTCTGTATCGTCTATTTCGGATATTCAAGGGGTTGGCCTCACCAATATGTTCTTTGGTATGCGGACCTTGGCTGCAAACTTCTTGTGGTTAAAGGTCGATACGTTTTGGCACGCTGGTGAAGTCCACCGCATGTTGCCTTTGATGTACACATGTGTGACTTTGGACCCCAATTTTGTTGATGCCTACTTACTGGGCTCTTGGCACTTGGCGTATAACGTTCCAGCTAAAATCCCCGAGACTCCCGAAGTATTAAAAGTTTACAGTGAAAAATACAATCGACGTATAGGGGACAAAGAAGCTTTTTATTTTGAAGCAACCGATTTTCTTAAGGATGGTATACGTAAGAACCCTCGTGACTATCGTTTGTATTTTGATTTAGGTTATGCCATTTACGAGCAGAAATTAAACGATCACGTGAATGCCGTAAGGTATTTAGACGAAGCTCGCCGTCACCGTCACGATCGTTGGGTTCCTCGTATGTTATATCGCTCTTTGATGCTCAATGGGCAGTATGAAGAAGCTATTGAGGGGTGGAAAGATTACCTCACTAAATTTGAAAATCACGAGGTTGCCCAGCGCTTCCTGAAAACCAATACGGCCTACCTTCATGATGCTACTGCTGAAGAAGCCAATAATTGTAAACGTTTGGCCCTGAAAGCTGAGCAATATTATCAAGAAAAAGCAGATGAAGCCCGTGCTGATAACAACACTGCTGAAGCTGACCATTTTGACAAAGAGGCTAAAGAGGCTGGTGAATTTGCTCAGGTGGTTGTTGCTATTGCCGAAAAAGAAGGAACTGAAGGTCTTAAAATCTGGCAAGCCCTGACTGATGGCAATGAACGCGACACACGTGCGCTTGGACGTCTTACCCGCCATCGTGCAATGTTGCTACGTGAAGAAGGCCGTCACCTTGAAGCCATAGCTGAACTTGATATCGTTCGCTGGCAAGATTTACAGTTCTTTAAAGAAGCCAGTGATCTGATAATTGAATTCAAAGAAGAAGCCGGTATTCCCTATACTGTTTCCGAGCAAATGGAACTTTTACGTCGGGAAGACGTTAAAAACACGTTGGAAGAATTAGGGCTTGAGGATACTAAGCCTAAGCCAATATATCGTATTGAATGTAAATATCGAGACTTGGTTTTAACTTAATCAAACAGCACTGATTTTTTGTATAGATTTATGGTAGCATCGTTTAGATAAAACGTCTAAACGATGCTACTTTTTTATACCCCCTTACGCTTGGCTTCTGAAAGAGACAAACATAAATACGTAACGGCTAAGTACCTTGTTAAAGAGACCTTAAGCTCCCAGCCTCTATCCAATATTTCAAGCTGCCTAATGACCTTTTCATATTGACCTGTTTTATATAGATTTTTGACCTAAGCCCAGAGCTCAACGTAAAGATATTGGAGCTTTTTAACATATTTATTGAGTTTTTCAATATCATCCATAGCTAAACCTAAGCCTGTACCGCGGGAACTCTTAGTGGAAAAGAAAGGGTCAAAAATACGCTCTATTATGATAGATTCAATCCCCAGGCCTTTATCTTCAACGGTAATCACCATATAACCACTGGGGTCTTCCCATGCTTTTAAGCGAATCCAGCCGTCTCCGTCGCTTTCTAGGGCATCCATGGCATTAACCAGTAGATTTAGCAAACATCGATGAATGGCTACGTCCATCAAGTTTACACAAGATATTTACCGATATATTTTTTTCAATCGTGATGGATTTTCGACTAATCAAGGGTTCGAGCGACGTAAAGGCATCGTCGATAATTTCTGTTAACGAACACCCCTCAAGCATTGGCTCTCGTTCTTTCGAATAAGCAAGCATATCTTCGATGATATTGGTAATGCGTCCGATACTTCGCTTCATTATGCGCCAAGAGGAATTGATTTTCTCTGTACCTTAATCATCAAGACATTCATCAATAATCTCGATACTGGCGCGAACGCTACCAAGTAGATTTTTTGAATAATGGGAGAGAGCTGCTACAGTTTGACCAATCGCCACCATGCGCTCTGCTTGTAAGTTCTCATCGATAAGTCGGGCTTGTAAAATGACAGAAGCCCCTAATGAAGCAAACAACTCCATAATACGTTCATCAAAGGTTGAAAATACTTTTTCACCAATTTTATTGACGACCTCGAGCACACCGATGAGATGCTCCTTTTGAACCATCGGAACCGCCAATAACGAACGGGTCTTAAATCCGCTCGTTTCATCAGCTTCTTTAAGCTGTCGATTGCGCTGGCTTGAATCACCTAGAGGAACCGAAAAATATAATTCTTCTGATTCTGTATCGTAGAGTAGGAGGGAACAGGCTTCTGCGTTTGCAATCATTTGGCTTTCCAGCATGATGGCATTCAATACGGCTTGATAGTCTCAAACTACCGCATTGAGTTTTTGTACGCGATAAAAAGCGTCAATCATTCTGATCATATCAGCTTCGGAAGCTGACTCAAACCAGTTCGAGCTATATCCACCAGCATTCGTCACGGTTACTCTTCCGTTTTGTCTTGCTCGTAGGTATCGATCGCTATTAGACTATGATACACTACATCGCCCATAGTTTTTAAACTCTGCGCACATACCTTATCGATAGTGTCATTGACCGTATGCCAATTAAAATCATGGGCAATCTTATTTCCACCATAACTGAAATCAATGAGATTTAACGTGTCAACACCGGCCTTTCTTAGGGGAATGTGGTCATCCTGAACATCTTGTCCACGAGGAAGGAATTTATCGCCGTAGCCCAATTCTTTTCCGGTATCCCAAACGAGATCACGCAACCACGAAGGGGCATTGGGATCACGCTGTACAGCCAAATCACAATCGCCAATCATATCAACATTGATCTGTGCCTTGATGGTCGATAGTTTCTTCTTGCTGCGCAACTGCATGGCCATCTCACGGGAGCCATAGAGACTGTCGGTAACAGTCCAATTCTTAAAGGCTTCTTCACCGTCAAAAAAGACTAGCCAGATGGTATACCCTTCGCGTTCAGGCCCTAGGGTGCGAGCCATTTCCAACATCCAAGCAGTGGTGGAGCCGCCGTCATTCGCACCAACGAAGGTAATGTCGCGAAAATATTTCGTATCATAATGATTGCTGAGGATGATGGTACCGGGTTTGGTGCCTTTGACCACACCCACAATGTTGTTCATGGAGCGTACGCCCATTGGAGTAAAAGCGCTGAAGGGGTGTTCTTGTACTTCTAATCCGGCTTCCTTGAGCCCGTTGGTAATAAATGCCTGGCTTTTTTTGGAGCCTTCAGTACCGGCTACGCGGGGACCTATGGCTATGATGCGCTCGAGATCGGTGTAGGCGCGATCACCATCAAACGTTGAATGCGAGGAAGGCTCGGCTTTGCAGGCCGTAAATACGAATGCAATAAGAAATAGGCAAGGAAGTATACGAAACACGATGAATCATTAACCAGTTATTGTTGTAGAGAGTTTTCAATACAGAGATTATACATCCTGAACGGTATAGTAATAAACAGAAACCCCCAAAGTCTAAAAACTTGTACAGCCATCATCCCCGTAAGTAACGATGCGGGTACGAGAACTATATACAGTGGTATCTTCTGAAAAACAGCTATATTATTTCCTTTAACAATGGTGTTTATACTAATCTTATAACTACTATAATGCCTTCTTTCACTTGTAATTACAAGACACACCATGAACATTAACGATGACTCCCTTTTCAATCGCTAAATCAATGTGCTAAAATCCTAACTTCTTCAGGAGAGCACCATGAAATCCATTATTGAATCCAATGTCACCCGAATCCGCGAGCGTATAAACGCTGCTGCGCTTCGTGTTGACCGTGCGCCTGAAGAGGTTACTTTGCTTCCCGTTACCAAAATGGTGGATCTGGATGCGGTTCAATCGCTCTACGAAATTGGATTCAGAGCGATGGGGGAGAATCGTCCCCAAGTGGCTGCGCCAAAGATAGAGGCTATGCCAGACAATATTCAGTGGCGTATGATCGGTTCTGTGCAACGGCGTAAAGCCAAAGATGTGGTTCGGTTATTTGACCGGGTGGATTCCGTTGATCGCCTTGAATTGGTGGAAGAACTGGAAAAACGCTGTGCTGAACACCATAAGACACTGGAAATCCTCTTGCAAGTTAACGTTTCAGGCGAAACAGCAAAGCATGGTTTTTCCTCAAACCTTTTATCGGCGACCCTAAAAACGTTACAATCACGCTTGCACCTGATGGTAAAGGGGTTGATGACGATAGCCCCAATTGATGCGTCAGAGTCTGAGATTCGAGGGTATTTCCGTGAATTGAAGCATTTGTCCGATGATAACGGATTAGGGGTGGTATCAATGGGGATGACCCAGGACTTCGAAATCGCTATTGAAGAAGGTGCCACTGAGATTCGTATAGGCCGTGCCCTGTACCAACCACCGGAGTAGAATTCCCAGATTTATGAAAGAACAACTCGACACATTAGAAAATGAGAGCCGCGCCGATTTGGCGGGTGTAACTGATTTACAGTCGCTGGAAGAGTACCGCGTAAAGTGGTTGGGGCGTAAAAGTCCCCTCACAGATATATTGCGTAGCATGAAGGATTTGGCCCCTGAAGATCGAAAATTAGTCGGCCAAGGTGCTAACGCTATTAAACAGGCCGCCAGCGAAGCCGTTGAATCTAAAAAATCTGAACTGGAAGCAGTCAGTGATTCGGTACCCAATCAAATCATCGACTTTTCATTACCCGGGCGTCAGCCTCAACAAGGCCACCAGCATCTCATTACTCAACTGACCAATGAAATGGTGGAGGTTTTTAGTGATTTGGGATTCCAAGTCGCTGAAGGGCCCGATATTGAATCAGAGTACTATAATTTCGATAGCTTGAATACCCCCGCCGATCACCCGGCGCGCGATTCTCACGATACGTTTTATGTTAAGCCCGGTATTGTATTACGCACTCACACTTCGCCTGTTCAGATGCGTATCATGGAAAAATTTCAACCGCCAGTAGCCGTAATCATGCCAGGGCGTGTATATCGCGTTGATTACGATGCATCCCACAGTCCAATGTTTAATCAGCTGGAAGGTTTGCTCGTTGACACCAATGTCACCTTTGGCGATTTAAAAGGCACCATTGAACACTTCTTACACAAAATATTCGGCAAAAACGTTAAGACGCGTTTCCGTCCGCATTTCTTTCCTTTTACCGAGCCCTCGGCAGAGGTCGATGTATCCTGTTCAGTCTGTGAAGGATCGGGATGTCGCCTATGTAAAAATTCTGGGTGGATTGAAATCTTGGGCTGCGGTATGGTGGACCCCGAAGTATTTAAGCATGCAGACTATGATTATGATACGTACACGGGCTTTGCCTTTGGTATGGGGATTGATCGCATTGCATTGCTGCGACACTCCATCAACACTATCCACCACTTGTACGAAAACGATTTACGATTCCTGGAGCAGTTCTAAACCATGAAAATACCATTAAGCTGGCTGAACGAATATATTGACCTTAGTGATATCTCTGTCACTGAGCTCTGCCAAACTATGACAATGCTCGGACTTGAAATTGAATCCGTTGAAGAAACTGGTGCCGAGATCAAAAACGTGGTTGTAGGCCATATTCTCTCCATTGAAGCACACCCCGATGCGGATAAGTTGGTTGTATGCAAGACTGATGTAGGCGAAGATGAACCTACGCAAATTGTATGCGGCGCGACGAATATGAAAGTGGGGGACAAAGTTCCCACTGCTAAAGTCGGTGGTAAACTCCAGGGCTTTGAAATCGGTAAACGTAATATGCGCGGTGTCGCTTCAGCCGGTATGATGTGCTCAGGAAAAGAATTGGGACTGGGGGGGGATCACTCAGGACTCCTTATACTCGATCCCGATATGGAAGTGGGTATTGATGTACGTGGACCTTTAGGGATTAATGAAGTCGTCCTTGAAATTGAAGTGACTCCGAATCGTAATGATTGGTCAGGTCTAATTGGGATTGCTCGTGAGCTATCGGCTTTCTACAAACGGCCCTTGGTTATGCCTGAAATAAGCTTACAAGAAGGCACCACTGAAACTGCTGATGTAGCTTCCGTGACTATCGAAGCGCCAACATTGTGCAACCGGTATACTGGACGAGTAATTAAGGGTGTCACTGTAGCTGAATCTCCAGAATGGCTCCAGAAGCGATTGGTGGATGCCGGACAACGCCCCATCAATAATGTTGTCGATATAACCAATTATATTTTACTTGAAACTGGCCATTCACTGCATGCTTTCGATTTAAACAAATTGGCCGAAAAACGTATTGTAGTTCGCACAGTAAAAGATGGTGAAAAAATCAAAACCATTGATGAAGAAGAACGCATTCTGAATGCTGAGATGTTGGTAATTGCCGATGCGCAGAACCCAGTTGCTATTGCCGGTATCATGGGCGGATTCGATAGTGAAGTAGGGGACTCAACCGTAGATCTCCTTATAGAAAGTGCATATTTTAACACCTCATCCGTTCGTAAAACGTCCCGTACACTTAATCTTATATCCGAAGCCTCACAACGTTTCCAGCGTGGTGCAGATGTAGATATGATCCCCTTGGCTTCCGATCGCACCTGCCAACTGATTCTGGAAATCGCAGGCGGGGAATTATGTACGGGAAGTATCGATGAATACCCAACACCCATTGAACCTTCAAAGATAGTGTTAAATTTTACAACTATCAACCGGAAACTCGGTGCAGATATATCGGGCGAAATTCAGTTGGCTTTACTGGAATCGCTGGGCTTTAGTGTTGAGTCCCAAGATGAAACTGGAGCTGTAATAATTTCTCCTCCACGGCGTCATGATGCTACCCGTGAAGCCGACTTACTCGAAGAGATTGCTCGTTTATATGGCTTTTCCAATATACAATCGACTTTGCCCAATATCCTACCTACTGAAGTGGTATACGCGCCCTTTTACAAACAACTCCAGAACTTGCGGAAGTATTTGTGCAGCATTGGGCTAACTGAAATATACACTTGGGCATTTACCTCAAAAGAAGACTTGGAAAAAGCCAAATTTAAGCCCAGTTTAATTACGTCTATTGAGTTGGAAAATCCTCTGTCCGAAAAGAATGCCCTGATGCGTCCTCACTTGATCCCCTCGGTGCTTAATATCGCTTCCAATAATATACGTAATGGTCGCAAGAGCCTACAGATTTTTGAAATGGCGCCTGTGTATACACAAGAAGCCGATAAAGATGAAGCCACCCAAAGCGATGTCTTGTCTATTGCCATTAGTGGAGGTCGTTCTACGCACCACTGGAGCCAGTCAATGGAGAATGCAGATATCTTCGATCTGAAAGGCTACCTTGAAAATATTGCTCAGCACCTCAGTGGCACAGAGCTTAAATTCAAAGCCTGCGACAATCAAACTTATGCACCAGGTGAATGTGCAGAAATCCATGCCAAAGGCAATGTCATTGGGTATCTTGGTCGTGCTCATCGCAGCGTTGCTAAAGCCTATGACATAGACCAAGACATCTATATAGCTGAATTGCACATAAAATCCTTGCTCCAGAAGAAATCTAAAGCCGCCAAGTTTGAGTCGTTACCCGAACACCCGGCATCGTTACGCGACATCGCCGTTATGGTCGATGCGCATGTTGCGACCGGTAACATGCGCAGCAGTGTAACTAAAGCGGGGGGGAAGCTGCTCAAAACTGTCGATATATTTGACATTTACACAGGTGACCAAGTTCCAGTAGGGAAGAAAAGTGTTGCACTCAGCTTGACCTTCCAAAGCCATGAGCGGACGCTTACCGATAAAGACATGGACAAAGCTTGGAATAAGATTCTGAAAACCCTTCAGCATCAGTACCAGGCAGAACTTCGCTAAGGACGGTTATGAATCCAATCCTGAAAAAGCAATTCGACACGCTGGATAACCAGATACATGAATTACGTGAGTTATTGGAACGTAACACCAGCGAATTGAAAAAGCAGCATGGGGAGAAATCCGACCTTTTACAAGAACAATGGCGCCAACGAAAGCAATTGACCACCTTAAACCATATTGCAGATGATTTTGATGATGTGGATGAGGAAAACCAGCGTTATCGTGAAGAACGCAAGGAAATCCGCAAAGATCTGTCCAAAATCATGCAATTAACCAAGGCCCTGCGTGGGATACAATCCAAATGTTAAGCGGTCCACGGATTGATATCAAAATAGGCGGACGTAACTTTAATGTGCCTATCCTAAAGGATGAGGATACGACTTATTACATTGCCAAACTCGTCCAACAACGCATCATGGAAATAGAGAAGCGTAGCCAACGAATTGATACCCAAAATTTCGCAATCGAGGCCGCGATGACTTTTGCGTTTGCCCAACTCGATGCTAAAGAGGAACTCGAAGAAAACACGAGTGAACTCATGAAGGCCTTAGCAACACTATCTGAGTCCATTCAATCAGTCATCCGCGATTTCGATGTAGAAGAAGACTAGTCTCATTTATTTCGCATCATCAAGAAAACCATAATTGCACCACACTCGAAAGCACTATAACAGAATACTTGATGTCCGATAATATATATTATGATTAATAAAGACATCCGGAAATCGAACCGCCCGCTACCCGCACCCCGACACCATTCGAATAGCAACCATATCTCCTTTCATATTTACACCCAACAATTTCAATAAGCTTATTGCCTTAACTCTATACAATATAGCAGCTTAGAAAGCTGATATTGGCCATCAACGATGCAGTCTCGCTTTGATTTTCAGTAGTTTTAGGTTTTGGCTATTTGGGGTACGTTTATGATTTGGTATACCTAAGCCTTAGTATCTCGGATTACCTTATTTCCCTCCAAGCTCCCCCCCTAGGATCTTTTACCGATCAGGCAGCCTCATCCTAATTATTCTTTTGAGTATCGAGTTTTTGCTCAAAATCACCCTTATTGACCACTAAGCCACGAGGATGCGATTTAAGCAATTTTGGATATTTGAGTAAGGGGCTTTACCTTAAGAAAGTCGAATTTTGACGTGATTTTTCAAACTTCATGGTCGAGATCTCGTTGATAATTTCAAGATCTCAATCGTCATCTCTTGCAAGGTTGATGTAAACAATTATAACGTGTATCGTAAGAAGCACAAATCACCATTGGGGACTCATATCTAGCCGTGGTCGCGCATGAGCGGCGGCGCTATGAAGGAACATTGGATGAAGACGGTATATTGTGAGATGCCGAATATTAACAGGTAAAAGCGGAATTACTCTTGAAAAACTAAGGAATTACACTCAACCATGAACTTTAGAACATTAATCATTGCATGCACACTTACGAGCACGACTTTGCTAAACGCTCCTCAAGCTTTTGTCCAGGACACGTACCCGCACCCCGTCAAAAACCCTGAATCCACACTAATGCTTCAGAGCGACTGGGTGCCTGATGATACCCACCAAATCGACTTTTTTGCTCTCCCAAAAATCCCATCAAAACACGCCTATATCAGCGATGCACGCCCTCATAAAGGCGTAAACCAACATAACTACTTAATTCACCATGAAGGCCAATATTGGGCTATGTGGAGTGATGGTCCAGGAATTGAAGACCGCGTTGGGCAACGCGTGAAGTATGCCAACAGTAAAGATGGACTTAAATGGTCAAAACCGCAGTTCTTAACGCCCATTCCACCCAACTCCGCCCCCGGCACTGAAATTTATAATACCCGTGACGATCGAGGCTTTCGCTACATATCCCGAGGCTTCTGGTTAAGAAATGGAGAATTACTGGCATTGGCATCATTAGATGAAGCCGATGGGTTCTTTGGAGCAGGCTTAGAGCTGCACGCTTTCCAATATCAAAAAAACTCGAAATCGTGGAAAGATTTGGGTGTACTATACGATAATGCTATTAACAATTTTCCACCCAAAATGTTACCCACAGGCCAATGGATGATGACCCGCCGAAGCTACGATCGCAGCGCACACTTCCTTATTGGTGGTACCCAATCATTTGATCAGTGGGAATCATATCCCGCAGTACATCATGGCGACAAACGCCTCAAGCCAGAAGAACCTTACTGGTGGGAATTGCCCGACGGAAACCTTTGCGCCTTGTATAGAGACAACAGTAAAAGTGGATATTTGTTCCGTGCATTTTCCATTGATAACGGGAAAACATGGAGCCCACCAACCAAAACCAATTTCCCTGATGCGACATCTAAATTCAATACCCTGCAACTCAGCGATGGACGCTTTGTAATGGTTTCCAATGCCAACCCCAAGAAACGCGACCCCATGGTATTGTCCATCAGTAATGACGGCTTAGTGTTTGATAGAATGGGATTTTTGGTAGGTGGACGTCGAATTGATTACCCTCACATTATTGAACATGACGGACATTTACTGGTTGCATTTTCCGGCTCAAAAAGTACAGTAGAAATACTTAAAATTAAATTAAAAGATTTGGATACATGGTCAAATTAGCACCAAGCCCTTTATTAATTGTTTAAACAGATGAATTATTCTATTTCATCAAAACACAGCCCTGACCACTTTTGCGCAACCCTTTGTGGGGCTTTTGCAATGCTGTTGTATTGGGTGACTTTGGCCCCCACTGTCACAGGTGAAGATGGTGGTGAATTGATAGCAGCAGCCTACACTTTAGGCATTCCGCACCCTACCGGATATCCTTTATGGACGATGCTTGCTCACCTATTCGGACTACTCCTCCCCATAGCTGAATATGCTTGCCGCATTAGTTTTATGTCTGCATTTTTTGCTGCAGCTACTGTATATTTTCTAGTGTTATTTCTAAGGCACCTGAACCTTTCAAGAATCTGCACAATCACCGCAGCGTTAACTTTTGCAGCCTCTCGTGAATTTTGGGAACAAAGCGTTATCGCTGAAGTGTATACCCTTAATGCATTCTTTGTAATCCTATGCATTTATCTACTTCTGCTTTGGACAGAATCTAAATCTCCCACCACCTTGTATCTGTTCACAATCATTTACAGCCTAAGTCTTTCAAACCATTCCACTATGTATCTATTAGGTCCCTGGTTCCTCTGCTTCATCTTCTACCAACATCGTCCACTCATGCGCCAGTATAAAACGCTTGGATACTGTGTAGCACTTTTTCTTATAAGCCTATTGGTACACCTCTACCTCCCCATTCGCTCACGTACAAATCCAGCAATGGACTGGGGAAATCCAGAAACCTTTCAAACCTTCTGGGATGTCTTCACTCGGGTTCAGTATTCGGCCATGATGAACGATGAACGAAGCCTTGGTTTGTTTTCTCAGCAACTCTTATCTTTTTGTAAATATTACCTCTGGGAATTCACACCGTGGGTTCTACTACTGGCCATGCCCGGTTTATATGGGTTATACAAAAGTTCGCGAACTATCTTTGCTCTGACTACAGGTGTATTTAGCCTCGTTCTCGTGGGTTCGATAATCATCCCCAACTTCGCCATTGAATATTACTGGGTATGGCTAAATACAACCTACTGGATTCCCTGTTATCTAATAACAGCTATATGGATAGGGTATTTCATGGATTATGCTCAAGAACGGCTAAAATCGCATCCTAGGCTTCTACACGCGCTATCCATTATCATTATCCTAAGTCCACTGATAGTCCATTTTGAGCACAACGATCAATCCAATTACTATTACTCGCGAGATTATGCCCAAAACCTATTGGACACCTTAGATGAAAACGCCTTATACTTTGGTGAAGGAGATCATGCCATTTTTCCTATCACCTACCTTCACATCGTTGAAGGTAAACGTTCCGACATTACCATAGGCAATCAGTATGGCTACATCAGTCCCGAACTATACACTGACATGCCCGATACCCTCCGCTCTATTATGCCACGGCTTCCGCGTGCTGTTGATGACCCAATAATTTTTGATTGGATTCTTAAACATACCGACCGCCCGGTGTATAGCACACGCCCTCGCAATAGCCTTACACATGATGCCATTCAACATGGCCTTCTCTATCAGTACTACCCCAAGGATTCTCCAGCCCCTCAGCCTCCTGAAAATCTGTGGGAAAGTTATCACTGGACATCTCTGGACCCTGACGAAACCCATAATGATTGGACAGCCGAAACTATCGTCTATGAATACCATTACGCGAAAGCACGTGCTTCATTTACTCGTAATGAGGATGAAGAGGCCATGCACCTTATTCGATTAGCAAGTCAAGTGACTCACGGCCACAAACAGGCAGTCTATAATTTGGGAATGCTCCTCGTTCGCAATGGCTACCTCGATGAAGCAAAGGAGTATTTTATCCAAGTATTAGATGAAGATTCGGATTACATTTCGGCACGCTACAACCTGACGCTATGTTACATGAAAAAAAATGACTTTGAAAAAGCACTTATACATAGCCAAAAACTGATTCAAGATTTTCCGGATGATAAGGGAATGACGAATTTGCACAAAAAAATCCTGCAAAACCAATCAGCTTTGCAGGATAATAATTCGCTAGATTAAATAACTAAGACTAGTTATTGTTCGCAGCGGAAGCGCTAGGCAGTTCGTCTTCTGGGAACCACTCTTCGTCATCGGCAGCTTCTTCAACAGCGCCAGCAGCTTCTTTTACATCAGCAGAATCAGAAGCTTCAGATGCAGTATCTTTAGCGTCATCAACGACTTCAGGGGTATCTGAAGCGTCTGGTGCATCAGCACCTTCACCGCCGCCACAAGCTACGAACATAACAGAAGCCATAGCCAAAAACATACCAGTAAATAACAGATCTTTCAATGATTTCATTTTTTTCTTCCTTTATTCAGAGTGATTATTTCAATTATTGGTGCATCCTCCTACTGCAGTGAATACACGACCTTGATAAAGTTAACGTTCAATATAATAACTTAATATATGCTATAGGTACAAGCCTAACGCCTCTTTTATTTATATCTTTTCTTTACAGAATAATAAATATATACCGTAGGCCATTTAACCCAATAGGTGCGGCGCCAACCTTCATCACTCTCATCATAGTAATAATACTCTTCGCCACCGTATGTATCTCAATCATCATACTCTTCACTGGCAAAGATATCTTAACCCATCTCAGTATAATCACCATCATAATGTCGCTGTGCTGAGGGCAATTCAATTGCAGAATGCGACGATGAAGAAGAGACCTATGGGACAAATTCAACTGAAGAACTTTACTTTGAAATTCAGCTATAGGCTTTGCAATTTCGACTCCTGTAAATGGAACTGGGGACTCCACTGGTTCCTCAAGTTCTTCCATTAGTGGCTCTAAATTAATTGGTTTTTCATTCTTCTTCTTGCGGGTCTGTTCATATTAAATCAATAATGCATCACGCACACCATAATCCTCAGTGATTTTTACTACGCGCGCATTTTCCTTACGGACATTTAATGTACTGCCATCACTAGGAAGACGGAAGACATACCCAATATCAGCTTCATAAATTAGAACATTTGAATACTGCTTGCCATCTATAGTGATGGAGACGGAAAACACACTACTTGAACAAAGAACTAGTAAACATAAAAATCCAAGAACTTTACTTCCCATCATTCCTATCCTTAAAAATTCATACTGCCAAATTAAAAACTTCGATTTCTAAATGCAATTGCTTCGCGCAATGCCATTTCCAATTTTCTATCCGCTGGGTGCCCATGCCACAATATTTTTCCGTTATGTCCTACGACATAGGCATGCGGAATCGTTCCTATACGCCAGATACTCGAATAGGCAGTAGATACTTTCCCACTACTATCCAAAGCAACGCGATACTCCATTTTCTTACCCATTTTTTTTACGAAAGAGGATACTTTACTTTCCTCTTCCCTTGTAACACCAACGATTGAGACATTATGTTTTCCATACCGTTCTTGAACCTTACTTAAATGCGGGATGGTTGTTCGGCAAGGACCACACCAAGTAGCCCAAAATTCGACCACTTTTATTGTTTCAGCATTGCTAACTACTTTACTTTTCTTTATATCCTTACGAAACTTCAACCTAGGTGCTTGCGGCCCATTTATATTGATGACAGAATAAACAGGCTCTTTGGGTGTAGGAATTGATTTTGCTGGATTGGGTGTTTTTTGTATTACTATTGGAGATTTAGGTTGTTTTTTCTTCGGTTGTACCGATTCATCAATCGTAACTATAGTTGATTCAGACTGATCAACAGATTTGTTATCAAATGTTATTGTTTCAGCAGAACACGTAAATTGAGCCCCTATAAACGATACAATTATCGCACTTGTAATTCGTATCATATTTTCTCCCTATTAATTGCAATCTTAAAAAAGCCTTTATATTCACCCAGATGTAAAGGTCAATGCTTACTTTAACATAATGACCATCGAACTGACTTTCAAATTTAATTCTTTCACAGGGGCAAGTACTGAAGAAAACTCCCCCTCACCTTGAACTGCTGCATAATTTTCAAATGTATAAGGCTTTTCAGGACTCAAATACAGCAACATTGATTTGCGTAGCTGATGTGTAGATTCCAATCTTCCGGCTCCCCAACTTGTCACAAAGCCTGCATATTCATGCCCAAACCCCAAAAAGCTGATGGGCACTTCATTCTTAGTTAAGATATCGTCCAAGCGCGTGCCGATACCGATACCCGATGCTGTTTTCCAATTTGCCCCATTCACAATAACCGCCTTCGGATTTACACGGAAGACATCCCATTGAATTATAAGTTCTTTGTGTTTATCGCCAGGAAATACAGCTGTAGCTTCTTCAAACTTACCCTTCTCTTCCAAAGGAATACGGGCCATTCCCAAATTGACCTCTCCCACCATACGGGCTAGATCCTGGTAGGTCGTTTTTACTGTAATCCCCCCTACTTTCTTTCCTGGAACACACACTAAATCCAAGGAATCTTTCAACGATGGCGGCGCACCTCCTAAAAAGGCATCAAAAACATAGCCCTTATGATTGTTGTGTTGAATATAAATCCAAAATCCACTTTTCTCTCCGATGGTTAACGGAACAGGGGGAACAACGTCCTTCAATACTGTAACCACTTCATCTTTTATAATATAGTGAATTAAGGCGGCGGAAGTATTAGGTCCTGTTCTTAATGCCAATGAAGTGGCATTTACAAATGCATTGCTCCCTGGAGGATACTTGGGATTATCCATGCTCTTAAGAGGGGCACGCTTTATTACAGGTGATGTAGGGGAAGGTTCGGCTGGTTTCTCGAACAATTGCGGTACTGCGGGCTCAATAGCAGGGAGCGTTTCCTTAGGCTCAAGCGCTTCGATTTGGCCTAGAAATGAGTGTGCCACTAACGCACACGAGAGAATTAACATAATGAGTCCCCTTTTATTGGTCTATCGTTGATAATTATCAGTATTGGTACCATACCCCACACCTCAAATAAATTCAATAGGCAAAAAGCATACTTAAACGGTTTCTTAGCCATCTTAATCCTTTTTCGCCTTTGAAAGTTTCCTGATAAGAATTAGAATCGATTAGAAACTGGGAGATTGCAAATAATTTCGTTATAATTCCAGCCATGGCAAAACCAACCAAAAAACAAACAGACCGTATCAAAGAACTTCAACACGAGCTCAATCAACATAATCACCGCTATTATGTCCTTGTTGAGCCCTCGATAAGCGATATTGAATTCGATGCCCTACTCCGTGAATTAATAGAACTGGAGGAGCAGTTTCCACAATTACAAAGCGTAGACTCCCCCACTTTACGAGTTGGTGGTTCACCCATTGATGGCTTTGAAACTGTGGAACATGTTGTCCCAATGCTTTCCATCGATAATACCTACAATGCTGATGAGTTACGTAAATTTGATGAGCGTACTAAGCGTGGACTAAGCGGAGATTCCCCAGCGTATTTAGTAGAACTCAAAATTGATGGAGTTTCTATGTCGCTTACCTATGAAAACGGTGTACTCGCGCGTGCGACCACACGAGGTGATGGCGCATATGGCGATGATGTAACCGCCAATGTTCGAACCATTTCATCGGTACCTCTTCACCTACAAGGAAACTACCCGGAACGCCTAGAAGTACGAGGCGAAGTCTATATAACTCATGAGGAATTAATTCGCCTAAATACCATTCGAGAAACGCAGGGGGAGACCTTATATGCCAACCCACGAAATACTACAGCAGGCACCTTGAAGTTACTTGATCCCAAAACCGTAGCGAACC